>Ga0209208_10008409_pt1 | contig 13754 bp, 11 predicted proteins | sample S1TSphfallax_3_FD_187694 | JGI IMG/M metagenome (GOLD analysis project Ga0209208, IMG submission 187694) | Host-associated microbial communities from peat moss isolated from Minnesota, USA - S1T2_Fd - Sphagnum fallax MG (SPAdes) (version 2) | ecosystem: Host-associated > Plants > Peat moss >...
AAAGTTGTTATGCACCACCCCTTGTGACCAAAATGTAAGGTGAATTGAATATGAAGTTCAAGTTATAACTTAACCTAAGCTTGATTGTGATGGTGAGCCCACATCCAACTTCGGAACACACCACCAACACTGAGGATTATACATTTTCAGCAACACTACTTGAAACAACCATTTTGTTTTAGGTTAGGTTTTAGGACGGTGTATTATTCATTCATTCATCCATCCATCCACAAGTGTAAATAATCTACCCACACTTCCACCACAATAGAGAACTCCAAAAGTCGAGAGTAAGAAAGTTCAAAAGCTCAAAAATCAAAACTCCCTAAATATATAGACTTAAAAAATACCCCAATAATATTTGAGGAGTGTGAACAGCTGACAACTTCATTTTCCTTTATTTGCTGAACTGGAAATGAAAGGAAAGTCAAAGCCCCTATCCATTGGATCCTTGAAAGGACTTTTCATAGGACTTTTGAATATTATATAAATAAATTATGAGGGACTCAGCAGTCAGCACAAAAGTGATCCTATTGAAGGTAGATATGTGGAGAGTATGGCCACAATAGCCATCCTTGCCTGCTGGCATGGTGAAAATAACATCATATCTATACCAATGCACAAGAATGGTAATAAGCTAGCCACATCTTATTGAAGGTGTGTTCACACTTAGTGTTAAGGACTCTAGTGTTGAGTCCCTTAACACCATACTAGTCATTTAAGACTTAAAACTTACTTATCGTGAAGATTGCATGCTAAACTAACATTCATTTAAGATTAAGCTATTTGCCAATTTAACATTGGGTGCCACCTAGGATGCCATCTAGATTCTCATTTAACATTGATTTAACATCAAGTGTGAATGCACTATAAATTAGGCAGCTAGCTTAGCAAAGGCAATAGAGAGAGAGAGAGAGAGAGAGAGAGAGGCTAAACATCCCCCATCCTCGCCCAAACAAGCTCTGTCTGGTGCATTTCTTGGCCTATGGTGCTCAGCCCTGGGGATACATGATGTGCCGCTTTGCTTGGAGCTCTTTCCATGCTTGTCCAAGCTCATGCGCATGCCTTTAATCTAACTTAGTTGCACATACCCAAACATATGCCTACATTAGATTACACACATTTGCTCACATTCAAGGTGAGACACTCATCTACCATTGAACAAATTTACTTTTAGATCGTTGTGGACTTCTTCTCAAGTCCAAGGTGTTAGTTGCCCCCAAGCCCCGATGATTTTGTCACATGACCTAACTGCAAGAGGACTCCCATGAGGGAGCTGAATGTCAAGCTTCTTTATGAGACAACTCTAGCCTTGACTCACATTGCACCATTGCACACTTGGGTTCTACACTTGGGCCCAAGTTCATGGACCAACTCCTTTGTTGGTGGCCTGTGCGGAACCACCCTCAGCCCTGGTTGGATGTGCCCCCCATGAGTGGTCCTGGTGTGGTCCGCACACATGAGGCATGTCTATATACTGAGTTGGAACTAATAAATTGTACTATGAGTTGCCTTCCACTTCATGTGCAAAAGACCTGCGCTGATTTTTGTAGTGTAATTAGAGGGGAGTATTATCATCAGCTTCAAATAAGAGATTGTTTTAGAAAGTTGAGGGAATCTTGTGGCAAAGGTGAAGCAAGGACCTCCACCAAAAAAAAAGGAAAAAAAGCTTACATTTGTGGATTTCCAGGGAGTTTTTTGCCTGGAAATTCTAGGAAAGCAAGTCTCCTCCCCACAAGGCTCGAACAAGCTAGGCAAAACCATCCCATCAAATAAGAGATTGCAGTTTTAGAAAAGTCTAGGGGAAGCTCTTGGCAAAGGTGAAGTGAGGACAAAAGAAGAAGAAATGCCAAGATATTTGTGGAAATATTTCCAGGGAGTGTTTGCTTGGAAGTCCTTTGAAAGCAGGTTTCCTCCACCTAATAAGGCTCCAACTAAGCAAAACATCTCGCTGGGTCTAGTTTTGGGTGGTATAGTCTCAAAGGCAGCCCTCATTATCTCCACCAATCACCTTGTGCCACTGCTGGTCGTGTGGTTTCACCCTAACCAGCTGTCCTTTTGTTTTCTGCTAATGTGAACTGAACCCATAAGAAAAAATCTTGTCCTTTATTGGCTCTCCCTGTAAGGGTGAGAGTCTGGAACAATGTAATATTCATCTGGTCCCACAATTTGAGGAATTGTTCACCACCTACTAGTGTGAACTCTCTGGGTTCCATATTTGGAAACTCCATGGAACATGTTCTGTCTTTAACTGTTGCCAATTTCAGGTTTCAACTTGCCATTACTGTAATACCTCTACCAATTCAACATAAATTTATTTTTTTTCATTTTGTTGAACTTTTGAAAAATTATTTGATATTTGTGTCGAAACTTTACTAAAATCAAAAGTTCAACTGTCAAGAACTGCAAACTTTCCATGACAGACAGCAACTTAAAACTGGGGCAATATAGACACACTAGATTCTTTCTTTCATAACATTGACAAGATTTTATTTATTATTTTGTATAACCATTATCTGCTGAAATTTTCAATTTTAAAAAAATCAATTGCTGAAGTTAAAAATTCAAATTTAATTAATTATTTGACAGTTTGTTGCTGAAATGATAAAGGTACTACGGTAGTGGCAGACTCCAGAGATGTTAAACAACGAACAGCTTGTTACTATAGACAGCAGAGCCATTTAACACAATGAGCAGTTTGTTACTATAGACTCCAGAGCCATAACACAATGAGCAGCTTGTTATATAAATAAGGAACATAAAATCTCTTGGAAAAGGAATGGAGAGTTTGGCAATTTGACTTTTTATCCTGAAATTTTGATCACTTGCCTCTGAAAGCATCCTTTTGGACTGCTTTTTATGCGGTAAAATGTAGCCGTGAGGTGCTGCTGTTGGATGAAAAGGAGGCATGATCTATTTTAATCCAACAACACGCACCACTTGCCGCATATACTGACTTGTGGATAAAGCCAGCCACCAGCAATTCTAATAATGAGTCCAATGGTGTGTCCCCACATAAACCACTCCCTTTTGATTTATTTGTGTATTTGAGGGATCTCCTTTAGGAGAAGAACCAACCCTAGGGCCTCCTATTTTTAAATATGTTCCCATGTTCCCATGGTGGAAAGAAAAAGGAGATGCTGTTTGTGTAATTGGAGTTCCTATACTCATGGGTCCTCCTTAGGTTTTGGAACACCCTTGGGCTCACTCACGCCCTTCCTTAGGAGAACCCTCTAGCTATATTGCTATATATGATGATTTATAGTATATGAACCTCCCCTCCTACAGAAAGACCTGTGAAGAATATCGGTAGATCTGGGAAAGCATCTAATCAACCACACCTCCTCAGACATATTCCTTTTGTGGTCTTTTATTGTGCTTTGGACTGGGGGACTTTCTGGGCATGTGTATTTCATTTCAGAGGATTTGATTCCACTTTTCTGTGACATTACTTTTCAATCTCTTTTCCTTTTCTTGGATATGAGTTTCAAAAGATATCACAAATTTACAATTTCTATAAAACTTATGCAAATTTACAACTTCTGTTTTTTCCAAATCTGGTGTCATTTGGTACAATTTTTTGGAACCCATTTCAGGATGTTTGAAGCTACCAAAGACATAAAATGGTTGGGTTAAATGTTGATTTGATGACATTGTAGATAATTGTAACAAGGTAATCATTTGTTGCTACATCTAATGATAAAGTTCCACTAGTAACATCAACTCATCCTCAAAAACCTTTGTACATGTGAAAAAAAATTCCTAGGGTTGGCTCTAGTTGCATTAACTCACATTAACTCTCTACATGTGCAATTGTGAGCTGTTGGTTTAGGATTAGTGGGCTGATAGTAGGGAGGAGAACATAAAAATGCTTTTCGGACCATTTCAATGATTTAATTGCCTTTGGATTGTGGGAGAGCAATGTTGGTGGAAATGCACCTTCAGGGCACCATAGATTGGATAATCCCACCTTCTATTTAATGCCCAAAATTCTTCAAGCCCAACATGACTTTCTAGCACTAGAATTTTTAAATCCAAGAAAACTAATGAACTTATTTCTTGTGAATTTTGGTGGTTCCACAACTGTAGAAGTTTGTCAACAAATACATTCAGTTTTCATATATATATATATATATTGGAAGGTCTTTTGCATTAGCTATGTCCAGTATACTTCACAATCTTTGCCCATTTCCAAGCAACCATGGTTTGTCAATGAGATTTATTAAAGACAGGTTCTGTTGTCCACCTCTTTTTAGATTCAATTTTTTGTGTCATTGATCTATTAACCAAAATGACTTGAATTTGTATGAAAATAATTACACATGAAGAGGTTGTTAGAAGGAATTGCAATCGTTTTTTTATTGATATCATGGCCATCCATATGACATTCTATGACATCATTGTCCACAATTCATCATGTCTTGTATCTAAGGTTTTAGAAATCGCCATTTGAAATGTTTAACATCAAAATCAACCTCACAACCAAAATCAATGGACCTAATAGAAGACATTTGAATCAAGTGTTGGGGTAATATCTACAATGTATAATGAATTATCATCAAAGATGATTGGTAACCTCTCTTTTTCCTTTTATAAAATCTACATGCAACAATGTTATTCTTTGGAGGTTTTTTTTCCCCCCAACTGGCCATGGGGTTGTAGTGGCCACAGTGTGAAAAACCCTAAACCCTAAACCCCAAAAAACTCCTGAATAGGAGAAGCGCGTGCTGTGCATGTGATGCTAATATTGGCACAATTGCGTGTCAAGAAATGGGTTGTTCAGGTGCCCCCTAGTTGATGCTATAGCCATAAATGAAGTCGGACTACCATCACAATACAGTCTGCAATGCAATAGTACTAACAGATTCTGCTCAAACCAGGGATTGATTTTATTCCCTGCACATATCAAGCCACAATATTTCAAACCTATGTTTTGTAAAAAATAAATAATTATTTTAAAAATTATTTAATATAATATAATTTATTTATGTAGGTAAAGTGGTGGCCATCCATCAGAAGATTTAGCCAATTTTGGCTATAAACAAGATATGAAAGTAGATTTTTTAATAAAAATTCTTTGATATTTTTGGCTATCTCTCGAACCACAATCTATAGAAACCTGGCCATTTTCCTTGATTTAAAAAAAAATTCTGGCAATTGAAAATCCTGAAAATCAATTCATTTTTTGTGTTTTTATATATTTAACGTCCCTTTTTGGTGAAATATCTTCAGTAGAAACTGCATTGGCTGCTTCATTGCTAAGAAATTACATGGGGACAGTCAAAACTACCTACCTACCTTCCTTGTTGCTTCCCTAACAAACTATTCACACACTCAAACTACTAGCAAAATATGGAAGAGTCGGTTGTTGCCAATTAAAGTGCATTCACACACTCAGACTCGTTACCTAAACATGGGCATGCTGCTTGTTGCTAACAAATTGCATGCACCGCACTCAAACTATTTGTAGCTGGGCTACATTTTTGCTAATAAACCGCATTCATACACTCCAGTTATAACGTAAACATAGCCGTAAGTAGTGCGGCTGGCTCCTTATTTCAGGCTTAATTCATGTGTTGACCCCAAAAAAGTGGGCAATTCCCAAAGAGTGGAAACCTCATAGTGGACAACTGTGCCCTTGGCCCAAGTAAAAACTAGTCCTCTTTTGCAACATCACCCATCTCAATAACTATTTCCATTGATGTAGGTTTCACACTAGAGTCTTTATCCAACCTTGCTAAATTAATTTCCAAGGATGAAAGTCTTTCTAAATTGCATATTTTTGGTCCATTGCTCCCAAAACTGTGAAACAACGAATGTGCACATGGCCTCTTGGAGGACTTTCTAGTTTACTAAGAGTGGAGGGAGGGGCCCATAGTTTGGGACCTCCTCAAGGGCTTTCCAGAGCTGTTTTTAACACAAAGTATGTTTATGTTCTGCATCCTAAAGGTTGAAATGACCAGTAAAAAAAAGTGGAATACATCCCTAAAACCAATCATATCAATTTTGAACATATCAACAAATTGAATAGAAAAACTATGACAAGTCCAAAAAACTCAAATTGATTCTTACCATCTATCAATGTAAAGAATCAATACCAGCCAATATACCTGATGCCCATAACTACAAGGCCAGTTTGGCATCATATTATTATGGTGCTAGGTGACCAACCAGGTTCCAAAGGAGCCATGTTCCTTCCTAGGGCAACTTTCAACTACCCACACCCTATGTGGCACTAGAGCATATAGGAACTTGTGTGCATAGAGGAGTAAACAAGTATACCCTCTTGATTGATTGTCATTCATGATTTAATGCAAGTTTTTATATGAAATTTCTCTCTATATTCTTGTTCTTGGGTGTGTTTGAAAAATTTCAATGTTGTATTTACTTATGTTTGATTAATGGTGCATGTTGTACTACCATAGTTTGCACAAATATGCAATACATCCAAGAACATCCGAGAATAGTATCAGCCTACATTCTTTGTGTTATGATTCTCTCAGTGTGGTAGAAGACATGATAGATCTCAAAGTAGCAGGAACCAACTGCTATAATAAATTTGGGTTAAATGGCCAAAACATCCAACACTTTGCACAAGCATTAGTGCAACAACTTGTGCAGAGGTGCCTGGTTTTGCCATAAGATTTGGTTGTTGCAAGGTGAATTGCAAGACAAATAAAAAACAACAAAGGTCTTTTTCTATGCTCACAAGTAGGCTACTGACAGGGAATCTGTATATCTATTGAAAGATCCTAAGTTTGAAATTGTTTTGGGATGACAAAACATGTGAGTCCCACAGAACATATTCAATGTTTATTCTTGCCTATCAGAACATACAAAAGCATGCAATCAAACTATGCAAAATGCAAAAAAGACACCTCGAATTGAGTGCCAAACAAACTTGATGAGAGGTGTTTTATGTCTCCCACTGAAATCAAAGAAGGAGGCCCATGCTTTGAGAAAGTTACAATGTGGTCACCTCTAAACAAACAAACACAAATCTTAATAGATATATTTAATATATGTTGGTAATGGGTGGAAAGAGTTCGGTAAATCTGTGGGTGAGCATGACAAGCTGCAGCAAAGGCCAAAACATGAAGGGTATTTCGTATGGTTGATGAAAGCCTTTCCCAGTTTAGCGTGGCCAGATGCTATTATCTACAACTGTATAGCAGGGAGTTTCGAGGACTTGCAGACTGCTACCTGTTCAGCGTCTTCCCCTATCTAGCTATGGGCCAGTGGAGACAAAATGACTTTTTCTCGACCCTTTTCTGGTAATGCATCCGTGATGAATTTAGTGCAAGCTTTTTCTTGCATTACACGTGCTTGACCTATGTAGGTGTTGAAGATTTTGAGCAATCAAAGTCTTGTTATGTACAGCTGGTTCTTGTGGGTTTCAAAAGCTGAAAGATCTAAGAAGCTTTCCAACAGCTATTCCTTTTTATTTTCACAAAGTCTTACAACTAGACGACTCTTGACAGGCACTTTCCACTTGATCTATATGTAGATACTCATCTCATTGAGTCATCTCGTTCATTGCATGTGACAAATTTGTATGGATTTGAATCACAGCAGCGTTTCTGCACATATATCCTTTCAGATATGCTAGTCTAGGAAGCATCTGCAACCAAATGCTTTTTACATATTCCCATTCATAATGTAAATGAAAGTAAGTGCTTAAACCATTTATTGGTATCTTGAGTGGATCCAGGGTGAACTTGTTACGCAATGGAAAACTGAGATAGGGCTCCTTGGGTGAACCAGCCAGCAAACACTGGTACCCTGGTAAAACCAGTGTTGGTCGGCTATTGATTTTTGACCCAGTTATCAAGCCGGCTATTGGCAACCTATCAGCCAATTCCCATTTTTTTTAATGTCCACCTGATATTGAATTTTCAGGTTTTAATAACCTACCTGGATGACCTGAGTATCATTCAGATAGTTTGTCGAGTCTTTAAATTATTAGTACAAAAATTGTTTTAGAAAACATTAAAAATATTTATTTTTTATTTTTATTTTATTTTTGAAAACCCTATAAGCAGTAGGTTTATTGGTGATTATTGACTGGTTATTTGATAGCCTACCTGATGGTTTAATAAAAAAGAAGTAACTGGCCAACACTGATGAAAACACCAAATTTTTTAAGGTTGCCTCTAACCATCATAAATATCTAGTTGTTAGACTAAATCAGGGTTGCTGAGTCCAAATTTTAGACATTTCCTAAGTGCCTAGCAATGACATTGTTTTACAGATTTTTCTAGGTTCACATTTTTATTTATTGAACAAGCATTTAATTTGGAAGCAATCTCTAGTACTAATTCTTCAGTGCAGAATCAACAAATTTCTACGGAATTCTACTCACAACCATATTATGAATTTCTATTTAGTGCGTGCGATTGGGCTTCTTGTTCCTTGAAGCCAGTGGTTGTAATGTACAACTGAAATTTTGGAGGCACCCCTCATGTAGAATGTCGTGACCCAAGAATGCACTACATTCAAATAATTCATTGGACCATTGAGGATCAAGGATTATGAAGACTATGTTGTGGCATTAGTCACAACGTTTTTGAAGATGCTTAAACCTGGGCATTGTGAGATGCTTTTGAAGACTTCCTCCATGATGAGAATATGATGGCAGCCTCTCCACATGGCTTTAGAAATTTATGACTAAATTGGAAAGGTTTGGATCAAATAGACCATGGATAAATTGAATGCACTTGCATTGTTAATTAGAAATACCGTCAACTCCTAAGTTACCAAATGAGGTTTTGTGTGGTGGGACATGCCAAGTACACTTGAAAAGGTTTTCGTTCAACTATAGGGCAATGGGCCCAATTAATTTGTTGCTTCCCCCATATTTTAGAACATCAAGAAGAGGATGTTTAAGCCTTATGGTGTTCAAGACGCATAGCATTTCCAAAATCTTTCCATGGCATCTTGTAGATTTGGCAACTTGGTTATCAACTAAGTATTAACAGTATGTGGAGTGGTGGATGTGGGGAACTCTAGGTTCTATTCAAAATCTAAACATTCCCAATGATGGAAAACCACAAGAAGAATGGGATCTCTCCACTTTTGACCCCATTCAAGATATTTGTGACACACAATTCAGTGGTATGAGGAAAAGAAGCGAAAATATAGGGATGTTGTTGGACATTGAAACATTTGACACCTTGTAGAATTTCCATTCCCTTGTGTATGTTGGTTTCCACATCTTGAGTGAAGCATGTGATGGAGAAAAATTTGTAGATGATGAATGAAAGTTTTGATCAAAGTTACATCAATCAGACATCATTTTATGTATGCTTTCATGATTCAAAAGGTCATGAAAAAGAAGTGCAAAGACATACTCTCCCACCCATTTTGTTGTTGAAGAATGATGAGTTCGATTTCAAGATGGAACTATTGAATAATTCTCTTAGTCAATTAAAATAAGTTCAAATGCAACCATCAAGAGTTCATATGAATTATTGGGGGGCTTTCAAAAACAAAATGTTTTTTTGGATGGCAACCACAAGCTTATTGCTTGGATGCATCACATTTAGGACTTCCAATCTTTTGATGAAACTATTCACATTTTTATCCCATGCATAGTGCTCTACTCCAAGTAAAAAAACAAAGGATTGATTCAATCACTTATGTTAGGTGTGAACAAGTAAAAGTTTTAAATTAATGATTCAATTTTTGAAATTATTTTAACATGTCTTTATCAAATTGGATTTGAATGTTGTATACATTTCTAGTGTAAGGTCCAGTAAAAATGTGTTGCGTGAAATACAATTGCAAATCCAATCACAAAAATCAAAGAATATTGTGATAACTTAAGTGAAAAAATATGGGGATTATGCACCAAATAGATTCAAAAGTCAACTAAAGTATGAAGTGGTGCAAGCTTTGGTACACCATCCATGCTAAATTCATTCTTGAGGTTTACTACAAGGAAATAATAATAATGTTGAACTTCTTTTTTTTTCAATGTTGGTTATGAATTCTTTTACAAACAAAAGAAAAACCCATTGACTAAAAGAATATCACCTTATTAAATTCATGTAATTCTCTTGATTATACCAAGAATAAATTGGTTAACCATGATCTTCTCTTTTCAGCCAAGAAGATCATGAATGTAACCTTGCATGGAAAATCCATTACTGTCCATTTTGTGCAAATTTTCACAATTTGAAAAAAAAATCATGGTTGAAACTTAATGTCTTTTGAATAATGCACATATAATATGGGTATAATTGGGTGTACTAAATTAATTTGAAATAACCATTTCTTTTGTTTAGGAAGATATTGAAAATAATGATGCAAATGTTGTGATTGGTGTTCTTACAAAAAACCCCAATGCTTCACCTAAAACTATGATCAATGCATGTGTTGTTATGAGAAAAAAAATTAGCAAAAAATATTTTAGTTGAATTTAAGAGATTTTGATGTTTAACCATTCAAAGTATCAACCTTAGCTTATGCACAGGGTTTCTTTGCTCTATGAAAAGAATGAAAATGATGCACCTTCCAATTCCTTGATGAACTCAATTGTGAGTCCAAAGGGTGAAAACAATGGAAGGATAGGGAATTGAGGTATGCTCCCTAACTTGCAACACATTGGGGGTAGAAAGGTGTTGGAACTTTGGGATGAGGATTAGGGAGAGTGACAAAAAAATCAATTATTCACACAGACTTGCACAAACCAAACAACAAGTTAGTTAATGCGCAGTTGGAGCACTTTTGGTGCATAAACGAGCCACTAGCAAACATGAATTCATAAGATTCACCATAGCCTGGATTTGGGGGAAGCCACCACCTTCCCCCTTATAGTATTTTTTTGTGTTTGGCCATGGGGCCTACACCCAAATGTCATTTTGTCCTAGGATTCCCAAGTCGGTAGTCCCAAAATTCTCCAAATTGGGACTCCCATAACTTTGGGGGCCCATAATTTTTTTTGTAGACTTCGATTGAGGTGAGGTTTAAATAAAAGTTGTAGCCCTCATCAAGAGCTTTCCAACAATATGTGACACACCACTTGCACACAAGAAATAAGGGTGATTCATAACTTTTAATGGTCGAGAGTCAAATTGACATTTTGACTCCCAACCTTTTTTTGGGCTATAACTTATGTTTTAAGTAGCCAAATGGGTCATGCAAACGCATTTTAGACATCTACATCTCAAAAGATTTTCAGTGGTATAATGAATTTTTCAATCCAATGAATTTTGAACCCTAAAATCGCCTTTTGAAAATTTGGAAGTTCATTGGGATTTTAACTTTCAAAGTGGGAGTTCATTTGGGGGTGTGAAGGTTCATTCCTTTAGATTCTCCTACACTCCCAAGAACATGAAATGTGATTCTCGAACTTCACTCTTGGCCTGCACCTTTACAAGCCCTTGGCTTGGTCGTGGGCCCAAAATTAAAATTGTGATAAAAAAACCCACTATGACAATGGAATCACTTGTTGAACTTGTAGGTGCCCAATTGGAATTCAAATTGGGTTTTCAAATTGTGGAATGAAAAAAAAATTTCATTGTTTTTTTCTTTAAATGAGGGTTAGATGAATGATAAATTTGATGCCTGGTTGTTGAAAAACGTTTAGTGGATTTGTGTTATAAACCATTTATTTCACATCTTCAAATATTTTTGTATTAAAGGGTCCAAATTCAAGTTTAATGCCTTTTAGTGTGGCTTACATTTGTCCTTGTCTTGTAGATGATAAATGCAATTCATGAGGCGTACAACAAGCTTACAAGCAAGTCTATGACTTCATAGGGGTTAGAGTTAATGAAACATCAAGGGCAAGTACCCATCAATTTGAATGAGTATGCCACCCCAATCGTGTTATGAAATTGGGACCACCTCTTCCTAAAACTATTTGATATCAAATGGGTTTTGCATTTCCTTGCCTTTCAACCAATTTGAATTGGTTGAACCTTACTTCCACCACTTGCATGTTCTCCCTTCAATAGTGAAAAAATTTGGCACTAATTACATTTGAGGTGTTACAATTGATACATCTACCTTAAGATGGGAATGTCAATTATCTTGAATAATGTATCGAGCCCAAACAAAAATTGAAAAAAAATAGTGGCTTCGTCAAACCCTATTGAAAAGACAAGGCAAACAACAAATATCTTAGAGAAAACAAATCCAATGAAATCAAAGGAGAATGTGCTTGAAACATTTCACCCATATTTTGTGAAGAGGATCACTAAGGCTTCTGCTTCTAGAGTCAATTCCTTTAACATTGATTATGTGGATTTGACCAAAAATTGTTTAAGAGTGCATTGTGCTCAACTAATTGAAGCTTTCTCCAAAGTGCTTCGATTCAATCCTTAATTCTTTTGACATGTTTCTCTTGCATTCCATGTAGGTAAAAAGAATTTGATACTTATTGTTGGGATTTGCAAACATTTCCTCATTGGTTGGTACTATGTGTAGGAACATTAAACTTCGGCTTTTTTGTTACTGATTTTATTTTGCTTGAAAAAATGTCATTGACAAATTGCTTCACGGCCATTGAAATTCAACCTCAATTTCATTTACTTTATTACAAGGTATTAAGGTCAACAAGATGCAAGTACTGGTAGGTGTTCAACTCATTTTGTTGAATGTTCCAAATGGTGATTTAATGCTAGAGATGGAGAGCAAGCAAACTCCAAAGCTTGTAGAATGTCCATCCTGAAATATGCGAAGGGCACAAACATACAAGGCTGCTCAGTCATCTCAACACTCCAACTTAGCTTATAGTAAGTACATGTATGTTACACTTATGGTCCTTTTGAAGGTTTTTGCCCCTTTCATATTTTATAACTTTGGTTTGCATTATTATTTATCCAGGATTCCAGTTGCTGATTTGAAGCCTCAACTACCAGAGGACTCTATGTTGAGGCTTTACAATGTCATTGTAGGAGACATTACAATGACAATTGCCACACAGTCCATGACTATCACTTGTTGGATGGAGTGTTTGGAAGCTGAATGCAATTTCTTTGATATAAAGGCCTTTGAGGTGAACTACAATATTAGATATTCAATGCATCACATTCACCAAATCCATCATGACATCAATCCATCATGGATGAATCACACTTAAGCATGGATGGATGCCATCCACTTTTTTTGCACCTAACTTGTACTATAATTTACTTCCAAACAATTGGAAATGGGCCTTCTCGAGCCTCATTATCTTCATCTATTAGAATCTTCTTATGCTTCATATTTATTAGCAATATTTCTTACTTTCATTTTCATCAAATATATTCAATTATTTTCATCACATTCATCTACATTCATCCATATTATGTCTTCCATGGATGAAATGTAAATTAGTACCCTACATTGAAGGTAGTTCTTTGCTTTGGATGACATTCAACAAATCCATTGTGTCATCAATCCATCATGGTTAAATTACATTTAAATGGATGCCATCCATTATGTAAAAATGAAAATCATTCATCTCTCAAATGAAATCACATGTTTCCATCATGGATGGATGTCATTCATACATCAACCAATTGACAATCTATCTATCCATAAAGGATTTTTTTTTGAAAATGGATGAACAACATCCATCATGAACATCCCAGCATAAATGACATCTATACAAAATGGATGAACACCATTTAAAAACAAGTGAATAATATTTTTAAATCATTCATTCATCCTTTTTTTACAATCTATCCACATTCATCAATGTCCATGTTCATTTGAATTTGCATCCACTGTGAATTTACTTATGGCTTGCAATACATACATGGGGATTA
>Ga0209208_10008410_pt1 | contig 13754 bp, 14 predicted proteins | sample S1TSphfallax_3_FD_187694 | JGI IMG/M metagenome (GOLD analysis project Ga0209208, IMG submission 187694) | Host-associated microbial communities from peat moss isolated from Minnesota, USA - S1T2_Fd - Sphagnum fallax MG (SPAdes) (version 2) | ecosystem: Host-associated > Plants > Peat moss >...
GTGCGGGCCAGTGTACGAAAGATGCTTCTTGATGATGTTTTTGAGCAGAAGAATGACATTGCAAAGAATGTGGAAGAACTTGAGAAGGTCAAATTTCTTTATTCCTTTTTGATAGCAACCATTTTTGTTTCACCTAGCAGCAGTTTGAGAATGCTTTCAGTTCTCCAACCCTAGCTGGAGTAATGGAAGATGTGGGTATATGTAGCAATTAATAGGTGATTCTGACAGTTTATTTTTTGCTAACAAAAATATTGCAGGCCATGCGGAATTATGGGTATGAGATTGTGCAGACTTTCATTGTTGACATTGAACTTGATGAGACTGTCAAGCAGGCCATGAATGAAATCAATGCAGGTGAGGAGACTCATGTCTCTCTCTTCTGTCCTTTTGTCCCATGCTCCAGTTCAATGTTAAACCGGCTGCTCTTCAAGATCTATTTTCTAATGCAAACTGATGTCAACTTAGTAGTTGATACAAATCGGGAGAGAGAAATGGTCTTCTTCAGCAAGTCAAGTTTATCTTGACCAAAGTTATCTTGAATGAACCTGCAATTTTATAGATTGTGAAGATCTGTGAACCAAATAAGTGCACTTTTTCTTGATTGCAGCTGCAAGGTTGAGGGTGGCTACTCGAGAGAAGGCAGAGGCGGAGAAAACTCTTCAGGTGAAACGAGCAGAGGGGGAGGCAGAGGCAAAGTATCTTTCAGGAGTGGGTGTTACAAGTCAACGTCAGGCAATTGTTGATGGCTTGTGGGAGAGTGTTTTAGCCTTCTCAGACAATGTTCCAGGGACAACACCTAAAGAAGTTATGGACATGGTGTTGGTGACACAGTACTTTGACACAATGAAAGAAATCGGTGCAAACTCCAGGAACTCCACGGTGTTCATCCCACATGGTCCTGGTGCTGTGCGTGATGTTGCAGAGTAGATCCGTAATGGTTTACTGCAAGGGCAAGCTGGCCATATGAATTAACATGGCAATTGTCTGAGCGGCACTTCTCTTTGAATGGGTATTACAACAGACTATGTCTGCCCATTGTTGAAGGCTTGCACAAGAGAGTATTCTAGAGATTTGTACAAATAAAAGTAGTCAATGTGCTACATGGCTTGCTAGAGTTTGCTAAGTTACTTAGAATTGTGTAGAATGTTGCATTTAGTTTTTGTAAGCATCAAATTGATGTCTACATGACATTTTTTTTGAGCCAATAAAATCACAAAAATTTAGGATTGAAGACTTAAATGTTTGGATTATAGGATTAGAAATGTATTTTTTTCCCCTATTAGACTGCAATACATAAATCCGGGCAAATATATTGGAACACTAATTTGAAAAACCACATAAGGCATGTAATATGACTTAGGTATAATCTGTATATTATTTTGAACAAATTTAACATAAATAAACTAGACAAAAACTAAGGTGATGGTATGCAATACATATTCAAGTATGCTTCAAATACAACTTACATACAATTTAAATACAACCATTATACATAACCAGTAATATATGGGTACATCTTAGTATGTACCCATATACTAATGAGTAGAATACATTCAATACACAATTGTGGACCCCTTATGCCTAAAATATGTATAATACATTTGGAATACTAACAGGGCTATGACTCATTTGGTGACATTTGTAACTAATGGTAGGTAGAGTGGTCTTCTTAGATGGAAATTGTATTGAAAGCTATCCAAATGAAAGGATGAAAAAATCCATTAGTCGTAAGTTAGTCATAGAGTAGTTACAAGTGGCTTCAAATGCAAAAAGTAGTTGTAGATATAACCAACAATAGTTGTAAATGTCAAATAGTCGCAACTAGTCGCAAATTGATTGGTTACAAAATCCCAGTTTTCTTCTAGTGAAGGTGGAGTCCCGAAACTATCTCGATTTAGACTCCTAGAACTTTGCGAGGTCATAAATCTTTTCTCAGACCTTTGATTGAGATTAGGTCTAAAGCAAATTTGTAGTTCTCCTCAAGAGCTTTCCAACGGTGTGTCGCACTGAACCTGCACACACCAAGGTCGGGTCAACTCTTGACTTTTAATGGTCAGGAGTCAAATTGCCCTTCAAGGTTTCAAAGGCCTTGTCACATGCTCCTTCCCATTCGTAAGTGACGGTGGACTTTTTCAAAATGTTGGTGAAAGGTGCGGCTATCTTCGTGAAGTTATTTATGAACTTGCGATAGTAGGATGCCAATCCTAAAAAAGATCTTAAGGTTGGAACCGATTTACGTAGTTCCCAATCCACAATCGCCTTCACCTTATGATCATCCATCTTCAAACCTTCTTGAGATATCCTATGTCCAAGGAAATCCACTTCTGTCACCCCAAATTCACACTTCTCAAGTTTGGTATACAACTTGTTCTCCCTTAGTCTTTGGAACACTTTCCGGAGGTGCTCTGCATGCTCTTCCAAGGAACCACTATAGATCAAAATGTAGTCTATGTAGACGACCACAAAGTCATCAAGCCATTCCCAGAAAATGTCATTCATGAGAGTGCAAAGTGTGGCAGGTGCATTAGTGAGCCCACAGGGCATCACCAAGAATTCTTATGAATCATACCTTGTGCGGTAAACAGTCTTTTCTTTGTCCCCTTTCGTAATCCGAATTTAGTAATACCTCGAACGTAGGTCAATCCTACTAAAAACCTTAGCTCCCGAGAGGCGATCGAAGAGATCATCTATTCAAAGCAATGGATACTGATTTTTCATCGTTGCCTTATTAAAGGCCCTATAATCCACACACATCCTCAACGTCCCATTCTTCTTGTGAACAAAAAGGATAGGTGCCCCATATGGTGACTTACTTAGTTTGATGTAACCTTTCACGAGGAGTTTTTCAAGTTGAACCTTAAGCTCTTTCAACTCCTCATGGCTCATTTGATATGGGGCCTTAGTGGGAAGTGTTACTCCCAGCATCACCTCGATTGCATGATCAACTTGTCTTCTTGGGGGCAAGTCTTTTGGCAAGTCTTTGGGCATCACATCCAGGAACTCTTATAAGACTTACCTTATGCACTTGGAGGAAGTCACCAAATTGGTGGCTTCCTTGGGCTCACATTTGTCCAACACCCGCATAACACACATCATGCCATAACCTCGCACGCATTCTCTTTCCTAAGTTTTTTCTAACATGAAGTGGATGGTTGATCCACCCACATAAGGCAACTCGTGTGCCTTCATTCGCACAATCCCACTTTTAGACGAGATTCTAACTAGTTTATTGTGCCCTTTTATGAGCACATTGCTTTGGGTGATGAACTCCATTCCCAAGATGTAATCCATTCCGCCCAAGGTGGAAACCAACAAGTCCACCTTTCCTCTCCAATTCCCCAATTGAAGAAGCACCTCCTTTGCTTGTGACGTAGTGGGATGGGGAACCCCATCCGCGAAGTGCACCTCAATGGGTGCTTTGAGTTCCTCCAAGTGGAACTCCATCCTTTCGGCGCTTTCTTGAATTATGAAGTTGTGAAAAACCCATGTGTCCAAAAAACATAAAACCTTTTGCTTAGCAATCTTCCCCTTTAAAAAGATGAGCGGTTGCATTCATTTTGGGTTAGGTTGGCGTTGAAGGTAATTACCTTAGAACCCCCATTCCCCATTTTGGACTTGGGGCAATTTTTGGAGTAATGTCCCACTTCATTGCAGTTGAAACATGTTCCTTTGGGTTTTGCCCCAACATCTCCCTTAGGTTGGCTCCCTTTGAGAAGAGCCTTTTTCTTCACAAAGTTTCCTTTGGGCTTAAACTCCGAGCCTTGGAATTGTTTGGGCTTTTTCTTGGGCTTTTTTGCCCTCGGTTCCATTCTCCCTCATAGCGTGGCTTTTTGTGAAGGAACTTGTTGTCCTTCTTGAACCCGGATTTTTCACCCCGCCCCACATTCGAAAAGCCTTCCACTTTCATGATGCCTTCGGATAGTGAGAAGGGCCAATTTTCCTTAACCTTACACTTGGCCCAAGTTGGAAGCCCCATCACAAATTGACACATAGGATCTAGCTCATGCATGTGTCGGATCTCAAGCATGAGTTTGGAATAAGCAGTCACATATTGCCACAAGTTATCATTTGTGGCATTCATAAGGTTGCGGAGTTTGCACCTCGATATGTAATCAGAATTCCTTGGGACAAACTCGGCTTTGACACGTTCCTTAAGGAATTCCCAAGTGTAGTTGTGGTTCTTCCCCTCCTCTTGTCTCAAGGTCCTCCACCATGTGACGACATAGCCCTTTAAATAGGATTGGGCGAGCTCCAAGGTCGAGTGCCGTCCAACCTTGGAAACATGTATGTAATCCTCCATTTTGGCAAGCCAGGCATCCACAACCTTTCGGTCATGGGCACCATCAAAGTTCTCAGGCTTGGTCAGTTGGAAACTTGCATTTTTAGATGATCCTCCTTTGAGGGCTGCCACTAACTCACTAAAGTTGGGTCTATTTATTTTGAGGAGGACCTCCAATTGCTCCCGGGGTGAATATGATCGAACTTCGTTGTTCCTCTTCACTTTTGAACTCATCTTGCTCCTCCCGGGTTCTTAGTTCCTCCTCCCCAATAGTGACGACCTCCCAACTCCTTGAAGGACTCAAATGTGAGTCCAAAGGGAAGACATCAGAAGAGGGAGGAGTCGGAGCACGCTCCCTAGCTCATAACACTTTGAGGGGTAGAGGGGCGAGTCGGAGCTCCAGGATGGGACTAGGAAGAGCTGACAAGCTTCGCTCACTCACACGGGCCTGCACACAACTCACACAAGGTGGTTAGTGCATAGTTGGAGCACCCTTGGTGCTAGGATGAGCCACAGGCAACATGGACACACAAGACTCACCACGGCCCGGACTTGGGGGAAGCCACCACCTTCCCCCTTATAGTATACTTTGTGGCTGGCCACGGAGGCTACATCCAAATGGCTTTTCTTTCCCGGGACTCTCGAGTGGGAGTTCGAAAATCGCGCCAATGGGGACTCCCGCGAATTTGGAACCCCATAACTTTGTGAACAAACCTTGGGTTGAGGTGAGGTTTGAAGCAAAGTTGTAGCCCTTGTTGAAACCTTTCCAATGGTATGTAGCACGTCATCTGAAAAAAAAAAAAAAAAAAGGTCAATTCCCGACTTTTTTTGGTTGGGGTCAAACTGGCAGTTTAACTCCTGGCCTTTCTTTTGTCCATAACTTGTTTTTCATATGTCTGAATGAGTAATGCGAGCCCATTTTAAACATCTAAGTTCCAAGAACTTTCCAATGATATAAAAAATGCCACAATCCATTGAGTTTTGACACCTCAAATTGCTCTTTGAAATTTCGGGACTGCACCGGAACTCCATCTCCCAAAGTGCGAGTTGCCTTGGGAGTGTGAACGTTCACTCCCTCACACTCCTTCACAGTTTTTAACACTCCAGGGAATATGTGCTGTGACTCCCGGGCTTCTTCTTGGCCCGCACCCTTACAATGCCTTATCCTAGATTTCTTACAACTATGAACTATCATGGTGGCATAGATCAGGACTTCGCATGTGATTGCAGCTCCTTATTGAGCTTAACCATAATCTGAATAAATGTTCCATTCATCATGAAACTCTTATTGCCATTACTACCCTATCCACAATGTTTATTTAATCATTGAGTTGTTGGAATTAATCGTATGTTTATAAGGCTTGAAGATTGTTCTATCTTTATTGGACCTTTCATTGACCCCTTCTCACTTGTTTCATAAATCCCCAACATCCTTACTACTGACTAAATACTAGAACAAGACTAATGTTTTGTTGCACACCATGAATTTTGGTGTATATTTTTACCCCCAACCTTCCAAAGATCTCTCACCCCTAATTACGTCACCGAGGTTTTAAAACTATGGTTTTTCTTGATTTTTGTTGAAGAAAATAACTAACCCAATCAATTCGTATTTCAGAAAAAAAACAACTCCCCCCACACAATTGTGCACATTCAACAACCCCTATTTTAACACAAAGTTGTTAAAAGTCCCTAATAACTTTATCACATTTGAATATCCCTAACACAATTCTTAAAAATTGAAACTACCAGCCATGGCTATGTCGATATGGCTCACAACTACCAAATCTATGTGACACCCATTACTCAATGAAAAAAAAAGCCTTGTTCGTTATTACCACCTTTTCAATAAACATCCTAATGTTGTAATTCTTATTGTATCTACAACAAAACATTGATGACATTGGCAACATAAGACATTTCAATTTAGCTTCATAACATGTTAAGCCGGGTTTGAATGGCATTTGTATTGTAATTCACAAATTTGGTTACAACCATCAAGTTTTGAGATACTTTCACAGTTGATGTGTTGATGCAACCATGGGGTCTAGCTTTTCAGTAATTTGTCATTAGTTTGATAAGAATGCTCTTCATTATCACTTACTAACCTAACCACCTTGTCATCATCATCATCAACATCATTTTTGTCATCCTCATCCTTGTCCTTCTCCTTGTAGTTTTCATCATTTGCAATATCTTCCTCCTCAATGTCATTATCATAATCATCTTCATCAACCTTATCATCAACACTCAACACTACTTCTACCATCCTAAAAACTTTCACAATGATGTTAAATGGTGAGGTGATTGTGAAGAAAAGCTTGTTGTCAACCTTGAGTTCATTATCAACTACAAATGCAATCCATCCAGTTGTAAAGTAGCCCTTGGAATTTTGAAACATGCACACCACCCATACTTTACCAACCATTCTTTGCCATTTAGAGTTGTGATACGTATGCCTTTTAGAAGAAAAATTCCATGTTGCTACATGAAGCAACATGGAATCTCTTGCAAATCAGGTAATATGCTTGTCAACATTAAGGTGAGTAACAATCATCTTCTTAATTATTCTTAAGTTCTTCATGTAAATTCAAACATGTTTGACATTTGTAAACCCAATTGTCTAATATGTTATTTCATTCATGGTTGTGGTTTGTCATCATCAACATGTCCCAAGATTGCTCACTAGATATGATGATTTTTTGCAAAAGAATATATATTGTAGGGAGCCAAATATTTGATGAAGTTGGAAACATAGAGCATGAATTGAAACAATTTTTCGTCATCTCTTTGGACCCAAAGATTGTATTGTTGACCCCATCAACATTGCAACTTTGTGTTCCTACTTGCTAAGCATGAGGTCAATCAAAGGCCAAAAATAATACTATTTTCTTTTTTGGAATTGCATCTAGTTGTTTGTGTTTATGGTCCCAAACCTTGTTTTCCTTCTTGATTATTCCGATTCCATCAAATACATACATGTGAAATTTCAAATGTGCCTTAAAGGAGATGATGATATGGTCAGCTCTCTCCAATCTAGTAGCATGAATGACATCTTGCCAAACTTATTAAAAAAAAACTCTATAACATGTTATTTTTTCTATAACCTTTAATTGAACAAGCAACAATTGACCACTTTGTAGCCTAAGGTGAATGTTTTCTCCTAGCCTATGTTCGTATTCTTGCAAAAAGATTATAGGGATCTCTTATAGGGATCCAACAACATCCTCTCCCTCATGGTGGAGTGATTGGAAACATGGGATCTCTTGTATGTTTATAATAACATCCTCCATCCTCATGGTGGACTAATTCAAAACTAACCCAAAGGACAAGACTAAATGTTCAAGGTTTACAAGGAACATAATGTATAACAACTTCAAAAAAGGAAATAACTCACAACTCTGGAGCATTACCTCTTGAACTTTCCAAAGTTCGTGTAGACTCCCACCTACACTTGCAAGACCTTTCGACTGTTGTGTGGACTCTTGCCCCCGTGCCCACGACCTTGGAGCCCCATGTGGACTCCCAACCCCATTCTTGAGACATTGGATTCCCGTGCAAACTCCCGCCTACACTTTGGAAACCTTTTGGTTATTGTGCAAACTTTCGCCCAACTTTTGAAACTTTCCACTCCCGTAATGTGATCATATCTTGATTTGGAGTTAGTTGATTACGAAAATGATTTTGAAAGGTTTGAAACTTGCCTATTCTTTCATTGTTCATGTTCACATTTTTAGTTTTCATGAGGTCATTGCATATCAATAGGTAGTCAAGAAAAGCCACAACAAAAATAGTCAAAGAAGATTACAAAATGTGACCCAAATTTGGGTTCTCCAAAATTCTCTAAATTGGTATCGCACATTCAATGTTACACACATTAACCATGGCATTGCCAATGCCTTCAATGGGTTAATGATTTTTAATAAAATTTATGTAATGTAATAACCACTTTTGATGTAGGGATGCATGAAAATGGAGACAAAACTATGACCACAAAATTATTTTGAGTGTAACTTTTTGTAAGTTGATAGTATCTTAATTTATAATCATCATAAATGCAAGGATTTAAATAGTGGATCTTGGGTAAAATCATGCCACATCCATTATGAGGTGATTGCATACTCTAGCCCAACTGATGAGTTTAGTTGTTACTTTCAAAACATTTGGAGCACAAATTCGAAACAACCAAAATTGGAAGAAATTTCAAGATTTTAAAAGCCACATATGAAGAATACACCTCTGAAGAATACCACATGTTTGCCCCACCTTCCTCTTCCATCAACTGTTTAATTTAAAAAATCTACCAAAATAAAAGAATTATGCAAACATTATATCTCTCGAAATGAAAAATTATATAATTTCACACATTATTAAATTAAATATATCATCATTTAGTACATTGTAAACTAAAATTTACATATAATTAATTTACAAGGACTAAATTTACATAATATTAGTAACTTATATTTCAAATTTCAATTAAAATATTTTAATTTACATAGAAATAATATCCAATTATATGCATTAATAAAATATACAATGTTAATAACTTATCGTTTGGAATTTTTTATTTTCACTAAAAATAAAATTTACAAAAAAATTGCACTATACACAACCATGGGTTTATACATATAATTTAAATTTAATATATATATTTAATAAATTTTTATCCTATTTTAAATAAATATGAAGACATATATATATATATATAAATGAATCAACAATATAATTCCATGATATCATTAATTATATATAATGTGTTATTTGATATGTTATAAATAAAAATATATTTAAACTATTATTTATGTTAATATTATACATCATAAAAAATAAAATTTACATAAGGACTTGTTTTATATCTTTATAAAATTTTAACTAGTACTAACCTACCATATAATTCTTTTAGGCTAGAATTATTTATTATATGTCAAAAAAATTAAATAAAATTTGAATCATATATAGGATTAATATATGGGAAAGACCATTAAAAAAAGTGGAAAATCATGTATTTTAAGTATTTTAAAGAAAAATAATTAAAATATCATTAAATAGATGTTTTTAAAAAAATTGAAATGAATTTAGAATTTTAAGAGGGTAAAATATAAATATGTACATCATTGAAAAATTGTTAAACATGATTTTTTCATTGTTTCATTTTGATGAACTTTGAACTTTAACCTTAATTAATAAATTTAAAATTAAACCCTAAATTCTTGCACCATCAATGTGACCAATTTTTCATTATGTTCATTTTTTAATATATTAAATCATATTGTAAGGTGAATAAATAATTATGAAAACATGAATTTCATGATATATGGGTAGGGAATCAAGTATTTGAAAAATATTCTTATGTTTCATGGTGAATGCAAATATCCAACGATGATGCAAGTATTACATTTAAACTCCATAATTGTGTTCAAATGGCCTTTTACCATAAATGTGAAGAACTTTACAATACTTTCATTTACTTGAATCACTATGTAGGGCACATTATATTGAGTATGGAATAAATATTTTAAAAAATATCCTTTTGTTTCCATGGTTTAAGATATTATTGTAATATGATGCAAGTACTACTTTCCTTCTAGGTTTTGACATGGCTATGCAATACCCTTACAAGTTTTGATATATATGTTATAGAGCCCAAATGAGTTTTCGAATACCCTAAAAGGGGTAATGCATGTGCATTGAATATTCTTATGCATGAGCAATATCCCTTTGGTAGTCGAGACCAAAATAATTTAGCCCATGTTGGTAGGGCTATGGATTACCCTTCCAAGTTTGAAAAATATATGTTATGGACCTAATGTATTTAAGGGATAACATATAAGGGGTATTGCAAGTGTATTGTGTAGTTTTGAGCATGAATAATACCCTTCCAATAACATAGACCCGTGGTGTTTAACTATTAAATACCCTAATGATGGTATTGGTTTCCTTGTATGATTATGCAATACCCTTGTATGACACACTCCCAAGTCCCAAGCTAGGCCCAAGATGGGCCTTGGCTTCTAAAGAGCATAATTATGAGGACTTGAGGGTACGCTCCTAACACTTAGCACTAAAAGGGGTAGAGGGCGTGCTAAAGCTCCAGGATAGGACTAGGAAGAGGGACAAGCTTACTAACTCACTTGAACCTGCATCAAACCAACCCACAAGTTGGTTAGTTTATTTTCTAGAGCACCTTTGGGTGCTAGGACAAGCCACGGGTGACTTTAGATTCATAAAACTCACCACGACCCGGATTCGGGGAAGTCACCACCTTCTCCCATATAGTATTCTTTACGTTACTCTATCGCACCCACACCCGAATGACTTTTTTTGTCCCAGGATTCCCAAGGTGGAGTCCCGAAATTGTTTTAGTTTGGATTCCTAGGACTTTGCGACATCATAACTTTTTGTTCAGACCTCCAATTCGGATGAGGTATAAAGCAAAGCTTTCCTTGAGATCTTTCCAATGGTGTATCGCACTCCACCTGCACAAACCAGGGTTAGGTCGATTCCCGACTTTTAATGGTCGGGAGTCAAACTGCCAGTTTGACTCCTAACCCTTGTTTTGCCCATAACTTGTGCTGTAGATGTCCAAATGGCCCATGCAAGACCATTTTCGACATCTACACTTTAATAACTTTCCAGTGATATGAAGAACACTTCAAAGCGAGGTGTTTTGACCCCTGAAATCAAGCTCTGAAGTTTCAGGAGTCTCGGAGGACTCCAAAATCCCCATTTTGGGGAGTGTGAGTGTCATCTTCACACTCTTCCAAAAATGGGGTTGCGACATTGTAAGTTTCAAAATATATGTTTTGGAATTTAATGTATTTATGGGATACCCTATAAGGGAGTAATGCATGTGCATTGAATATTCCTTGCCATAAGAAATGCCCCTTTGATAGTCTATATTAAAATAATTTAGCCCATGGTGTCTACTAAATCCCTTGAGCAAGGTATTATTTTACCTATAGGTTTTGGTAGGGTTATGCGATACCCCACCACATTTCAAGTTATTGAGCCCAATGTATTTTTGGGACAACCTATAAGGGGTATTGCAAATGTATTGTGTAATTTTGAAGATGAACAATACCCCTCCATGTGTTAAAAAAATATGTTATGGAACCCAATGTATTTATGGGATACCTAGAAAGGGGTAATGCATGTTCATTAAGTTGTTTTGGGCATGAACAATACCCCTTTAATAGTTTAAACCAAAATAATTTAGCCCATGATGTTTATAATGTAGCCTAATGAAGATATTACATTCCTTTTAGGTTTTAGTAAGGTTATGCAATAGTCTTCCAAGTTTCAAAAGATATGTTGTGGAGCCCAATGTAATTTTGGGAATAGATACCTCGTAACTTTTCCCCAAACTTATACATATATTGAATGTTCATATGAGAGAGTGCACTCCTAGGTTTGGAACCAAGGGTATTGCAGGTGTATTTAATAGTTTTGGGCATGAACAATACCCCTTTGATAGCCTAAACCAAATAATTCAGTCCATGGTGTTTACAATGTAACATAATGAAGGTATTGAGATCTTTTTAGGTTTTGGTAGGGTTATGCATTACCCTTTCACGTGTCAAAAGATATGTTATGAAGCCCAATGTACTTCTGGGATACCTTGAGAGGGGTATTGTAGTGTGGCCCAATGAAGGTATTGTAGTGTAACCCAATGAGGGTATTGCATTCCTTCTAGGTTTTTTTAGGGCTACGTAATACCCTTCGAATTGTCAAAATATATGATATGGAGCCCAAACTATTTCAAGACACCTAGAATGGGGTATCACACGTTCATTGAGTATTTTGTTTTATGAACTTGAATACAACGTGCATTCAATGTGTGTAAATTGAATTGGAGCTCCATATGGCTTTGATTATCCACTTCGTTTACAATACCCTCATGGAAAACATTTTTTGAGCAAACTTGCAATACCTTTATATAGGGGGTGGTAAATATTTAAATTGTCCCCTTATTTATTTGTTTGAATGAACAAGAGCAAGGTCCATGCACTACCTTCATTTTATTTTTCCCTTGTCGTTGTCAACTGTTGGGGGTCTATTGCAGTGGCAACCATGTAGATAGGTGTAGCCATGTATGTGGGGTTTTTTAGGTACCTACTTAAAGTCTTGGTAGGTAGGACGGTGGAAGAGTAGCTAGGTAGGTGGGGATGAAAGTAGGACATTTTTCATTTATAGGTGAATAGGTAGATGGGGAAGAGTCTACTTTTAATTTAAATATACAGGTGAGTAGGTGGGTGGGTGGGAAAAGTTTTAAAAGCAAAAAAAAACAAAAACAAAGAAACCAGGTGAAGGCGGGGAGAAAATAAAGTTGTAAGAAAAAACCGAAATCAAGACTGATCAGGGTAGAAAAAGGGTAAACAAAAGAAGTAAACCTGGGATGGCATAGGGATAGAAAAGAGAATCCTATTAGTGCACCATCCATCCCTGTTCATGCACTAGTGGGTGTTGGTTCACTTTGGTTGGATGCTGGCAAACAGGGGAAAAAGAAATAGATAATACTTTTGTACTACCTACAATATTGACCACTTGCGAATTTAAGGTCTTCCCTATTGCATTGCAACTTGGAAAACTCTATTCGAGAATACATATGAGCCTAAAAAGTTGCAAAACCGCAAGTTGTGTAAGAATGTACAAGTCTAAGGTGTGTACACCACAGACTACAATAACACAAGTAATAGTTGTCAATAAGCTATCACACCTACCTACATTAATATATGTTAGAAAGAAGCCCCCAAGTATGGCCCACGGGTACAGTTCAAGACTATCACTACGTTAGTTTTCTTCCTCAGCACGTCAGTCTGCAGCTGGAATAGTTGATGATAGCATAACATGCAACTAGCAAAGCATGCAGTCGCGCACTCTTAACATACAAGAGAAAACAACCCTTAATGAGGGTCTAGCAAATAACTCTAACAACACAATCGTCATCAAAACATAGAGTTTTGCAGTATCGTAAGATAGATGGAAGTCCCAAGGTCAATCACCTTGTTTTTGTGTGTTGAAGGATGGAAGAGTGCAGCATACTACACGGGCCACTTGCATCATGTATTCTGTAACTTAAAGTTGGGTTCTTTGTAGAACCACGTTGTCCATTGGGCTAATATTAACTGCGATTTTTGTCAAAGTTGGTCGAATTGGCATTGTTGTTATCGATCCCTTTGTATGACTTGGACGGCTTGCTAACTGAACAAAACAACGAGAGTACTCTCTATCATCCAATTGGCAAGTGCATGTCTCCCACACTTGTTATGTTGAACTCAAATGAATCTATGGACGCTATGAGAATAGAAGGTTATAATATGAAGTATAGAGTTCCTCCCCTTTGGCCCAGCTATATAGGTGAAAGGAGGACAATTTTTGCCAAACCATGTGGGATAAAAGTAAAGTGCTATAGGGAACTCTTTGGGGAATAGGTCAAAAACTTGGGAACTCTTTGCTTTGACACCCCCTCCCC
>Ga0209208_10008411_pt1 | contig 13754 bp, 14 predicted proteins | sample S1TSphfallax_3_FD_187694 | JGI IMG/M metagenome (GOLD analysis project Ga0209208, IMG submission 187694) | Host-associated microbial communities from peat moss isolated from Minnesota, USA - S1T2_Fd - Sphagnum fallax MG (SPAdes) (version 2) | ecosystem: Host-associated > Plants > Peat moss >...
AAAAAAGATTTTTAACATGAGACTAATGCCTAGATCCTAATATGCCACTCACAATGATCAATTTAAGTATTCATTGAAAATTATCTTGATCAAAATGTGATTCTTCAAGTAGGAACGGAGCCGTCTTATTTCTGAAATGTAAATTTGAACGGAAAGTATTTCGAAAATAGGTAGCACCTTCAAAGGGAAGTCATGTTGAACATGGTGTTGGAACTCTTGAGTAAAGCTCTCATAAATGGGTTTTGGGAGTTAGCCGGTTGATACCAACTTGCCATTCCCACCACCGTCATTGGGGCACACTTGAGAGTGTGGGCAATTGCGTTCATTAGTTGTAGGCCCGACACATGCACAACTTTGATCAAAACCTCACTCAAATCCATGTGGACATCTTGGTTGGCATACCATCTGAAAGTTTTCAGAAAACCCCACTCAACCCAAAAAATAAAAGAAAAGAAATATTCTGAAATTTCTCTTGCCCACAACATTTTAAAATAATTTAAAAACCATTTGTGGTCTATCAGACATTTAGGGGCTAATTGTATACTGAATGAGTCGATGACAATTTGTTGTGTTCTTGAGCTTATGAAATAATTTGCCATGTTCTTGGTGTTTTTAGCTGATGTACCTTTGATTCTATGGATGTCATCTATTGTGTATGTGCTGCGTTCTCACTCGATTGAAAACCCAAACCTTTTTTGCATTGTTGAATCTTGATGACGTAACAAGGAAAAAGAAATAGTCACTCATGCTCCATGCCAAGGTCAAATAGAAGCCTCTCATCTGGCATCCACCTCCATGATAATTAGCCATTTGCAGCATGGACTCGGTTAGTGATCAACACTTCATTTTACAGATGAGCTAATTTACCCACTAGAATCATGAACAAAAGATTGATTGATTAAGCACTACTTTGGACTAAAAATGTTGGACAGACGACTGACTTAACATAAATACTTAATAGATGCAAATCATCAATCGCAGCTTGGAGATAACCCTAAAACTAATTTCTTTTTTGGCAAAATTCATCCTAAACTTGTCTTTTCTTTTTCTTTTTCTTTGATTGATAACAATTGAAACTTTCTCAATTAGGAAAACAAGCAAAAGAAGATAGTTTGGGGGAAAAAATGCCACAACAAAGCCCAAATCAGCACATAAGAAGTCTATAAACAAGAAGAATCATCATGCGGGCAGAAACTGGAAAAGAAAACACCCAGGAAAAGTAGCAGTAATCACCTTCATTTGTGTTCCAGTATTTGGTGTGGAGTGCATGAGATATCTTCCATCCAATAAAACTTCAACACCAATACCTTCACTAAAGAAGAAAGCAAACAAAACTTTGTGAAAGTAGTCACCTAAAGACCCGCCAAAAAAAAAAGCAGTGCAAAATCAAAGCAAAAATGTTTTACCAAAGTCAATGGGAAGCCAGCGAAAGAGCAGTGCAAAATCAAAGCAAAAATATTGTTACCAAAGTCAATGGAAAACTGGCAAAAAAAAAAAGCAGTGCAAAATCAAAAGCAAAACAGCTGTTACCAAAGTCAATCGAAAACCAGCAAAAAAAAGCATTGCAAAAACTTTGCTCTTTCCTTCTCTAATTCTTGATGATGATGAAGAACAAGAGATAATTTGTTTTGGGTGAGAGAGATTATTCCATCTATAACTTGGAGCACACACCCCACATCTGCGAGAAAGCAAAGTCAAAGAACCCAACAAATGTACTCATGCGAATCTTTTCTCTTTTTCCTCCTCCCAAAAACAACTTTATGATGGTCATGAAGAAAAGAAACATAAACAATAAAAAAACAAAAACCAAACCAAACCAAATCAAAACAAAACAAAACAAACAAAACAGAAACATCATGTTAATGGTGAAGAACAGAAACAAAAGCAAAACGGAAATATGATGATGATGAAGAACAAAATCCAGAACAGAACTTGATGATGATGATGCTGAAGGACACAGGAACATCAACAGAAACATGATTTTGATGGTGAAAAGTAGAAACAAAAACAAAACAGAACTTCTTGATGATGATGATGATGAAGAACGGAAACAAAAACAAAACAGAATTTCTTCATGATTATGAACAAAACAAAAGCAGGAACACATGATTTTGATGATGATATCGAGGAACCAAAACAGAAGAGAAATTATTTATGATGGTGTGTGTTAAGGAACAAAACAGAACAGAAAAAGAAGATGACGATGACGATGTTGCGCTTCCTCAAAAACAGCATAACAGAAATGAAGATTATGATGCCTGTTGAGCTTTCTCAAAAGATCAGAACAGAAATTTAGATGATGAAGATGTTGAGCTTCCTCTAAAAACGGAACACAAATGAAGATGACGAGGATGACGATGATGATGAGCTTCCTCAAAAGTAGATTCGAAAATGATGATGATCATGTTTAGGAGCAGAAAAGAGAAGAGCGATCTGGAAAAGAGAGAGAGAGAGAGAGAGAGAGAGAGAGAGGAATTCATTCTTACCTTCTTGCAAGTGTGTTGAGGACAAGAGCAGCAGCAACAGCGATGATGGCGATCTCTTCTACCGCACAAGAAGAACAAGAAGACGATGCTCAACAGTCAAAGCACTCAGCCTGGTAAGAGGAGGAGGGGCCAATTTTCTTTTCCGAGCAGGAACCGTCGGAGTTTTGTTCACAAGCCGATGAAGGAAATTTTTCTTGTGTGTTGTTGATGAGAGAGAGAGAGAGAGAGAGAGCATTGACAAAATCTCTGAAGAAAACACACACACACACACACAAAGAAAGAAGAATCTAAGTTCTGCTGCGTGTGCACGCACGCAATACCTGGAATCGTCGACAAATTTGCCATTGCTGCAGCTCTCCCTTAGACGATCTGCAGCAATTCCATGCTTCTTTTCTCATGCTGTCGCTGCTCGCTCCCCAATTCCCCGTCTTGTTCTTGTTCTTGTTTCGAGAATAGACTTGATCCATCGACAGATTGATAGAGATGTGATAGCTTGATAGTTTCTTGTTCTTGTTTCGAGAATAGACTTGATCCATCGACAGATTGATAGAGTTGTGATAGCTTGATAGTTTCTTGTTCGTGTTTCTTGTTTCGCGTTCTTGTTGCTGTTTCTTGTTCTTGTTCTTGTTTCTTGTTTCGCGTTCTTGTTGCTGTTTCTTGTTCTTGTTTCGAGAATAGACTTGATTCGAGAGCTTGACAGAGATTTGATGGCAACAGCGATATCCATGCTTTTCTAAGCCAATTATTGTCTACAATTTCTTTGGCAATCACATATCGACGATCTGCAATCGCTCGTGCACACTCTTGCTTTACTGTTGTGCTGTGCTTTGCTTTTACAGTGGTGGTGATGGTGCACAATGAGCATCAGAAGCAAATAATTGTGGCATGCCTTCTTCTAAGCCTCCTGCCAGGAGGTTTGCTACCTCCTTCTGAGTACTTGGATTTGTAAGTCATTCTTGGATTTTTCAAGACAAGGAACAAAGGCAAGAAGATGGTGGAAGACAGAAGAAGAAGAAGAAGAAGAAGAAGCTCTACTAGAGATGTGCTGGAGATGGAGATAGAATGAAAGGAGTTTGAGAAAGGATCATAAACAAGCTTTCTTCTAAGTCTCCTGCCAGGAGTTTTGCTTGCTACCTCATGAGTACTTGGATTTGTAAGTCATCCTTTGGATTTTCGCAACTAGGAACAAAGGCAAGAAGATTGTGGAAGGAAGAAAGATTCAGCTCTACTAATAGAGATCTTCTGCTGGAGATGGAGATATAATAATGGAGGAATTTGAGGAAGGATCGTAAAGAACAACTGCCATACGCAGACTTGTGCTGAGGAGGAGCTGCTCATCATCAGAGCTGGCGATGGTGGTGGTGAGGAAAGGATCTGATCATGGGAAACAAGGTGTCAAGAGCTGTGGGCAGCTGTCTCATCCCTTCTTGTAGAGCAGAGCTTGGAACTCCTTCTGTTGTACTACTTGGGGACTATGAGCCTCCTCCTCCTCCTCCTCCTCCTCCTCCTCCTGCAGATGAAGGTCTGGGTCACTCCTTCTGCTATGTCCGGCCTCCAACAACCTTCAGTTCTGACAGTATCTCATGGGAGTTTTCCTTTGAGTCAGAAAGTGGGATGCTGGAGGGAGATGGAGCTGCTGCTTCTGCTGCTGCAATTGGTGGAACAGGGGCAACAGCAGCAGCTGTGGAAGAGGGTGGTGGCTGCAGCAGCAGGAGACTTGGTGAATTGGAGCAAAAGAGATCAAGAACGACATGGGAGAGAAGACATTGTGCGGCAGCAGGGGGAGGTGAGAGATCCAGATCCATGTCTGAGACTTCCTTCAAGGCCATCTCAGGAGCCTCTGTAAGTGCCAACACTGCTACTCCCAGCTCCATCATGTCAACCTCCCTGCAAGAACAACAGTTCAACAACTCCTCCAACAACATTCTGTTTGATCGTGCTTCATCCTTTGAGAGCACATCTTCCTTCAGTGCTCTACCTCTGCAACCTGTCCCTCGTGGCTCAATTCCAAATTCTGGGCCTCTCTCAGGACCCCTTCCTCCTCCTCCCGTTCCTCTCTCAGGCGCTTCAATCTCAGGCCCCACAAGTCTTGGTGCTCTATCTGGATCACTGGAGAGGGGCTTTCTTTCAGGTCCACTGGAGAGGGGCTTTCTTTCAGGTCCACTGGAGAGAGGATTCATGTCAGGACCAATGGAGAGAGGAGCTCTGTCAGGCCCACTGGAGGCAGCAGCAGCTGAACTTCACCCAATGCACAAACAGAGGAGAAGAAGCAAAGTTGGTGTCTTGGGAAGATTTGTGCAGACTTTGAGTGGGCCATTGCAAAAAGCTCTGAGCAGATCAATGGAAATTATGCTGGAGAAGACACATCATTCCCTGTTTGTGCCCATGAAGTTGTTTGTGATGGGGGAGGGCAAAGAGACTGGCCTGGAGAAAGATCTTGAACATGTGAAGCATTCTTCAAGTGATTCACCTCCAGATATGGGGGGTTACATGAGCTCAGATTCCAACACCACAAAAGAGCAGGCAAATTTGCAATGGGCACAGGGCAAGGCCGGTGAGGATCGAGTTCATGTTGTGCTGTCTGAGGAGCATGGATGGCTTTTTGTGGGGATATATGATGGCTTCAATGGTCCTGATGCACCAGACTTCCTCATGAACAATCTTTACTCATCAATCTACAGGGAGCTCAAGGGCCTTCTCTGGGATCAGGATGATGATGAATTTGATTTTTTTCCTGGAATCTCAACTGAGAAGAAGGGCACTGTCCTTCCCGGTGCAGAATCAGATGTTGAAGGAGTTGAGATCCAGAGGTTGGGTGACAATTTTCTTCCTCACCTACACACAACATCCTTGGATCATCATAATCAAGTAGACTTATGTCAGGTCTCTGAAGGCAATGGTGTAATGAATCACGTGGATTCCATCAGAGCTCAACTTCTTGAAGATGGTGACAGGGATATGACAGTATGCAAGAAGATGGACATTTTGTATACTCCATGTGTAAAACCTGTAAATACAGTGCCTGAAGAAGCTGCACCTGATCTGGTGGTGAATAGCCAATCTAGTAATGACAATGTGATGGGAAATGGTGATGTTTTTGACCTTGGATATGCAAAGAAAACTGAGGATTCCTCGGTGTGTCAAGCATGTTCTTGGTTCGGATCAAAATTAGATGAAGCTGCACATGATTTACTGAGGAAGGATACCAATGCGTGTGGAGGAAGTTGCCATGTTTCTACAAAATCTAACCAGTGTAGGATGACAGTAGATGAGATGCCAGATTATGAAGGAATATGTCATGAAGAAAATCTAGGAGGAAATGGGGAAGCAAAACAGAGCCTGCAGATAGAAGTGGAAATTGGGTGTAGAGGACAGGAAAGGATAGAGATGTTTGATGGAAATTCTGTAGAACAAAGGGTGAACCATGAGCACATGAATGAGTCAGCAGCTACTATGCTTGAGGATACAGGTCTCGAACCAGTGCGGCAAATGAAAATGAGCAGCAGACAATATGTTGAAGAGAAGAAATCAGTGAGACCAAAGGATCTGCTGGCAATGCAGCAAGACTTACACGATCACCATTCCCAACAAGAATGCAAGTATGATCTCAAGTTTGATATTATCTGAATCTTGTTGGGATCATATGTATGGTTTGTAAATTTCTGTTTGCTGCACATCTTAATGCACCACATCTTAAGTTGGTAATTGTATTCTGCAGAAAAGCATTTGAGATTTGACTGTCCTGACTTGCAAGAGCTCGCAAATGTGTTGTGGTTGCAGGTGTGGTTGTGGTGTGTGCTGCTTTTGCAAGCAGCTGAGACTGGAGGCTGAGGAACAGCTGACTCGGGAGAAACTCTGGCTTGAGCAGGAAGCTCAGAATAAAGAGAGGAGTTTGCTAGATCATGGTGCTGTGTTGGAAGCACTTGAGCGTGCACTCAAAGCAACTGATGCTGCCTACTTAGAAATGGCTGACAGGTAGTTCAGTCCACCATTGATTGTAGAGTCTTCTTGATTTAGAAAGACAAGGATAGTAACAGGGCTTCTCAAATTCTGGGAACTTGTTTCTGTTGTGCTATTGCTTTTTGGGGCTTTTGGTGATTTGATCCCTATCTTAGCCATAAATTCAGGATTTCCTTGAACATGAAGTTTGGGTAGGTTTGTCTGCACCTATGTCTTTGTCTGTAACAAGATTGGCTTGATTGGCAGGGTTTTATATGATAATCCAGAACTCATGGTTATGGGATCATGTGTGCTTGTCATGCTCATGAAAGATGAGGATGTATATATCATGAATGTTGGGGATAGTCGAGCAGTTGTTGCACAGGAGGTTCCAAAGAAAGGCAGCTTGGGTTCTCTTAATATCTCTGTGGCCCATGCACAACCCAATAGCATTCCAGCAGAGGAAGCTGAAAAGACTGGTGCTCAAGACACATCATTGTTCCGGTTGGATCTGGACAAAATCATTGAAGAGACTCCTAGAGAATTGGAATGCCTTCAGGTGAAAAATGTTGTGCGGAGCTTGGCGCCTCTGGCACCAGGATCATCATTACTGAATGCCCTGCAGCTTTCTTCAGATCATAGCACCAGTATTCTTGAGGTAGATTATGATGCCTTCTTCCTGAATTCTGCCTGCATTACAGGCTTCCTTTAGAAGAAATGTACTGTTCTAGAGGAACTGCAAGGGTAGTGGGTCTTTTTGTTGCTGCAGTGTGTTGGCCACTCTGTGGAAAATGCTTCTCTTTGTGGACTACTTTTCGCTCACTCTTTGCAGTGAGTTCATGCCATGTCCAAAAGCCAATCCTCTCCCAGGGATTCTGCATGATAAACCATGAACCATAGAATCTGGGAGAACTTAATAGCCTGCAGCATTATGCAAGAATAGAAGATCATAGCAGATGTTTTAAGAGTCATCCTCTTGTGGGTTTTGGTTGTCTCAATCTACATGGATCTTGTGTCTTGAAGGCAACAGCTACCAATTTTGAGTTCACGGTGTCACCCACTTTCGTTTGGCTGCTTTGTGTTGTAAAGAAGCAGGTCTTTTGGAGAAGGTGTTATCCTGATTGTGCACCACCGTGATGCCATTTTTCTCCATCAAAGTTTCAGCTTTGTCAAATGAGTTCTTGTGAATGGAATATTTTATGAAAGTGAGCTGATGTCTGTTGTGGGGATGGATGTAGGAAGTGTTAAGAATAAAGGCTGAGCATCCCAATGACAAGAATGTCATTTTCAACGACAGGGTGAAAGGGAGGTTAAAAGTGACACGTGCATTTGGTGCTGGCTTTCTAAAACAGGTGAACATGGTTCAGTACTTTCATTTTGTACCAGTTTTGTTTTTGAAACAGGCTTCCAGGTAATTGTTTTGGAGGAAGACCCCAGATTTCTCAAATTTTGATGTGTTTGAAATGAGCATCCATAACTTGGGTTTCAGAAGCTAAAGTCATAGCCGACAAGAAGATGCTACAAAACTGTGGTCTCAAATTCTCATGAGATAGGAAATTGGTTAGTGATCTTTTTGGATTGTATGGCGGCTATGCAACTTGAAAACTGGTCACCTTGGTCTGGGGCTATTGGTTTTACAATTGGACTTAATTCTTAGAGTTTCTGTATTCAATGGATCCAACCAATCTGCAAGCCTTAGAGATTCTCTGAAAATCTCCTTTGCTCGGTACTCTTCTTGCCGGCTTGAGTCCAGCAAGCCACACCCTTGCATGTTCTACTGCTCTAGACTTTTCTTTCTGCCATTAACTGACTTTTGTGTTGTGGTTTTGTATCAACAGCCTGCATGGAACAATGCACTGCTCAAAATGTTCCGCTGCAACTTTGAAGGGACTGATCCCTACATCACGTGCATACCTTTTCTTCACCACCACAGGCTAAGTCCACAAGACCAGTTTTTGGTACTCTCTTCTGATGGGTTGTACCAATACTTGAGCAATGAGGAGGTCGTGTGCCACGTGGAGTGGTTCATGCAGAACTTCCCAGATGGAGACCCTGCTCAGCACCTAATTGAGGAGCTCTTATTTCGTGCTGCCAAGAAAAATGGTAGGGCTTCTGCACTTTTCACCATATTGAGTACTTGAGAATGTGGAATCTGATGGTTTAGTGCTGCAGCCCGCCCCTGATACCTTTCTTGAGCAACTATCCTAATATCAAGGAGACTGATTCTATCAGGAAACACACAGCACTGAGTAACCAGCATGTTAACCTTAGCATGTGTATAAATATGTATACAGTTTTCCAACAAGTCTGGGCAAGATATTATTACTCTTGTCCTGGGCTTCAGCTTGTAGCGAGCTTACACCCCACCTTGCACTATATATCCTCTGTCCAGACTGCATATCCTGAGTGGTGCATGTCTAATGTGTGGAATACAGGAATGGACTTTCATGAACTGCTAGACATACCTCAAGGAGATCGTCGCAAGTACCACGATGATGTATATGTTATGGTTATTTCTCTTGAAGGTAGGATCTGGAAATCCTCAGGTTAAAAGTGGCAAATATGTGCTTCAGGATGGTTCTTTCGTCTGGTGCTACTCCTTGTACCACCCATCAGTTGAAAGTGTTGCTGTTTAGTGTGTTGCCTTTTAACAGAACCTGTTATAAGGTCATTCAGTGGGAGCCTGCAAAACTCACAAGAAAAACTTGTGTAGTTGCATGTCACATATGCACAAATATGGTTCACCCAACAAGCATCAATGAAGCTTCTCATGTATTTTCTTGTGAATCCTCTTATATCTTCAATTAATCTTTGGAGGTTTGAAGAAGATTGGTGCTAGACACACACATTTTTTCAAGTAAGCCTCTTCAAACCTCCCAACTATGAACTTTGTGGGGATTCTCCATATCCAACTTCTTGAAGCCTGTTGATGCCAAATTCTATCGAACTCACAAGTTGAGAGGAGGATTCAAAGGAGAAGGATTTTCAATGGTTTGGTGTCAAGAAGACAAACAGGGGAATCCAATCTTGAATGTGTGTATCAAATTTGTGTCTTCTACACAAAGGTATTGAGTCTCTCCCCTTCTACCTCATCTTTGGATATGCAATTCAATGCTGGGAATATAATCCAATTGAACCATAAAATGTCTATGAGCCAAGGTTTTTTGAGACTTGAGGAGCTCCAAATCTCTCTCCATCTCAAAATTGTTCAAGACTCTTGGAATGGGTTTCTTCTTCATTGGATCATTTTGTGACACCCATACATGAAATGTCCAAGTCCAAGTTGACACTTTTTTTTTTGGTAAACACTTTAGAACATTTAGACAAAGTGTGACCTCAATAATTTTACACTTGAGAGTAATAGTTGAGTCATGGAACTCATCACATTTTTGGTAGGTAGCAAGGTTCAAATGTTTTCCAAGCAATGAATTTTTTTTTCAAAATGGCAAGGTGTCTTGGCAAGCTACATACAAACCCATCTAGAATTATTGATGGCAAATTGAAAATGTGAAGAGTAAGTGGCTATGGCTAACATTTATTTTTAATTAAGCATATTGTAGGTGCTTAAGAGTTTAAGCATTTGAAATTAAGTAGTGATCCAAGCCAACATGTGATATGTGTGTTGGCAAAACATTGTTTTTAATGAGAGATTTTATGGCGATCAAATAGAAACATAGTAAGCACATGCATTTTACAATGGATTAATCGACAATCTTGATTGTTTAGGATTATGAGATTAGTTTCTAAAAGCTCAATGTAAATCAAAGACCATCAATTCCATCAATTGAAATAAATAGAATGAAAGAAATTACGAAAATAAATAACAATACTATGATGGATTGGGGGGTTTTGCACCCTTATCCTTGAAGATCTTGCCCATTGCAACCCAACCTAGACCTACAAAAGCCACACACATCATAACCATATCTACATGCCCACATTAGTATTTGTTGTCAATATTTCATCACAATAAAATCACTTATAGAGCACACACCCACAATGCAACAATAACATATAGTAACACAAAAGCAACATATAAAGATTGAAAGAAAAAAAATCCAAGTCAATGGAAAGGAGCTAGGGTGGAGATCCAAACTTCCACTAATTCATATGATGGTTTGGAGCCACAAACATTAGGTACCAAGTTGAAATGTTGATCAACAATTATAATCCTCAGGCCAATAACAACACAACCATAGCAAATATTTTGCTAACATACAAGTTACAAGTGCAAAAAAATTTGCCCCGTAAACTATTAGCATAACACAACAAAAATTTAACAATCCACTACATATCTCACCTTATTATCACTCCAATCTTTCACAACATCTTCAAAGGAAAACTATCTAGAATGTACTAATCCTATGCAAACATCTTGACAACCAAATCCAAGTGTTTGGTTAGCCAATTAGGCACATTGGATTTCAAGAAAAACAACATGAAGAAACAATGTTCATCTCCTACATTGCCTAAAATCATAGATATAAATAACTCTATCACTGCAAAGTACTTTGACTGTTGATATTACAAAATGTTGTTGGATGTTAGTGTAGACCATACCTAGGTGATAGGATTGTAGACCAATTGCAATTACAAAACAACATGGTTGCTTTCCATAATGATCTTAAAAAAGGAAGTTTCAAGATCAAATTTGCTTTCATCAAGAAGGGTTGGGATTTTCACCTAATTAATCACTAGGTCAATGAGCTTTTAAAAACAAAATTGAACCTTCAATAAAGCTAAATGTCCTTGGAATGTTACTTTAGCAAGAGGGTGAAACCAATATTGAGAATAAATGATGCATGTTGCATTCATCAATTCCTAGCTAGGGAATTGTTGTTCTAATTCAAAGATCAAAGATATGGTATCGTGTGAACATTGAATTTTGACAACCTCAAAAGTTATCATCCAATCATCACTTGTAGCTTGGGTGAACACCTCAATAAGAGGGCATTTCTTATGCAATTGATAATGCTTGTCCATTCAAAGATGTTTGTTGCAAGATCTATCCACCAAGTAGTCAACAATCGATCATTGGTGTTTTTTTGCAAGTCTAAAAATGTTTTGAACTATTTTGCACCATACTTTTCTTTAAGATCTAAATACATGTTGTATAATTTAACATAACGCATCTTCACAATAATCACAAATCACATACAAAAGTGTCACACACCTATGCAAACTTGATAAATGCATGGATTGTTTCCAAAATAGGCATAATGCAAGCTAACCCCATTGACACCACTTCAATGTCACAAGATATTGGAGGCTAGTCTTTGCTCCTGCCACAATATATATACAAATCATCATGCATCTTTACCATTATAATTTTGTACTCTGCAAGAACTTGCTTCACAAGGGACAACATGGAGATCCACTTAATTTTTACATTATGCAACAATTTTAGACCTTTGGTATCAAGCAACTTCACAAAAGTGCCATGTTCAAGATATCTTTTTAGTGAAAATGAAAAATAAGTGGACGTAATCTATAGCAATCCTTTAAGCTTACTAACCAAGAGTTGTGTAGAAAGAGTCTACATTATAAGGTCAGTCTAATGTGCCATGAAATGCACTATATCTAGTCACAAAAAGTACAACCTTAGATTTGGATTGAGTAGCAACACCAATTTGTAGCCCCGTAAACACTACAACTTTATTTGATCCAAAGCAAATCAACTTGCTACCAATTTGATCAAATATCAAGCCCCCATAATCCATTAAAGATTGCATAATCAACTAGGTCAAGTTATTAACATTACTTCCACCAATCACCCTTTTTAGATTTAACAACAATGACGTCCTTTGAAAGCCATCAACAACATACATGTGAATAATATCTTAAAATTAATTGTCAATTATGGTAACCTCATCACAATTAATAACAAGGTACTTGGACTTCTAATACACATCAACTTTGGTAGATGAAATGACAATTTGATGCATGATTTCAACCATCTACCAATTAATGCAATCAAACCAATGTTTACATGGCATGTTTTTCACCTTCAAAATATCAAAAAATTACTACAAGCTTTCAAATTTTGCCAATGATTTACCAAGTTTCAAAAGCTAGAATATGAACTTACACTTCTTCTCAGTAGCTTCACTAGAAATAATCACCATTTCAACAATGGCATTTTGACCCTTGTTAGCCCACAATCATTCATTCTTGGCATGTTGAATGTTCATAAACATGAAATATTGGCCCATAGTAAGTCCAAGGATTGCAATCTTGCACTTCTGCCTACATGCATGTTTTTGCAAACAATAATTTTTCCTTACCATCACGTTCATTACAAATTTTGCAGTGATCCATGTTAAGCTTCCCACCACACCCAACCACAACTTCAACCTAAGGTAATTTTGCAACCCACACTTCCTTGAAAACTTGATTTAGTTTTCATTTCCTTTTCTTGCATTTGTTTTTGTGCAAGTTTAAGACTTAAAGATTGAAAATCAAAAAGTTCATCAAAAGATGATGGTGATACGGGAGACTCATGCATGCTTTGAGATGATGAAGCTATGTTTACAAAACAAAGAGCTCCAACTCTAAAAAATAATATATATTTAAACCCACTAATCATGGCTACAATAGAAACATCACTAAACCTTCAACAACAACAAAAAAAAAGTTCAATGTTACAGCAAACCTTAAACAATTTGATGGCTAGATGATGAGCAAACATGAAAAGAAAAAGCTTGACACTACATCAAACCTTAAACACTAAGCAAATGTGTTGATGACGATGAACTAACAAGAAAAGAAAAAGTTTGATGTTCCAACAAAACTGCGAACCTTTAACCTTGAACAAATGATGAACAAACATGAAGAGAAGAACTTCATTATTCTAACAAACCTTGAACCTTGAACAAACGACAAACATATAGGAAGAAAATAAGTTTGACATTCCAACAAAGTTACAAACCCTAAACCTTAAAAGGATGATGAAAAAAATAAACGAAAAGAACCTTGTTGTTCCAACAAAACTTAAACCATGAACAAACATCAAACATATAGGAAGAGAAGAAATTCAATGCTCTAAAAAATCATAAACCTTAAGAACAAAAGTGGTGAATAAATGATGAACAAACACCTTCAGTAATTTATTCACAAACAATGAGGAGACAAGATGGGAAATGAAGTTTACTAAGTAAGGTACTTTTCTATAATGTAAACTAGTGTGTACCCATTGCGTTCGATGCCGGGATAGGCATTGATGTGAAGGATAATGTAATCATTTTATTACACCAAATATATATCCATTACACATACATGCACACACTACAATCTACCAAATACTTCCTTGGTTCATGTTTTTGGTTTTTT
>Ga0209208_10008412_pt1 | contig 13753 bp, 13 predicted proteins | sample S1TSphfallax_3_FD_187694 | JGI IMG/M metagenome (GOLD analysis project Ga0209208, IMG submission 187694) | Host-associated microbial communities from peat moss isolated from Minnesota, USA - S1T2_Fd - Sphagnum fallax MG (SPAdes) (version 2) | ecosystem: Host-associated > Plants > Peat moss >...
ATAACTTGATTTATGTGCCCAAAGGACCTATACGTCTAAAAATCTTGAGAGAGTGCCACGACAACACCCTGGCGGGTCACTTTGGAATGGCACGGACTCACGAACTAATGTGAAGGAATTATTGGTGGCCCAAAATGAACAAGCTGCTACGGGAGTATGTCGAGTCTTATGATACATGTGCTCGATCCAAGGCTCCCAGGCATCGCCCGTTTGGACTCCTACAGCCCCTGCCGATTCTTAGCCGACCTTGGGGATCTATTACAATGGACTTCATCACGGACCTCCCTACTGTCAGAGCCAAAAATTCAATATTGGTTGTGGTCGATCGACTCACCAAAATGGCCCATTTCACCCCTTGTTCCAAGTCAATCACGGCAGAAGAGACAACTCAGTTAATTCTGGATGGGATCGTCCGACTACATGGACTCCCCAAGGAAATTGTGTCCGACAAAGGTCCTCAATTTGCATCCAAGTTATGGCGTCGTTTATTCGAGCTTCTTGGAGTTGACATTCGGCTATTTTCAGCTTTCCACCCTGAGACAGATGGACAAACCGAACGGACAAACCAAACACTCAAGCAATACCTTCGTTGCACTGTGAACTACCAACAGGACGATTGGCTGGACCTACTATCTCAAGCAGAATTTGCTTATAACAACACAACGCATGCATCGACCGGGATCAGTCCATTCTTTGCTAATTACGATTTTCATCCCAGGTTCAGCCTTGAAATTCCTGGGGATTCCGTAAACCCCTCGACTGAAGAAAGGGCCACGAGGCTTGGATAAGTTCAATAGAACCTTATGGCAGAACTCAAGCTAACACAGGAGTGGCAAAGGAAGCAAGAAGACCGCCAACACAAGGACCATCCAAACTTCAAGGTTGGAGACAAGGTCTGGCTTCTCAGAAAAAACATTGCTACCAGTCGCCCATATGCCAAGTTGGATTACAAACGCTTCGGACCTTTCAAAATCGCCAAATTGGTTGGTCTAGTGGCTTGCCAGTTGGAGCTTCCACCCCAGTTCAAAATCCACAATGTTTTCCATGTCTCCTTGCTTGAGCCCTATCATGAAAACCCTATCCCAGAACGTCATCGAAAACCCCCAGTTCTAGTCGAAATTGAAGGCCAAGAAGAGTTTGAAGTTCAGGAGATCTTGGACTCCAAGAAGATTCGTGGAAAGCTCATGTACCTTGTTTTTTGGCGAGGTTATCCTCCTTCTGAAGCTACTTAGGAGCTTGCTGGAAACCTAGTTCATGCCCAAGACTTAGTTAATTGGTTTCACCAACGGTATCCTAACAAACTGGCTCCATCTGGAAGATGTCGCTTGAGGAGAGGATAATGTCATGGCCTAGGATATTTTTGGATACTTTTGGCAATATCATGGCCTAGGATATTTTGGGACTAGTATGGTTCAGGGTTATAAAAGGAGATAGTCTGGGGAATAACTCTTCAGCAGATCAACACCAGTTGATGGATCAATAAAACTTGTCTTGTCTTGTAATTCTCCACTTGTTTGTAGCCGATCCATAACATTAGCATGTGAATATACATAATTATTAGTTACTTTTTTAATGACTTTTGTTGGACATATAGTCTCAAATATTGAAAAAAAGATAGATTCAAAATATGGTTGCATACATATCTAATTATTAATTAGATTCATATCCAAAATTTTCCACATACCTAACCAATGTTAATTTGAACCCCACCACACCATACACCACCACTGACAACAATTTGGAAATGTCAAGTAAAACAAGAAAAAACTATTTTAATCATGATTGACCTTAAAGCCAAAATGACATTTCAAATGATGAATATATATCAATAATCCTAAAATTTAAACCAATTAAAAAATTTCCTAGGTCTTTTTTATCCAAGTGTTCATGTGAAATTTAAGCAAAATATTGCCTTTTTGTGCTCCTTTTCAATACCTTGTGCTCCTTCATCATTACCATGTTGATTTTTCTTTTGATTTAATACTACGTGTGAGTACTATTTCCATAGTATTTACATTTCGAAAAATGTATCTTAAAACAAATAAAAATGATAAAATATAAATCTTTCATTTGTCAACACACAAATTGTGTTTTTGAAAACCAAAACCACCACATATTGTATTCTACCATTTGATCAAAATCAACTGAACCAAAACCTATGTTGAACAACCACCAAATTTTAAAACTTTGTTACATATATTTATGTGGTGATACTTTAATTTCATGTTAATCATGGGAAGTTGTGTTAAATGATTCATATGAGTGTTGAATAATTTGCATTAAAAATTAAATTAATATAATTTTGGGTTTGGTTTTAATAAATGACTTTTGAATTTGAACAATAGTTGTGTTATAAGCAACCAATTTAGCAAAGGACTAAGGTAAAAAAAATTCCATAAAAAAAAGTTGATGGTAAAAAAATTTAGATAAAAATAATTTGCTACCCACATTAAATAAAAATACTCATAATTTAAAAATTATGAAATTGAAAATTTTAAAAATTCAAAGTATGTTTCAAAATCTCAAAATTTCAAGAGTTTTTTACCACATGTAAATAGGATGTAATGTACATGACATATAAAACAAACTTGTAGCTTATAATACAAGAAATTAAAACCTAAATTAGTTAACATATTTTAGAATGATTTCAAATTGTAATAAAATTTCAAAAATAATAATTTCAAAAATCAACACACTTAAAAAAATCATATTTAATATTTAAAAATGATTGATAAAAAATGTGATATATTGAGACAACTATACATTTTTTTTATAATAAAATAAAAAAATTCATAAAAAAATTCCTTCATATGAAAAAGTGAAACTCACTAAATTGTAGTCCTATTATAAAATAATCCCATTGGCTCTTATTAGCACATTTTGATCCATCCTTGAAAGATTCATTCTCCAAGTGTTACATTAAAAAAAGAAATTGTATTACTTGGGCTTGGGTATCTTAATATGGCTTTATGTAGATGGATGGTTCTACTTAGCAAAATGGGTTGGGGTTAGGATGGGATGACAAAGGGTTGGGAATGATAGGTAGATGTGTAATAAAAAGAGAATTGAAACTTGGGAGATGAGAATGGTAATGCTAACAAATCAACTATTACATTTTGATAAAACTCAATTGAAAATTTCAAGTTCCAATTTGGGATTAAATAAAATAAACATTAGTACATATATGATTTTATTTATGGTAAGTTTTACTATTAAAAATATAAATAATAAATCTTTTTCTTTGGATTAATCATATTTATTGAAAATTCCACTAATGTACCCAATTTTCCAAAAGCTACAAAATAAGCTACAAAGTAATGATATACGATTACATTTTCCATATGATTAAGTGTGCACTTTGGGATATTTACAAAATACCAAATTGCAAATGCTTTTTGAATATAACCATGTTTCAATACCGTATGGTTTTAAGTTTTAAGGTACAAAATGAATTTCAAAATTTTAATACCTTTCTCATGTTTCAAGCTACAAAGGCAATCCAACTTGTTCAAAATTCTATGGAAAACTTGTTGAGATCTTTAATTGAAAATTAGCCTCAAACTCGCATATCCAAAACCCAAACTTGTTTAACTGGGGAGAGCAAAAGTAGGTAGGGTTTAGGGTTTAGGATTTAGGGTTTAAGGTTCAATGCATCTGGAAGTGCACCACCATCCACAAAACCTGCACAAGACACATGATGCAGTTTAAATATATCACTAGAAGGACATGGGTGGTAGGAGTTACTTCAAAGGCTCCACTTCAACTCATGGCTCCTTCCTATCAAGCCCAAGAAAATTTCCAATTTTTTCTACAACATCAACAACCTGCAACACATATAGGAATAGTCAAAGTTATCATCAAATTAGCAAAAGTCATGATATTAGCCAAACAAGAGAAACATGAATCCAGTGCGCAATCAGCTACCACTATTCTTCACACTTTCCCAACACCTTGATTTCGAGACATCAGAACTATGTGATATGATCATGCAAATATCCATCCAGACAAGTTTCTAGTGAAATTCCTTGATGATGGAAAATATATGTCTGAAAACCTTTCTGAATTTATTTGGTCTAAGTTATGATGTTGACAAAAGCTCTGAAAGTAGTTTTGAGAAGCTTCAATGATATTTTAGTGAAGAACATTACATCAGAAAGAAGGAAATCATGATCATAAATGTCTTCAATTTCATGATCCACAGACTTGGCCAAAATTCCACATAATCCCAGTAGCAAATATCACTAATTCCCACCTGCAGGCTATCAGATTGCACCAATAAAAGTGAGTTCAAATTAGCCCAAGACAGATTTTGGTTGAAGGCTCAAGTTTCTACTGTTGTCAGTGGAACATATTAACCAAGTGAAGGATCCTTTAGAGCTCATCTCCTGCATGTTGAAAAATAGCTGTAACAATTCCCTGGCACAAAACGTGGAGATCATACAATTGAACTTTAACATGGTTTCTTCAAAACCTCACTTACCAATGCATTCTAATACTTCTGAGCTCACCACTTCTGTATCAAAATTCTCAAAAACTACTTCATATTCTACACATCCTGGACTCACTATCGAAAAGCTTAGAATTGAGATTTGTAGGTTGTGCATAGTCTATGCACATCGTTTCCCAGGCATAGAGTACAAAGATCCTTGAATTCCCAAATGCATGCAGAACTGCGTCAGCAATGAATATTTCTAGTGTTCATCCGTAAACATGGAAGTAGGTTCATCTCGAAACTTCAAGAGTGATATGTTTACGTATCAGTTCACTGATGATCTTCAAAGCAGATGATTGGGTTTGTTCTTTGAACCTTCAATGGGGTTGAAATGCGTACCAGTATTGCTACTGCGCCTTGAAAAGACAATTGGATCTAGATAGCCCTCCATCCAACTCAGGAAGACTTGCAACTTCCAACACCACTTGGATTGGGCGCAAACCTAAAGTGCTCTGTGCAACAATCTCTCAGCACAGTCTGGAAAACCAATGGCAAAGCTACCATGGACAGGACATTGAATTTCAGCTGCTTGTCCTTCAACGATGGGATGTAAGCATTTGCGATTGATCATGACACAGGAAGTTCTCAAGATGCTCAGGAGACCCACCCAGCCATAACTAGAGACTCATCATGAAGTTTTGCTCCTGGCATTAAAGTGATCCGTAAAGTCAGGCGATTAGGGGGCGAGAACCGCCAGTTTCGGCATAATAAGGCATCAAATGCGTAACTGGGAATGAAATTTTACAAAACAAAATACCTGAGAGAACCCAAACTAGTTTCTCCATCAATTTTGGTGGTAAATTGAGTTTCATCCCCTCTTTCTTTTTTCCTGAGCGCCTCTACTGCTGCAACATATATTTTCACTGCTCCTACCTGTACAACTGCTATAATTACTCTCGAACCTTGTGCATTAAGTGCTGAGTTTCATACTGAGATTTAATAAAATTTCCTTAAAGTGCTGATACGGCTGAAAGAGGGGATAAGGGGTGAAAGCAGAGGGGATTAGGGGTGAAAGAGAGGGTGACTTTATGGATAACTTTATTATCCTCTTCATGTCTGTAAGGGCATCTACAATAACAACTCCCCATAGGACACTCAATTCTGGATTCCTCCGTCCACAATGAAAGTCCCAATTTGAGGATTTGAAGGTTCATCCAAAATGAAAATAAAATTAGGCTAGTTTTGGGAGCTTAATCCACAAATGGAGTGAATTGGAGGGGTAGTGGTTCCAATCCATCCAATTGGTCTGCCCAATTCTAGATACTCCTCTACCAATGAAAGTTCAAATTTGAGGTTAAGAAGGTTCATCCAAAATGAATCCAACTTGGAATGCTTTTTGGGAGGTTCATCCACAAATGGACTGAATTGGGGGGAGGGTCTCCAATCCATCCAATTTGGTCCACCCAATTCTGGTTATTCCTCCAGCAATGAAAGTCCAAATTTGAGGTGTCAAAGGTTCATCCAAATGGGGCTGGGATTGGGAGCTTCATCCACAAATGTTGTGAATTGGAGGAAGGTTTCTAATCCATCCAATCAGTCCGCCCAATTCTGGATATTCCTCCGCCAATGAAAGTTCATTGACATTTCAAAGGCTCATCCAAAATGGAATCCAAATTGGACAGGTTTAGGGAGTTTCATCCACAGAAGGAGTGAATGGGGGGATGGTTTGTTTTTCCCATCCATCTTCTAAGCTTTGGCTAAAAGTTCGTGAGTTTAGGGTTTATGAGGAGGAGTACACGGTCTGAACAGGGTTCTTCGGGATCCGTCCCGACAGAGTGTGGATCCCGATTTGCGTTGTTTCTGTTGCAATTTCGTCAGTGAATCTGTCGGAATTTGTTTCTGATTTTTTCGCTATATTTGAGAAATCTGATTTTTGACGTTTCTTTAGGTTCTTGCGGTTTTCGTGATCGAGATGTTTTGCAATTTTTGATTTTTTTCCATTTTTTTCCTCTTTTCTTTGGGGGATTTTTCTTTGAAGATGTCTAACGCGGAAACGGATCCGGATGTGTGGGGCAACAATGCTGTCTCGGCCTTGGAATTTTTGAAGGAAAAAAAGAAAGAGGAGGAGCTTGTGGATAACCTCACTGCACCGTTATCTGATCTACCGAGAATAGATTGCGCATTTGCTTATGGCTCTGGTGTCTTTCCACAGCCTGATAACAATCACACCTCTCCTACGAAAGAGGTGACGGCTTTCTTTTTTTCTTCCTTCCTTCGTGCTTCTGTGCTTTTTCTTTTCCTGCTTCAGAAATCACTCACTGCCTACTCTAAACCCTAAACCCTGCTTGTTCATTATGAGACCCAAACAAAACTTGATTTGCTCTTGATCAAGAACCAATTTTCTTGATCAGCTGCTGAATCCCATTTTACATACAAGAAGCATCACAATTGTTGTCAGATCTCTTTCCATAGAATCACATCTGAGAGCGTCCATGTATCTATCATCTGACACCATCATTTTGATGATTGTGAACAGGTACCCATGGTGGATTATATCTTAGGGGTTTCATCACCTGTTGAATGGCACTCACAGGTTGTGCTCTCTTTCTCATTTTCTGAAGAACATTGCAATTGTTGTTTCTTCTGCTCCAAAAGCTATGCTGATAAGTATTGGAATTCTTTGCTAATCCTGATTTTTGCCTGTGATAATGTCTCTCATATGGACAAATCCATCTAAGGATCTGAATAGAATCTTATGAATCCAGCAAAAACCTAGTAGAGTGGAGGGAAGAAGAATAGTGTTGCAAGTGAAAGAAAGGAAATGAATGAGGTTGCCTGAAGCACTCCTGTTTGTTAAATAGTTGAGTGAGTTGAAGAGATGGTAGAAAACATTTCTTTCTTGAATGAAAGGTTTTCTTTGAATTGAGCTTGCTCTCTGCTTTGTGATTCTCTGTTTGTGAGACTAGTGATGCTGAGTTTGACAATTTCATATGCTGGAATTGCAGAATATCCAGCTGCATCCAAATCACTATTCATCATGGCTGGCCTACTTTGGAGGCGACTTTGTCTGTGATTCCATCCAAGCCAGAAACTTTGTCAATTTCATAGTGCATTTTTAGACAATGAAAATTGTTAACCTAATATTGGAAACTCTAATTCTGTTGAAGATTCAGATTCTGTAAATATGTATTATTGTTACCAAAGACTTAAGAATTTTGCTTCACTAGATAGCACTGGGAATCAAATTTTGTGTTCAGTATATCCTGAGAGGGGAACTGCAGGTGACCAGTGTTGCAGAGAATGTGGGTGTTGGTGTTCACTTCAATGCATTTGTGCCATGGCACAACAAGGTGCTGTCCGCTAAACATATATATAAGCCAACTCTATTTGTGGAAAGGTTGTATTATGGAGAAGCATTGTACTTGTTGATAAATATAACTGTGAAAGTTGTCTATTCTTGCACCTTGGGTGCAGAGACACATGCCATTCTGGTTTACGTTGATGTTTCAGATTTCTCTGGCACATGTATTTTTTATCTCTAGGCTCTGGACATATGCCTATTCAGTGTAGAGCATTTTGTCATCTCTTAACTAATATGCGAATTTAGGGTGGTGATAATAATGTGGAGGTTGCTGTGGCAGACAATAAAATATGGGGTCATTGGTACTGAGACACTCTTGCGGGATGTGTCAACATGGCAAAGACTATACATAAGTGGACGCCTTCAGAAGCCTGTAGGTCAGCGTTTGCCTAAGCAATGACAGTTACAAGAGTTGACTGTCCTGTTCACCTATCTATTACTTTCTGTCCTCTTTATGTGTCTCCAGGATGACTGAATCTGATCTTGCCACTCTTGTGAGTATGGAATGAGCCTCCAGGATTTTCAACTCTTGTTTTCCCTCAAACCTATACACTTCACTCCATATAAAATTTGTAGTTTTTGCGTTTGGAAAGCTTATCCACATCATATATAGTGTTTTACAATTCCACCTGTTTCTTGTGCTGTTTGCTGTAAAAGCCAAGAAAGGAAACTCATGACAATACCCTCAATTTGACTTCATACTTCCAGGCTCAACTTTTCATAAGACTTTTGGGAAGAAGGTTTGAGTGGTGTGAACTTTGGGTTCTATTGTTATTTGCAGGTGCGTTATTTGGTTGACCACATTCGTTTGGAAGAGCTAAATGAGTCTAACTTACAATCTGCTCTCTGTGCTGCCTTGCTTCTTTTGCCATCGGAGTTCTCAGAGGTAAGATAGCGATCCCCTTTTCTTTAAGCATGTTGATGTTTCTTGGTAATAACTTTTTTGGGAGTATTGGATCCAAAATCTGAATTTGGGTGCCTGTTATTTGGGGTTCAGCAGCATATAGTTTGACTCCTTCTGGTGCCTGCAAATTTATTTGCAATGTTGGGCCACTTACTGTCAATCATTATGTGTTTATATGTTGTGTATGGGAGTGGTTTTTGCAGGAGGATTTGTATGCCACCATTTGTGGGCTCTCATACACAGGTGATGTGCGCATGTTTTTTGCGGAAGACAAAAATAAGGTTTGACATTGGTTGAAATGGGTCACTCTTATTGTCACTTGATATGTTATCCTCTGAGCAACAGCTGCACAAGCACTTTTGTCTGAGATTTGTGCCAAAAGACCTCTGTAGAATTTAAGTTGGGTTAACATGGAGCATTTATGATGGGTGTCTTGATTAGGTTCGTAAAATAGTTCAAGGCAGCGCCTCCAAATTTCAGGACTTGTACAGAGGCTCAATCAGCAATGTTGCCTCCACTGGTGCACTACAACTACCCACAGTATTTGGAGCAGACCTACAGTCAAGAGTTTTCCAGGTTGTTTCAGGTGGCTCAGGTTTCTGAAACACTCTGTTCAGTATTAGACTGTTGTAATGCTGGATAATAACAGCTGACTAAACAGCTCTTAATGTGATGCTACTCCTTTATGATTCTTTGATGCAAACATTTATTGATGATTTGGTGCTTTTTCCTGTGAGGACACGAATTGATGCTGGTCTTTTGTGCAGGATGATAGCATGTCATCAAGATCATCATTGTTGAGCTCACTACCTTCATCCATCATGCAACAGCTAGCCTACCGAACAGGCACCAAATTTGATTCTACCACAGCTGGTACAAAATCTCTCTTTGCCAAACCATGTACAGGTCCACTGAGTATCCCCACTACACTATAGAGTGTCTTAGGCCCCTGAGTTGTTTCTGGATACTATATAGTAAATATCATTGACCTGAATGTATCATATTGTATACCTGGACATCAGAATAGTGAGGCATTTCTTTTCCTTGATGGCACTGCATAGAATGTAGTGGTGTCTGTCAAACAAGGATCACAAAGTAGTACAGACTAAAGAGAGACTTGCCAGGGGATTGAAGTTTGATGAGTCTCAATTGGAGGCAGGACAATAGATGTGAGTGACTTGAGAATGAGCATGTGTAAGGTTGATAAGACCAGTATTTGGGCTGGTATTCTCTCAGGATACAGTGAAATTTCAGAGGCTGTTCTATGCTCGAAAGAGGGTCATGCAAAAATGGTGCGTCGGGCCATCAGTAGTGTAGTAAGGGCATCAAGCTTCAGGCAGATGGTGTCAGGATTTTTGGCTGCTGGAGGCATAAATGCTGGGCAATATGTTGCCCAAAAAGTCATAAAGGCTTGGCGCTCACGGCAATAACGCTGCACGTCCCATATGAAGGACAATTTTTCCAGCAGACATCTTCCAGACACATTTGAAGCATTGGTTATGTGTCTAGCTGGTATGTCGTTGGTCCATCAATTGTTACAGGGGATATTTTGGGGCAAAACTCATGGAGGTCAGCTTAAGCTGTCTGATGTTGTTCAACCCTTGAGTTAGAATCCTGGCGCACATGTGAAAACTTGAGATTGTATGAGAGCTATATGTAGAGAAATGAGTGTCATCTGAAACTATCTTGCAAGCAATTATCTTCAGCTTGAAAGAGTTTGAAAATATTGAGACACAATGGTTAAGCTTTGAATGCATACTTTAATAGCAGTTTTTTAAGTGCCCATACTAATGGAACTAGGAGTTCCTGATGCACAGAGTTTATCTGGTTAGGGTTTTGTAGCTTATGCACCTTTGGCAATGCAAGACATTTTCAAGCATAGAGTTGCTTCAGGGTGTACAATCTCTTCAGTAGGTTTACTATTTACATTCATTTCAGTTCATGAATCTCAATAGAATGGTTAGTCAGATGGCCTTACACTATGCATGCAAAGCTTTGCAAATGCTGATGTTGAGATGTTAAGAGTGTTTAATTTATCTGTAATTTTTCAATAGTACAGAGGCTTTGCAGCAGCGTCAACCAAATTCCTGATCCAGAAACCAGATAGAGAAACCAGATCAATAGTCACCCTAAAAAGAGCCCAGCTTCCAACAGAACCTACAAGACTGGCACCATCAACCAGCTGCTTGGCAAGAACACATATCACTTGCACCACATGTTCATCACCAGCAAAACTGCTACAGCATAACCAAAGACACCATCTGTCGCAAAGTAAGAATTTGTTTAATTCATATATCTTGTGACAAAACCACAAAGATGCATAATTTCATACACATTGAAAAGAGCCAGCTCCACTTCAAAGAAAAGGAATGTCAGCAAACTTTAGCATTTCAATTGAACATTATAACTCAAGAATGCATCACAAAACCCATCATGAAGCTGAGACAAGTTATTGGCAATGTCGTGAAAAGAAATGATAACATGTCTTGCAATTGCACTTGCGTGGAAAGGAAACAGGGAGAGGGTGCAAGAACATCACTCAGCAGGAATTAATTCTTAAAGCTTGCAACAACAATACCCTAATTCAAGCTGATGCAGAGAAACTCACAAAGAACACAAGAAATCACAGTACATAACAGAAAAAACCCAGCAAAATATAACATTTCAATTGAACCTCTTAACTCAAAAAAGAATCGAAAAAACTGTTCTGTAGGTTGTGAACCAATTCTGAGCTCCCTTAAGAAGCTGCAAACGAGTTCATCACTTTCTGCAATCTCCATGGAAACCTTTGGAATTCACCAGCAAGATCTTTTCACAACTTCACACAGCATTCACCGTCCCCTACCTCCTCGTCCTCCTAAAAAAATATTTAGGCAGTAAGAATGACAGCACCGCCAGCTTCCTTGATCTTCTTCTCAGCAAGCTTGGAGAAAAACTTGGCCTTCACTACCATCGCTTGTCCGGGTAAGTCTCCCTTGCCGAGAACCTTGAAGATGCCGTGCTGCGTCACGTCCAAGAGAGGCGCCGCCTTCTCTCCATCCGCCTTCTCCCTTACTGCTTCAGGAACCAGCGACCACAGTTTGTCGACGTTCACAATGGGACAGTGATACTTGTTCATGCTCTTGTGGAAGTATCTCATTCCCACTTTGCCGAAGTAACCCGGATGGTATTTGTCGAACAAAATCCTGTGGTGGTGCATACCTCCCGCGTTTCCCCGTCCTCCCGGATGTTTCCTGTGCTTGCCAACGCGACCATGACCGGCCGATACATGACCTCTTTTCTTGCGATTCTTCTTCAGCCGTGTCGTCATGACACACAGCCGCAGATGGATAAAGCGCGTCTGTAGAACCCCCGCGCGGCTCCGCACAAGAAGCAATCAAACAAGAGAACTCTCGACGAACAAAAACAGCCCTTTTGGTGAGTGCCAGACCCTAAATCCGCGGCTCTGCGCACAAAAAACAGTAAAAAGAAGAGCTCACTCACGACTCAGAAACACTGCCGTCTTCGTGAGCGCCAAACCCTAAATTTTAATCTTACGGTTCACATCGTCTGGATCACACGAGGTACATCTGAACCGTCCAGTGTTTTTCGCCCTTCTATTATCCATGATGATCCCTCCATGGAAATTGTGGGGTTAAAATTATTGACTAAATAATTTTAATTTTGATTTTACAACTTCAAACTTCACTTGTCAGAAAATTTAAATGAAGCAATATTATTACTTAATGTTTGATTTGTGATTTTAGTGGTTTAGAAATTAGGGGACTTCATGGGTATATTATTTTTAAAATTTCAATCACTTTTTAAACATGGTCTAAAAACTCAATTTCATTGAAATTTGGTCAATTTTTGTCCTCACTTATTATTATTATTATTATTATTATTGTTTGTTATCATTATTTGAGCTTGGTGCTGCTGTGCACTACCAGGGACAGTAAATTATTTTTCTTATAAATTATATTTAAAAATTTCTTAAATGTTTTTATATATTTATGTCAATGTCAGATTTAATTTAAATTAATATACATTTCATGAAAAGACGCATGTTAATTTTTTTATTAATATCCATGTTGGTGGATTAGGAAAAAAGAGTGAGGTAGTTATAAAATAGAGATAATTATTAAGAAAGGTGGGAAATAATTATGATGAAAATTAATAGGAAAAGGAAGTAGTTATAAAGAAAGAAATGAAATAATTAGGCTTGAAAATGAGATAGTTATTATTGAAATTGTCTTTGAAATAGTCCATGGACGACCATAACAAAGGATTCCAAAATTCCCCCATATACCAATTCTTATTACTCGTCACTATAATTATTGTCAATAATCCTTTGCAAATAGGTATTGCACCTTGCAAAATTTACTACAAAATCATAATTTGCACCACTCTCCACAAACAAAGGGGGTTTTTTTTAATGGGGTCACACATGAGGCCTTGAATCATCTTCTCTTCTTGAAGAAACCCTTTTTGGACAACAACACAAGTTCCAAACTTGCAATGCAAGGCAACTTGTAGCAAGCATCAAGATGTAGTACCTTTTCATCTAGATAAAGGTAAGTACTCTATTATCGAATGACCTTAGAACACTAGATAGTCAATATTAGGTATCATAGTAGTGTGATTCATATTAATTAGATCATGTGTCCACTCACAATTTTTTCTATTTTTTCAAAGGAGCCATATTGATTGGCCCATCAGGCAATTTTTTGGGAACATTGGGCATTGCCCCCAATTGAAGCACCTCTTTGGACCCCCAGTTGCAAAATCTAATATATTAATTCACTTAGTCGTTCTGTCTGTGACACGACGTTCTGCTGCAAAAGCATTTTCTATGTTTCTGCTGCAGAACCGGCCATAGGGAACAGCATCGTCGTCTGGAACGCTTGACTGGCCCGTTACCTGTGGAGCCCGTTCCCTGTCTGTGGTGACAAACAGGGCAGGGGCAGGGCAGGGCGGCCAGGGCAGCCGCTGCGGGGGGCCGGGCGAGGTGCCATTTCTATTAAAGAAATCCTTGGGGAAAACCGAGGGACCTGCATCTAATCAAACAAAAATACAA
>Ga0209208_10008413_pt1 | contig 13752 bp, 5 predicted proteins | sample S1TSphfallax_3_FD_187694 | JGI IMG/M metagenome (GOLD analysis project Ga0209208, IMG submission 187694) | Host-associated microbial communities from peat moss isolated from Minnesota, USA - S1T2_Fd - Sphagnum fallax MG (SPAdes) (version 2) | ecosystem: Host-associated > Plants > Peat moss >...
AGGATATTGAACAAGATGCCACCTATTCTATGTGTCAAGCCAATAAATTTATGCAAGTTGGGGTGAATTCCTTCAAGTTCAATGAGATTTTTCATTTCCTATTAGACCTTATTTGCATTGTGTGAAACACTCCACCAATTTTTTTAGGGTTATATAAAATATTCATACACTTAAGTTAGTCCCCCAAAAAGAAATCTGTATTAAATGTTTTTTGGATTTATCCAGAGTATATGGTTTCAAGTGGTCCATTTTGTATGCATGTAATGTTGCAATTCAAATGATTATTATTCAAAATTATTATTATTTCAATTTTTTTTTTAAAAACAGTAAAAGGCACAACAACATGTGTTTTTTCATGGTCTGCCTCACTTCTTTCCACTAGTCACCAAGGTTATCCATGTTATATAGTAAAAATCAAAATTGGGATTAACATATGAGAGAAATTAAAAAAAAGGTGTTTGGGGGGGCAGGGAAGGTTATTATGAAATTGATAAATTTTCATCTCTTTTAACAATTATTCTTACTCTTTTCTCAAATTTTCAAAGTGAAGCTTCAATTAAAAATTAAAAATTTGTTTAACTATGAAAGCACATTCAATATATCAAAATCTTTTTCTTGGACCATGAAGTTCTAGTATGTATATTTTTCATGTATTGGATTTCCCAAATTTTACATAATTTTATACAATGTATTAATATATTGGATTTATGTTTACAAATTCAATACATATAAATAGTTTTACATTGATGAAATGGCCTTACATGGTTATATGCAAGTACGCATTGTAGCTGAAGTGCAAGAAGATACATACATGAATTTGATTTAAATTTTACACTTATGCAGAGTTCTAAATATTATATAAGAATTTCACACTATAAAAGAGAGTAAGAGAGTTTGGAACTCTTTTGGAGTGTTAATAATGATGAAGATAGTTGACTACCGATTTTTTGAAAAATTGTCCACTAAAAGGACACTTATCTTTGACTTTAATTTTTCACAATGGTGGTGCAGCAATATAATGAATTATTTTGATGACCTACTATTCAAAAATCCAACTTCCTCCAACTTCCAAGTTTTGTGAGAGTTTTGAACTTCAACTCAAAAGGTGGACTTGCCATATGAACTCAAGGAGATCAATTGTTGAGAGGCAACAATTGTGTTTATTTACAACCAACATTTGAGTGTTTGTTGGTCTTACTATTTACAAGAATGTGTTTATATTTACTATGAACATAAACAACACTTTCAACTCATGAACTCTTTCAATCTCCACCATTTTTCTGGTAAAATATTAAAAACAAAAAGTGGGTGTTTCAAATGCTTGCTCCTAGTTTCAAAAGAATGAAACGCCAATAGGAGTGAGCATTATGTCTTTCAAAACACCCACCCTTCATGTAGGCACAAATACACTAGGTAAACTGCCATCCTGATACTCTATAAAAATCCAACAAAGTTCTTATGGTTGCTTTCACCTAGGGTTGTAGGATGGGTAAGGTCCTAGGGCAGGGGCATTCCCCACATAAAGGGCCTAGGAGAAGGCAATATGGGCTTGACCTTGTCTTCAAGCACTTCAAATAAAATTTTTTTAATGTAATTGGAGGGCAATTCATTTTTGAGGAGGAACCTTATGCCAACAAATGGCCTCTTATCCCTTGAAGAGTGTAAACCCATTTTAGAAATTTTTTATTTTTAATTGAGTATTAGTTAGAAATTTGGTTGAATTTGCTCATCCATGAATCAAATTACAAATCCAATGGTTAAAATCAAATGTGCAAACTCATAGGTATTTGATAAAATTTTCAGTCTTTTAATCAAGCAAAGGATGATGAGATAGCAATGCTAGATTGAGCTCACACAAGATTGGGCAGTTGTTGCCCAAAGTTGAATTTGAAACTTCACTAATAAATAAAAAACTATTGACATTAATTAATGCATACATTCTAATATCCCACACACAAGGAGCAAGTTTGCTACTCACAAAAAGTATTTAAACCACAAAGTGCAATTTCTGATATAAGAATGAACCCTTACTACAGTAGTTTGCAATGAAAGTGAAAATGTGAAAATCCATTAATATGAGCAGCAAATTCAAAAGGGACTCATTGTTAAAACTCTTTGGGTCAACTCACAAAGTTTTGAAAGTTAGCCTAGCTGGGCTAGGAACTTGGAAGGGTTAGAGTACATGAGCTTTGATCCCTGGGAAGCCTCCATTGTATGTGAGAAAGTGGCTGATGGGGTTTCCTTCACAAACCTCTCTCCTTAAAATCCACTTTGATGTGCTCAGGCAACAAACCATTTGAAAGATATTCCATGTATGTGTTCACTAAACCAAATTTTTTTAAAAAAAATTAAATCTCTACCATCTAGATTCTAGATGAATTTTAAAGTACTCGAAAGAACCAATTTTGACCGAAGCATTTAGTAGGGGTTAAGTATATTACCACTGCATCTGAAGCCCCTTATTTCACTAACACCCCCATCAGCCTGGGGCCTTACCCTACACAAAAAGCGCACACTTGTGCCGCAATTAAGTGCCCTCATATGTGAAAAAGGAGAACTCTATTCTCTGCTTTATGGAACTGGTTCCACTCCACAATTTATTGGAATGAACAAGTGTGATCTTTGGTTGAAATTTGAGCTAAGGTTAGAATCTTTTTAGGTCTAAGGATAAAAACTATTTAGGCCTAAGGGTTAGAATCTACTTAATTCTAAAGACCTTTTTAATATTTTGGCTTAGGGTTTTTAAAAATTGCCATTTTAGCTTGGGGTTAGAATTTTTTTGGCACTTGGGCCTAGTATTCAGAATCTTTTTTAAGACTTTGGCTTGCAGTTTAAATATTTTTAAAACTTTGATCTTTGGTTGAAATTTGACGTAAGGCTTTTTTTTATAAATAATTTAATCTATAGTTAAAATCTTTACTAATATTTTGGTTTAAGAATAGGATATTATTAATGTTTGAGCCTAAGGTTTTAACATTTAAGCTTAAGTTAAGAATTAAAAATATATTTTTGCTTAAGTTAAAATCCTTTTAGGCCTAAAGATAAATCTATTTGAACTTAAGAGTTAAAATCTATTTAGGCCTAAGGATTAGAATCTTTTTATTATTTTGATTTAGGGTTTTAAAAATTTACCATTTTGGCTTGGGGTTAGAATCTTTTTAGCACTTGGGCCAAGCAATTAGGCCTCATGTTAGAATCTTTTTATTGTTTTGACTTATGATTTTTTTAAAATTAGCACTAAGGCTTACAATTAGATTTTTTAAATATATTTTTTAGGGTTTAAAATTGGGCATTTTAGAGAATTCCTGGAAAACATTTCTCAAGATGCTTGAAAAATGTTCATTAGTTTCAGAATCTGTATTTTGCTTGATATATTTCAGGTAGATTATATAGGTTGAATTTTTTTCATTTTCGCTCAAAAATTTGGGAATTCAACAAATCCTATGCTCACAAATGTTCATGACATTTTTTTTCCTAATATGCTTGGAAAAATTTCGGGCAATTTTGGAAATTTTAGCCTGCTTGGAAAAGTTATAAATGTTGATTTCTTTCATATCTGCCCAAAAAATTGGGCATTCTGAAAAATCCCAATGCTTGAAATCTTTTTGCATTTTCGGAATTCTTATTCTGCTCAACAATTATGGGCACCTTATAGATGTTGAAGATAATTTTCATTTCTGCCCAAAACTTTTGGGCATTCTGAAAATACCTTCGTGCTTAAAAAGATTTGGGCAGTTTGAAAAAAAACTGCCCAATAATATCGGGCAGATTATGAAGGTGAATTTTTTTTTTTGGTGTCATTGCCGATCGTCCCAGGTGCTCAGTCACATGAAAATCAATATCTTGGGTAGAACAACATTAGGACAAATGTCTTGCACCCTTAAGACAATGACCTTGGGTCAAATTATAATAGCCCCAAGCCATTGGACCAAGAATTTTTGTGTATTTGATGCTAATATATATTTAAAATAATTACAAATACACATATATTGGCTTAATGCTAGACCTCATGCCAAGAGAGTTTATCCCAAGATAAAATTAATTTTGCATATGCATATTAGCTTGGGGTTGGAATTTTTTTCGACATGTTGGCTTACGGTTGGAATATACTTTTAGAATATGGCTAAGGTTTAAAATCTTTTTGAAACTTTGGCCTAAGATTAGAATTTTTTTAGCATTTTGGTCTATGGTTGAAACATTTTTTAACAATTTGCTTTGAGATTGAAATTATGTACCAATATATGACCCTTTTGATATTCCGTACCTTCACCTTAGGCCTTCACCTAACACATATAGAATTATAAGTATTCACACGTGAACAGAATGTAGAAAACGGCCAACCACGTATTGGGGTTCACTAAGCATCAACCATTCTTGTGTCCAAAATCATCTTTTTGTAGATTTGACCACTTGTGCATCTCCCATCAAGCAATGAAATCATGAAAAAATGTAGTAAAACCAGATAGACTACACTTTATGTAGTTTGACATCCTTTCTTCCTCCTCTTAAATGAAGCTAGGCATTCACCCGCAAGTTGATGGCAAATACAATCCTTCTAGTAGGTCCATAAACCACAACGTTTCCAACTATTGCCATTTGTCCAAGTTTGGGACTATAGAGGAGCACAAGAAACTTGTTGTAGATACCCTCGAATAGTTGGTGCAAAGATAATCAGAATGAGCAAAGGATCATGGAGGAGATGAACAAACTTAGGTTGGACAAGAAGAATTTGTAAGAGGGTGAGTGCAATCTAAGGTGGACCAAAACATGACACTTGAAAACATCACCCAAAGTTTCATTTTATTTGAATTTTTTAAGCCTTGGATGAATCAAGTAATGAAAACAATCCATCAATTCCGAGCAATGCTTTTATATTGAATTTTAATCCCACCTAGAAATTATTATTTTGAACATGTGTGCACAAACCCAATATAAATTAAATATTTTTTCATAATGATATGGACTCTTAAAAAGATCCTTGCTTTAAACATTAACAAAAAAAACAAAGTTCATTAAGAATAACTTACAATTGACATGTTTCAAAATAACATCTATTTAGTTAATTGTATATTTAAATATTAATTTCTAATTCAATTCAATTAGTGTTAAACCATAAATTTACTTAAAACCTTCCACATAAATGATAAAAATATTTGAAAAAAAAAATTATATATTCACACAATTAATAAACTTGATCCTCGATGTCCACAAAATTTTGATTTTTAATATTTAATGTAATGAAATTCACTACACAAACACATGATTTTTTTGCATATCATTTCCCAAAAAATATATACATATATTAAATACTACCAAAATCCTTACTAAGATAATTCAATGATGTCATCAACATGAAATTGATGATTGGTCACTAGGTTTTGATCCTTTATTTTTATTACAATTAAAAAATAAAAAATAAATTCTAGGTATAAGCTTATTGAGGCAATAAACAATAATACCCATCATGTCACCAAATTAAAAGAAAATCAACTTCTTTTTTAAATATAAAACACACAAAAGTTTGGTATATTAATAAAATTAGTTCATTCATTTGATAAATAAGGTTAAATTTGCCATCAAAATCAAAAGAAACATTCACTTGGGAAAACAACAAAAAATACACATAATACTAAAATCCCAAGTCTATTTCATCTCTTTCAACTTTACCTTCTTCACTTTCCACTTATTCAAAAATTCTATGTGAGATAGAATTTAGATTGATTATATGGAATTCAATATCCTTCATCTTTTGGTTTCCACAAACTTTCACCACATTGAGTAATTTATTTTCCTAGCATGGTCACCAAATATTATTAGTACAATTTGACAAACCTTGATAAGATGCTTACTTGATTTATGTATCATTCATGATTTCTTCTCTTAATTCATTAACATGAAAACCATGTAAGCATACTAACTAGGACAAAACTGAAATGAACATCCATACTACATTTGTCTATCACTTGAATGCACACAAACTTGGAAGCCAAAACATTAGAGAATGTTTATTTCATACTATAAAGATTAAATCTTCACAAATCTCTTCAATTTCCCCGTACATTTTTCTCCCTTCATGCCTAATAGTATGGGCAACCAATTATTGACAATCCTTACTTTGTTAAATCTATCCCTTTTATATTACAAAAGGTAGTTTAACCACCTAACTAACCTTTGTATCTCAACACAGTCAAGTTAATTTGTCAAATTGTAATCGATTTGTCATTATGACATTTCAATTTTTGATTTTCATTTGTCACACTAAATTGTTTTCTAGCCAATAAACTAGTTTTGTCTAGTCAAATTGATTTTCCAAGTCAAGTTAGTTTGCAAATTTAGTTGGTTTGTTAGGTTTAGTTGATTTGCCTTTGTAATTTGGCATTCTCAGTAATATTTTTTCATAACAAGGTGCACAAACACAAGTATAGGAATAGTAGGACTTTATAAAAATGCCATCATAGGTACACACACAACACTAAGAAGAAGAGCTTTAGGGGGTTACAGAAGCAGATGTGGCAAAACCATAAGATGTGTAGCAATAGGTTCATTCCCAATAACTACCGGCAACAACTACTTGTTGAACTAGCGATCATATCCATAAACTCAATCCCATTCTGTGTTGAATATGAAGCTATTGGCTTGTGGAAGGGAATGGGAGGAAGATTAATATTCCTTGTTAACACTTGGCGAACATACCCCATGGTTGGCCTTGCATTTGGGTCTGGATGTGAGCACAAAAGGCCAAGGAGCAAAACCGTCCTCATTTGTTCTTCATTGAATTTGGTCCCCAATGTCACATCCACAACCTTGAAAAGTTCCCCATTTTCATAACACCTCCATACCCAATCCAAGAGGATTGTTTCTGCATCTGAAACACTAAAGTCAACAGGACGTCGCCCACATGCAACCTCTAGTGCCAATGCACCATAACTAAACACATCAGTTTTCGTTGTAACTTTTCCTGTGGTGGAAAACTCAGGCGCCATGTATCCTAGTGTTCCTGCTACAATTGTGGTTTGCGCATTCTTGGTTCGTGCTATGAGTCTAGCAAGCCCAAAATCTCCAAGACGTGGGTTGAGTTCTTCATCAAGCATCACATTACTGGCTTTCACATCTCAATGAACCACACATTGCTCCCACTCTTCGTGAAGGTAAGTGAGTGCTGATGAGACACCGATCAAAATGTTGTAGCGCAAATCCCATGTGAGTTCAATTGTGTTTGAAGTCTCTGGGACATGATATAAGATCTTGTCCAAGCTTTTGTTGGACATGTAATCATAGACAAGCATGAGATGACTTTGCTCACAACACCAACCTTGCAATTGCACCAAGTTGCGATGTCAAACACGACTAATGATGGAAACTTCGGCAAAGAATTCGCGTCCTCCTTGTTGTGAATCCTCGGCAATTTTTTTCACAGCCACAAGACCACCAGTATCACGTAATACACCTTTATACACACATCCAAAACCTCCACGGCCGAGCATCTCGTTTGGACTAAAAGATTTGGTTGCAGTGCTAAGTTCCTTGTATCTAAACCTGCGAGGTCCACCCACAAATTATTCTAGATGAAGGTCATAATTATCTTGATTTCCATGGGAACCAAGCTCTAGAACATGAAGACCTGTTCGTGATTTTCTTTTGAAGAAAAAAAAGACCCCAAGGATTGCCCCACCCATGAAAATAATGCCACAAGTTAAGACTATTGCTATCAATGGACTCTTTTTTTTCTGGTTTGGCAAGCGACCAGTTGAGGTTTGGTTTGGCAAGGCACCAGTCGAGGTTTGATTTGGCAAGCCACTAGTCAAAAAGCTCCAAGAATAGATATAATGATTTTCAAAATTTGCTCCAGTGGCACCAGAGAGTCCAACATACATTTGACCATCCTCTTCTAATACATCTAACAAGGTGAAGTTGGGGACTACAATCTGAGAAGGTGGGGGTCTGCTAGGATAGACAGTGTAAGGTTCGACAACCACCTGAAGGGTTTCATCAGTTGCTGAATAATCAATCCAGACTCCAAATATTCCTTGATTTACAAAATACGATTGGTTACATGTTGTATTGCAAAAATTGTACGTGTGAGTTGAATTTAAACTATTGATGTCAACACCCATATGGCTACCACTTGGATCGTTATATTGTGAATTTTGAAACGTATCAATCTCAACTGCAAAGACATGATTGCTAGCATTTCCATTGGTCTCACTGCTTAAAATGCCAAGCGTTCCACCACTAAAATTATGAGGTGGGGGATTATTGTTAGCCACAATAATGAAAGCAAGTCCATCTCCACTGAGAGTGTTGCTTGAAGAGGTCACAGAAAATGTGAAGAAGGTGCTAAACGAAGCAAAAGTCATCGATTTAACATCTTGAAATTGCACCTTTTCTGGATGCAAAATCCTGCCCACACCAAAAGCATAGCTCCCATTCTCCACATTCAACTCTATACACTCCAGAAAAATTTCAGCATCATCTAATGGAGTGAGATCACTATTTTCAAAATTATCATAATAAAAATTCACATTCTGTGTGGCAACAAAGGATGTACAACATATCGCTATGACAACACATAAGATAACCTTATTGTTGGAAACAACCAACGAACAATACATTGCCATAGACAGACCACCACAGACCCCACACAAGGGCTAAGGTCCAAATGGGAGAAACTAAAACTTGAAACTTGGGTGGAGGCTGGACTGTGCACAAGCTAAGGCATAAGCATGTCTACCATAAAATTGAAGTAGGAATACAGTGGTCAAAAACACATCTGAACCAAAAGCAGTTGGTTTCTAGCTGTGGAGAAGCTGGGATAAAAATGATAGCAACACACTTTCTAATCCAAATCTTGCAAACAATCACAGCCAGGGCTCATGCCAACACATTAAATGAAAATACAAACAGATACACAAAGTAAAAGGGCTGTCAAGGAACTCACTCAAAGATCAAAGAGACTGAAAACAAAACATGGTCTGGTGGTTGTAGCACCAATGCATCAAATTGCAAGAACTTCAAACAAAAGCTAATACCCCAGGGCCAGGGGTTATAGCTCAGTGGACTGGAACCCCAGGACCTCAAGAAGGTTTTGGATTCAAAGTTCAAACCCCAGTTGGAAAGTCCTTGTGGCCCTCGGTCACTGAACTTGACTTGGGGGTGCTAACAACGTGTCATGTCGAAGGGGCTTGGGACGCGGTTGCCTATGGTTCAAACCCACTGGTGGGATGCAGGTGAAAGTTGTGTGGGTCCTTTCCCACTGAGTTTGACTTGGGGGTACTGATGGCTTGTCAGATGGGGTCTGCTGTTGTGCTTCTGAAAACACGCAGAACCACCACATATAACTCTTAGACCTATGCTTCAAACTCTGTTCACCAGGGTATGGGTGGTATCAAGATATCATTGAATGGGCTTGAAGGTACCGATTTTTTTCACAAAATCCAACCAAATTGGGACCATCAAATCTGAGCAAGGTGATTTTTCCATATATTTGAAGCTACTGTTTTTTTGCAGGACAAGTGGGAGGGGTTTTTGACAAGCTCATCCCTGCTGTTCTGGGGCCCCTTTTTTCACGAATGCCCTATCCTCAAGCGCTATCCAACAAGGTGAACATTATCTAGAGCCATGAAGCACTCCAAGAAGTTTCCTAGTTTGTGTGTTTGGAGGGTACCTTATGTAATCCAATACTCAAATACCAGTGCTTCAAAAGAGGAACGACCGACCTTATGCTTATTATTTAGCAGTGGGAGGGAAGTCGCATCTATGATCTTATGCTTCATAATTAGGAGTGGGAGTGTCTTTACATCTATGATCTTAGACTTACTATTTAGGAACCAGGAATGAACCACTCTATGCGTGGTGGACATTCCGAAAATATGTGGGAGTCGGCTCGCACCTCTTCCTAGGACCCATATTTTCGAAATGCCCCCCACATTAGGTCTTTATCCAATACTAAGCATACATGGATCATGAGTTGGTAGCAGAGAGAGGCCTGTTAGCCAGAAGGTGCCGCTTGTTTTCCACTAGACATTATTGATCTACTTAAGGTGCCGTGCAAATATGCTAGGAACTTTCTTGACACACTTCACAGCTTTTTCGACTTGTTCTTGGAAGAACATGGCTAGAAAGCAACTTTGTAAAGTATGTAAAGTCTACAAGGGTTTTTCTCTCCTTTTTATTTGAGATCATCTCCCTTGCTAAAAGCTACTCCCTACACGGAAAATGCTTAGTCCAATTGAAGGGACCTTCCACCATTCAAATAAAAACCTTTTGTACTTCATCATCCTACAGGCCTCCCCTATTTCTCAGGCCCCCTTGATGTATGTACCACCCTCAGACCTTCAACTTAGGGCAGGGCTTGAGGTACAATCCTTCCACTCTACATAATGTACATAACCAGGGTGAACCAGCACCCACCATGGCTCTTTCAACCACACCATAATCTGACTATTTTGCTAGCCAAACCTAGATGCTGGCTCAAATGCACCACATTTTATTGGAGCTGCATCCAGATTTTGGTGTATAATTCAACTGTTGGAGTTGCTCTAGGAGGCCATTTGCTGGCATAAGGTTCCACCTAAAAATGAGGTGACTCCCAAATACATTAGGAAATTATTTGAAGTGCTTTATGACAAGGTCAAGCTCATATTGGCTTCTCCTAGGCCCCTTATGGGGCGGAATGCCTTGGGCCCTTACCCATAAAAACTTAGTTCGATTTCAGTAGTGTATTAAGAAGGCATATAGGCATAATTTTGCTTGTGTGACAGGTGGGTGTTTTAAAAAACATAATGCTCACTCCTATGAGTGTTTCATTTTTTGAAACAAGGAGTGAGGCATTAGGTTTTTTTGAAATGACTGTTTATATATTTTTCTGTTTTTTCTCATGATAACCAACGGGTATCAATATATATATATATATATATATATATATATATATATAGATATATATAATTCCAATGAGTCTTTACACATCCTAAATCCCTTGACCATGAGTTTTATTGGTCCTACTTTGTAAGGCAAGGATATCGTGTTGTGTATCATTATAGAGTATAGTAGCTTCAAGGCATTTTGGGCCCTAGAAACTAGGTGAGATTATTCTAATTTGGTCGCAAAAGGATTCACATTCACTTTAGACGTTTTGCTTTCTCTGCCACCTCCTAAATTGTACACCCAATCCCAAGTGGCTTTGTCATCAACCCATAACTTACAAATTTAAATATGAAACTGCCATCTCCAAAAATAGTGAAGGCCCTTATCATACACACAAAAAATGCAATTCTTTTAAGATGTGACATTGTGATTGGAAACATTCAAATATGCATGTTGTGATCTTTTTGGGTGCAAAATTTTGTAAAATCAAAAAAGAATATTCAATTGTGTACTCCTGTTTGTTTTTGAGAAAAAAGTCACTAGATTTCAATTGTTTTTGAAAATCCTAATGCAACATTTCTCTAAGCAATTTAAAAAATGTTTAGATAGGTTCTTAGAACCTATGACCATTTAAAGTGAGATTCCTTTTGGGTTGCTCATGACTAATGTTATGTCAAAAAAGAAAAAAAGTAATCATGACAAGTTTTGTTTTACAACAACATGATTATGTACATTAAAGTAAATTTACCATCCAATATCCATTGTTGATATTACATGAATGGCAAGGCAATTGTGTAACACACTTTGTTAGAATTAGGCTTGTGTGAGGCTGTTATTCTAATAAAGCTTGTGGCTAAGGACCTATCACATAGGCCTAAACATATATAGATCACAAGGTGATAAGTGCATGGTTATGCTTGAGGAGCAGCAAGTTCCGAAAGTAAGTGCTAGCATAAGATGGAACTGAGGGGTCCTTACTTTCAAAACTCCCCACTCCAAGGCTGTTATTGAGTGTAGAGATCAACATAATTTTTTTTAAATAAAGGTTTTCCCATGAAAGGAGATGGGTATCCAATGGGTACCCATAGGGTACAGAGAGTGGAAAAAGCCGTCACAATACATTTCAGAAAATGGAATGCCCGTGCATGGAGACATTTTGTTTTCCAAAATGCTTTGGACATGCTCTGTGACAGCATTTCCACCGGTGGTCAGTATGTCACTCTCGATAATAAAATTAAATGTCTAAGTGTAGCCGTTTACCCGGGAACTATTAATACTGAGACCAATCAGAAATACTGAGCTGCAGTCAGGTCCAATTTATTACACTCTTGTTTGGAGCTGCACAACTGGGCTTGCACGTATGTGCTGTTCCGACGTTAATGCAGTTTACAGGCCAGGGCAAACTGTACAAATTTGGTGCAGAAAAATCACTTTTCTGAGGTAAATAGGCACAATTTTGACGTTTGACATTTAACTTGGTGGAAATCATTACGAATTGGTAATTGATCCATTGAAACGAAATTGGGCGAAGATAAATGCTACTGTGTGGAGTCCCATACTGAGCACTGGTCGAGATATTATAATAGTACCTCCAAATACACTAATAAAGATCTCAGAGTTTTTTTTTATGAGTGAAGCGACATTACTCTTAGGCCCTCACAGATCCTGTTTTGGAGGGGGTCTATCGCTGTGTGTAACTTTCCCTACTTAGGAATGTCTCCGCGTGTGTTAGGAATTTCTCCACATATGTTAAGGCTTTTTAATGATATTCATGAGAGGAAAAAAAGTGGCTAGATTAAAACTTTTTTACACGCTAATCCTGACAGAATAAAAAGCTAGATTGTGACTTTTTAATAACTATTGTTGCAAGGAAAATGTGGCTTAAAAAACAACATTAGAAAGTACATACACGATCTGGAGGGCAGATTCAGGCTCTACGTTTTTCAGGCATCTTAAATAGCAGAACATGGACTTCCTAGAAAAGGTGTTGATGTTTACAGAAGTCCTGGTTTCCACGAGACCAAAGCACTATGTATAGCAGAATCTGACCTCAATAATTCTGCACCTACTACTTCCTGTGTGAATTGCTATTGGGAACACCATAGAGGACCACATCAGGAACATTTGGGAACAGAAAAGAAAAAAAATCTATCTTCCCCCCCCCCCCACCGAAATAAAGACACAAGCCCTCCCCACTGCATGTTCAGCTGGCTTATGGACTGCATGTAAATTCCATTCCTAGAACTAGTTGTCACTATTTTTGGCCTAAAGTAATACCCCTTAGTAGGGTGGCGACCTATATTAATAGGTGTCCATGCTTCTATTAATTATTGAGGAGGTGCACACACAGGTTTTCTTTTCTTTTCCAGAAGGTATTTTCCAGAATGTGTCATTTGATTGGCCCACCACTAATCTTTTTCGAAGATGGGGCACTCACCTGCATAGAAGCCTGAAAACAAAGGCACTTCCCTCCCCAAATATGAAGCATGGTTTGCATTGTGCTCTAGAGTATTTCATTCCCACTAGTGGGTACCCGTGACCGTCGGCCACTGTGAAGTCCCCTGGTTTCTTTAAACTTGGTTCATGTTTTAGTGTTTTTTAGAAACTTTTAGCTTTTTTATTTTATTATTTTTATGCGTTTTTTTTAATTATTATTTTGCATAATAAAAATAATATGTTTCTTTTTCACTTTTATCTATATATTTATTTGGATGCAAGTTTGAAGTTTGGAGAAAGAAGACACACCTCATTCTTTTTCAAGTAGGGTTTTTTTTCAATATTTATAAGTTTTATTTTTTCTTATTTTTTACACTTTATTTGGTTTCTTCATTTTTGGAAAAAAAAAATTATTTTAAAATTATTTTACTGTATTTCCCTTTCCTTGTTTCA
>Ga0209208_10008414_pt1 | contig 13750 bp, 5 predicted proteins | sample S1TSphfallax_3_FD_187694 | JGI IMG/M metagenome (GOLD analysis project Ga0209208, IMG submission 187694) | Host-associated microbial communities from peat moss isolated from Minnesota, USA - S1T2_Fd - Sphagnum fallax MG (SPAdes) (version 2) | ecosystem: Host-associated > Plants > Peat moss >...
GATCTACTCATCTTTTCAGGAAGCACATTTGTAGGTCCATTTGTGGGACCTTCATCTGAAAGAATCGGTAAAACTTTACCCAAGTTTTGGTGTGTTTGAAACATCATTCTGCATACCAATGTTGAAGAGTTAAAGTTTTTTTTTTTTTTTTTACAATTTTTTGACAAAGTGAATAATCCATCCATACATAGGTTTGTCACAAGATTCCTTTTATGTTACATTTAGTTTACCATACCATAGCCAAGGCTCAATTTCCAAATTGACAAAACAAATAGTAATTTTACATGTGTCCAATCTTTCAATTTGCTTCCAAATATATCGCCACAATCAGGTCAGGATTCTTTGGCAAACAAAACAAACCTATTGCGAGAAGAAGGGAGTAGAGAGAGAGACGAACAACATGAGACGGCTTACAACGGCCTTGATCTCTGAGTGACGCCTTTGTTTTTATGGGGCATGCTCTGGGAAGAAGTGTGGTGTACTGTAAAAGTTGTTGATGGGTATGTAACTTGTTGTGTAACTTGATTACACAATTATTTGGGTAAATGTTTAACTGGGGTATAAAATTCCATAATTGGTCATGGTGCATAGACTTATGTCATGTGCACCATGTGATGTTGTTTCCTTGTGATTAATTGTGGAGTCACATGGGAACCATGTGATGTTGTTTTCTTGTGATTAATTGTGGAATCGCATGGGGAACCATGTGATGTTGTTTCCTTATGATTAATTATGGAATCACATGGGGAACCATGTGATGTTGTTTCCTTGTGATTTGGTTTCCTTATGATTTTGTTTCCTTGTGATTTTGTTCCTTTTGATTATTTGAGGAACCTTGTGGTGGATAAGTTTTAGGAAGTTTCTTGATTAGTTTCCTTTTGGTTAGTATATAAGGAGGTGTTTTGTGACCTTGAAGGACACTTTCATTTGTAGAAAGTTATGGTATGAATACAAAGTTATGAGAATTGAAGTTTTGATTTTGGAAAAGCTTTTGGTTTTGAATAGTTTTGGGTTGTTTGTGTGTAGTTCATGGTAGGAGAATGGTGAGGCTTGCATAGTCAATAGAAGAGTGGGTGGATAATTTTACAACCAAGAACATAAATTTCATAGCTATGTAGTAATCATACATAGTTTTGGTCCTAAACCTGTTCATGTTGTATAGGTATAGTGCAGATGGGGGTGTAGACAGACCAGTAGCAATAAGCTCCTCGTGGTTGTCGTCCTTATTCCCCATGTGGGGGTGGTGGAACTGTTGTCTTTGTGGTTGAGAAAAGAGTTGCATCTTGCACAAGGGAATTGCACTTGTTGCAGGGATGACGACAACATTCCTTCACAAAAACCTTGGCAACTGCTCTCTCGTTCTTCATATTCCATCACACGAGAAGAACATCCAAAGTAGACCAATTAAATTTGAAAATTTGAAAATTTCCAGATCTAATATGATATTGTCATATAAGTAGTGAAATTATTGAAAGTGTAGGCTATGATAGTTATGATGATTTTCAACATGTCAACTTCATAGTTTCACAAAAACTTGTTCATTATTTTGAGGACTATCTAATGACAAAACTAACGTTAGGGTAAAGTATTCACAATAGAAAAAAATTAAAATTACAAGATTTAGAAGTTGAAGTTTGGACATTAAACAAATTTTCACAAGTTGGGAGTTTGATTCTGAGCAACTTCAACAAATATCAATAAAATTTTCTACTTTCTTTTGGTGAGTCCTTTTGAAAATTATTTTATGTTCATGTCAACTTCATATTTTCACAAAAAAATGTTTCACTATTTTGAGTATGTTTAATGGTGAAACTGACCTTAGGGTAAGGCATTTGAAGTAGAAAAAAATGACAATTGCAAGAATTAGAAGTTGGAGTTAGAATAATAATAATATTTCCCATGTTGGGAGTTTGATTTTGAACAATTTCAGTAGAATATCAATAAATGTGTTTTTTTTTCTTTTGGTAAGACCTTTTGAGAATTATTTTGCACTGAACATAATTATAGGTGTGGTAGTTGATTAGCTTTTTAACCTCTATATAAATTATTTTTGATGTGGGTTGACATTGTTTTGTTGATTGATGACATTCACACATTGGTTTTGATGTCATCGTTGTTGATTTCATTTGAACAAACTAGGTACCACGGGCAACTTTTTTTGGTGGGATGGTTATAATAGTAACAACTTATGCCAAAAATTTTTTTTATCACGATCATTATTTAGCAAACATGTTTCTTCTTCTTGTCATAGAGGTTTTTGATTGTTTTCATGTGATGTGCTAACATGGTGTGGACAACAAAAGGCACTAGAGACTGTCCTTTATTGGTATTATGAGTGTCAGTGGCATTATAGAGAGCACATGCTCACTCCATCTTGAGGCCAGCTCTAGGGAGGTATCTTCTAGGCTTGGACGAAAGGTTTTTATTTGAATGGTGGAAGGTCCTTCAATTTGACTAGGTATTTTCCGTGTAGGGAGTAGCTTTTAGCAGGGGAGATAATCTCAAATAAAAAGAAAAAAAAGCCCTTGTAGACTTTACATACTTTACAAAGTTGCTTTCTAGCCATGTTCTTCCAAGAACAAGTCGAAAAAGCTGGAAAGTGTGTCAAGAAAGTTCCTAGCATATTTGGACGGCACCTTAAGTAGATCAATAGTGTCTAGTGGAAAACACGAGGCACCTTCTGGCTAACAGGCCTCTCTCTCCTACCGACTCATGATCCATGTATGCTTAGTATTGGATAAAGACCCAATGTGGGGGGGGCATTTCGAAAATATGGGTCCTAGGAAGAGATGACAGCCGAGTCCCACATATTTTCGGAATGTCCACCGGCCATAGAGTGTTTCATTCCCGGTTCCTAAATAGTAAGTCTAAGATCATAGATGTAAGGTCCCTCCCACTCCTAATTATGAAGCATAAGATCATAGATGCGACTTCCCTCCCACTCCCAAATAATAAGCATAAGATTCTTCCTCTTTTGAAGCACTGGTATTTGAGTATTGAATGACATAAGGTACCCTCCATACAAATAAACTAGGAAACTTCTTGGAGTGCTTCATGGCTCTCAATAATGTTCACCTCATTGGATAATGCTTGAGGGCGGGGGCATTCCTGAAAAGAAGGGGCCCAAGATCAGGAGGGATGAGCTTATCAAAAGCCCTTCCCAATTGTGCGGCAAAAAAACAGTGGCTTCAAATATATGGAAAAATCACCTTGCTCAGATTTTAAGGTACCAATTTGGTGGGATTTTGTGAAAAAAATGGTTACAATCAAGCCCATTGGATGATATCTTCATACCATCCATACCCTGGTGGTCAGAGTTTGAAGGATAGGTTTAAGAGCTATATGTGGGAGTTGTGCGTGTTTTGGGTAGCAAAACAGCAGACCCCACCCGACAACCCATCGGTACCCCAAACTCAAACTCAGTGGCAAAGGACCCACACAATTTTCACCTGCATTCCACCAGTGCGTTTGAACCATACGCAATCGGGTCCCAAGGCCCTTCAACATGACGCGTTGTTGGCACCCCCAAGTCACCCAGTGACTGAGGGCCACAAGCACTTTCAACTGGGGTTTGAACTTTGAATCCAGAACCTTCTTGAGGTCCTGGGGTTCCAGTGCACTGAGCTATCACCCCTGGCCCTGGGGTATTAGCTTTTGTTTTTAAGTTCTTGCAATTTGATGGATCGGTGCTACAACCACCAGACCATGTTTTGTTTTCAGTTTCTTTGATCTTTGAGTGAGTTGCTTGACAGCCCTTTTACTTTGTGTATCTATTTGTATTTTCGTCTAATTCAATGCCATGAGCCCAGACTCTGACTGTTTGCAATATTTGGCTTAGAACGTGTGTTGCTATCATTTTTAGCCCGGCTTCTCCACAGCTAGAAACAAACTGCTTTTGGTTCAGATGTGTTTTTTACCACCGTATTCCTACTTCAATTTTATGCTAGATGCTTAGGCCTTAGCTTGTGCACAGTCCAGCCTCCACCCAAGTTTCAAGTTTTAGTTTCTCCCATTTGGACCTTAGCCCTCCTGTGGGGTCTGTGGTGGTCTGTCAATGGCACCATATTGTTCGTGGCTTGTTTGCAATAATAAGTTTATCTTATGTCTTGTCATAGCAATATATTGTACAACCTTTGTTGCCACACAGAATACGAATTTTAGTTATGATGGCTTTTCAAACACTGATCTCTTTATCTTAGGTGACGCTGTAAATGTTTTGGACTATCTGGTGTTGAATCAGGATGGTGAGACTGCGGGCAGGATTTTGTATCCTCAACCGGTGCAATTTCAAGATGTTAAATCGATGACTTTTGCTTCATTTAGCACCTTCTTCACATTTTCTGTGGACTTCCATCCCAACATTTCTTCTGGTGGACTTGCTTTCATTATTGTGGCTAACAGTACTCCACCACCTGCTGATTTTAGTGGTGGAGCGCTTGGCATTTTAAGCAATGAGACCAATGGAAATGCTAGCAATCATGTCTTTGCAGTTGAGATTGATACGTTTCAAAATACACAATATAACGATCCAAGTAATAGCCATGTGGGTGTTGACATCAATAGTTTAAATTCAACTGCCACGTACAATTTTTGCAGTTCAACATGTAACCAATCGTATTTTGGAGTCTGGATTGATTATTCAGCAAATACTGAAACCCTCTCTGTAGCTGTCCAACCTTTTAACCCTAATTATAACCCTAGCATTGCTAGCACACCCCCACCTTCTCAGATTGTAGTCCACAATTTCACCTTGTCAAATGTATTAGAAGGTGATGGTCAAATGTATGTTGGATTCTCTGGTGGCTCTGGACTAGCTTCTGAACTTCATTATATCTATTCTTGGCGCTTCTCGACTAGTGGCTTGCCAAACCAAACGTCGACTGGTGGCTTGCCAAACCACAAAAAAAAGAGTCCATTGATAGCAATAGTCTTAACTTGTGGCATTATTTTCATGGGTGGGGCAATCCTTGGGGTCTGTTTTTTCTTCAAAAGAAAATCACGTAAAGGTCTTCATGTTCTAGAGCTTGGTTCCCATGGAATTCAAGATAATTATGACCTTCATCTAGAAGAATTTGTGGGTGGACCTCGCAGGTTTAATTACAAGGATCTTAGCACTGCAACCAAATCTTTTAGTCCAAACGAGATGCTTGGGCGTGGAGGTTTTGGATGTGTGTATAAAGGTGTATTACGTGATACTGGTACTCTTGTGGCTGTGAAAAAAATTGCCGAGGATTCACAACAAGGAGGACGCGAATTCTTTGCTGAAGTCTCCATCATTAGTCGTGTTCGACATCGCAACTTGGTGCAATTGCAAGGTTGGTGTTGTGAGCGAAATCATCTCATGCTTGTCTATGATTACATGCCCAACAAAAGCTTGGACAAGATCTTATATCATGTCCCAGAGACTTCAAACACAATTGAACTCACATGGGATTTGCGCTACAACATTTTGATCGGTGTCTCATCAGCACTCACTTACCTTCATGAAGAGTGGGAGCAATGTGTGGTTCATCGAGATGTGAAAGCCAGTAATGTGATGCTTGATGAAGAACTCAACCCACGCCTTGGAGATTTTGGGCTTGCTAGACTCATTGCACGGACCAAGAATGCGCAAACCACAATCGTAGCAGGAACACTAGGATACATGGCGCCTGAGCTTTCCACCACAGGAAAAGCTACAACCAAAACTGATGTGTTTAGTTATGGTGCATTGGCACTCGAGGTTGCATGTGGGCGACGTCCTGTTGATTTGAGTGTTTCAGATGTAGAAACAATCCTCCTTGATTGGGTATGGATGTGTTATGAAAATGGTGAACTTTTCAAGGTCGTGGATGTGAGATTGGGGACCAAATTCAATGAAGAACAAATGAGCACGATTTTGCTCCTTGGCCTTTTGTGCTCACATCCAGACCCAAATGCAAGGCCAACCATGGGGTATGTTCGCCAAGTGCTAACAGGGAATATTAATCTTCCTCCCATTCCCTTACACAAGCCAATAGCTTCGTATTCAACACAAAATCAGATGTTTATGGATATGATCATTAGTTCAACAAGTAATGATGGGAAGCGTTCAATAGAAAGTTCAAGCTCAATACACTCAAAACTTGATAAAAGTTTGTAGTTTAGAAAACTATGGTAACTTTTTAATTGACAGAATGGTTGCATGTATTTTAGTTACAATGTTTTAATATTGAAGATCACATGTTTCTTGTGTTATCTCATACATTTACATCCGAAATGGAAAATTCATGTAAGTTTGGACCAACCATAATTCATTGAGATGAGAAACCTTCAAGATTAAGAATTATTAATTTGATAAAAAATTTCAATGAAAAACTATTAAAGCATCTCCACCCATATTCGGTACTTAGCTATGCAAAAAAAATTCTCCCATCCAAAATTATTTAATTTTACATATTCCAAGCCTCACCTATAAACATGAACCTAGGATAATAAAAGTCAAAACCTACTAATAAAAAAACACATGGACCAATCAATAGATTTAGCTGATCAAAATCAATAGGTGTTGAGTTATGCTATGGTTTTTTGCCACTTTGACATATTGAGCAAAAATGTCAAGTCGCAACCATTGTACTAAAGGTATCAATCAAGTATTATTGATCTTCATCCAAAACATGTTGTGCAATGTGTGGTGGAGATGCTCTTATCAACATAGCCTTGTTCTTGAGATATTCTCATAACAATTCATGAAATCAGGTTATCATTTTTTTATGCAAAGAACCAAATGTAAAATTGAATGTGTTTGTCAAATGTGTTCATCATATGCGATGCTCTAATCTCCTCCACCCACTATTATTTCGCTTGGAATGTAAATGATTTCATATATCTTACACAATGTGATCATGTGGATCAACACATAAATAAATAGTGGGAATATACATTTTAAAATCATGATACTTTTAAGCACATTTACTAGTGGAAATTACTTCTTGATGTAATAAAATTATATAATCTACTAGTGATTCTATAAATCTAATTCTACTTCTTATGAAAAAATATTAGTGAGAATGCTAAATGACAAAGGCAAATCAACAAGGCAAAGCAACTAAACCTAACAAACCAACTAAATTTGCAAACCAACTTGACTTGGAAAATCAATTTGACAAGACAAAACTAGTTTATTGGCTAGAAAACAATTTAGTATAGCAAATGAACATCAAAAATTGAAATGTCAAAATGATAAATCAATTACAATTTGACAAATTAACATGACTGTGTTGAGATACAAAGGTTAGTTAGGTGGTTAAACTACCTTTTGTACTATAAAAGGGATAGATTTAACAAAGTAAGGATTGTTAATAATTGGTTGCTAATACTATTAGGCATGAAGGGAGAAAAATGTATGGGGAAATTGAAGACATCTGTGAAGATTTAATCTTGCTAATATGAAATGAACATTCTCTAATGTTTTGGCTTCCAAGTTTGTGTGCATTCAAGTGATAGACAAATGTAGTATGGATGTTCGTTTCAGTTTTGTCCTAGTTAGTATGCTTACATGGTTTTCATGTTAATGAATTAAGAGAAGAACCCATGAATGATACATAAATTAAGTAAGCATCTTATAAAGGTTTGTCAAATGGTTTTCATGTTAATGAATTAGGAGAAGAACCCATGAATGATACATAAATTAAGTAAGCATCTTATAAAGGTTTATCAAATGGTATTGCTAATATTTGGTGATCATGCTAGGAAAATAAATTCCTCAATGTGGTGAAAGTTTGTGGAAACCAAAAGATGAAGGATATTGAATTCCATAAAATCAATCTAAATTCTATCTCACATAGAATTTTTGAATAAGTGGAAATTGAAGGAGGTAAAGTTGAAAGAGATGAAATAGACTTGAGATTTTGTTATTGTTTGTATTTTTTGTTGTTTTCCCATGTGAATAATATTCAAACACTTTTGATTTGATGGCAACTTTAACCTTATTTATGAAATGAATGAACTGATTTTATTAATATACCAAACTTTTGTGTGTTTTATATTTTAAAAAGAATTTGATTTTAAAAAAAATTGTTGACATGATGGGTATTATTGTTTCTTGCCTCAATGAGTTTATACCTAGAAATTATTTTTTATTTTTAATTGTAAATAAAAAATAAAGGATGAAAACCTAATGACCAATCATCAATTTCATGTTGATGATATCATTTGAAATATCTTGGTAAGGATTTTGGTAGTATTTAATATATGTATAATTTTTTGGGAAATGATATGCAAAAAAATCATGTGTCTGTGTAGTGAATTTCAATACATTAAATATTTGAAATCAAAATTTTGTGGACATTAGGGATCAAGTTTATTAATTGTGTGAGTTTACCAAAAAAAATTCCAAATATTCTTATCATTTATGTGGAAGGTGTCAAGTAAATTTATGGTTTAACACTAATTGAATTAAATTAGAATATTTAAATATAAAATAAACTAAATAAATGTTATTTTGAAACATGTTAATTGTAAGTTATTCTTAATGAACTTTTCTCTCTTTTTTTGGCTAAGGTTAAAAGCAAGGATCTTTTTAAGAGTCCATATCATTATGAAAAAACATTTATTTTATTTTGGGTTTGTGCACATGTTTAAAACAATTATTTCTAGGTGGAATTGAAATTCAATATAAAAGCATTGCTTGGAAGTGATGGATTGTTTTCATTACTTGATTCATCCAAGGCTTAAAAAAATCCAAACAAAATGGAACTTTGGGTGATGTCTTCAAGTGCCGTTTTTTGGTTCACCTTAGCTTGCACTCACCCTATTGCACATGCTTCTTGTCCGATCTAAGTTTGGCCATCTCCTCCATGATCCTTTGCTAGTTCTGATTGTCTTGCACAAACTACTGGAGCGTATCTACAACAAGTTTCTTGTGCTCCTCTATGGTGCCAAACATTCCCAAACTTGGACCAATGGCAATAGTTGGAAACTTTGTGGTTTATGGACCTACTAGAAGGACTGTATTTGCCATCAACTTGTGGGTGAATGCCTAGCTTGATTTAAGAGGAGGAAGAAAGGATGTCAAACAACACAATGTGGAGTTTATTTGGTTTTACTACATTTTTTCATGAATTCATTGCTTGATGGGAGATGCACAACTGATCAAATCTACATAAAGATGATTTTGGACACAAGAATGGTTGATGCTTAGTGAACCCCAGTGCTTGGTTGGCCGTTTTTTACATTCTAGAATACTTATAATTCTATATGTGTTAGGTGAAGGCCTAAAGGGAAGGTACTAAATATCAAAAGGGTCATATATTGGTACATAACTTCAATCTCAAACCAAATTGTTAAAAAACGTCTCAACCATAGGCCAAAATGCTAAAAAAGATTCTAATCTTAGGCCAAAGTTTCAAAAAATTTCTAACCTGAGGTCATATTCTAAATATATATTCCAACCTTAAGCCAACATGCCAAAATAAAATCCAACCCTAAGCCAATATGCATATGCAAAATTTATTGTATCTTGGGATAAACTTTCTTGCCATGAGGTCTAACATTAAGCCAATGTGTGTGTATTGTAATTATTTTAAATATGTATTTGCATCAAATACACAAAAAATCTTGGTCCAATGGCCTCGGGCTATTATAATTTGACCCAAGGTCATTGTCTTGAGGGTGGAGGACATTTGTCTTAAGGGTGCGGGACATTTGTCCTAATGTTGTTCTACCCAACATATTGATTTTCATGTGATTAGCACCTGGGATGGTCAGCAATGATGAAACAAAATTCACCTTCATAATCTGCCCGAAATTATTGGGCAATGTTTTTTCAAACTGCCCAAATTTTTTGAAGCATGAAGATATTTTCAGAGTGCCCAAACTTTTTGGGCACAAATGAAAATTATCTTCAACATCTATAAGGTGCCCATAATTATTGAGCAGAATAAGAATTCCCAAAATGCCAAAAAAATTCAAGCACCAGGATTTTTCAGAATGCCCAATTTTTTGGGCAGAAATGAAAAAATATCAACATTTACAACTTTCCCAAGCAGACTAAAATTTCCAAAATTGGCCAAAACATTTCCAAGCATCTTAGGAAAAAAATGTCATGAATATTTCCAAGCATAGGATTTGTTGAATTCCCAACTTTTTTGAGCAAAAGTGAAAAAAATTCAACCTATATAATCTACCTGAAATATATCAAGCATAATACAGATTCTCAAACTAATGAATATTTTTCAAGCATCTGGAGAAATGTTTTCCACGAATTCTCTAAACTGCCCAATTTTAAACCAAAAAAAATATTAAACAAATTTAATTGTTAGACTTAGTGCTAATTTCTTTAAAATCCTAAGTCAAAAGAATAAAAAGATTCTAGCATGAGGCCTAATTGCTAGGCCCAAGTGCTAAAAAGATTCTAACCCCAAGCCAAAATGGTAATTTTCTTAAACCCTAAATCAAAATAATAAAAAGATTCTAATCTTTAGGTAGAGACTCAGCATGGCATAATTAAAATTCAACCCTTGTGTAAATAAACCAGAGTTACAATGACCCATTGAATTGTTTAAGAAGGTCCAAATGAATACCCATACACACAACCAAGTTCAAATGGAAATGTTTTATAAGTTGTACGCCTTTTGATTTGTAGGTTTCAACCAAGTAGATGTTCATGGAATTTTGGGTTTTCTTTGTTTCTTGTGTTTTCCTATCAATGAATAAAGATTAGAATTATGTACAAGTGCCCATGTGTTGTGTTGACATTTTAGTTTATGGAAAGGCTTTCTAAAACTTGATTAGTATGAAAGGATACAACATTAGAGTCTTGTTTTGTGCACATTGTTTATTCATTGCAATAGTTCAAAAAACATGCACATGAGCAAGTGGTTGACAATTGTTGAAAAAATTAACAATTCCTTTTTTATGTTGCTTGGATTTTCCATATTGTTTTCCATGATTTTTGCATAATTCACATACACCTTCTCTACACCCCTTTGTGTGGATGTAATTAATCCCAAGATGGATGGATGGATGGATGGATGAATTCATACATGGATGTTTGATGTTGACAAGTGGATGAATGACATCCATCCATGATTTTTTTATGTCATTCATCAATTACAAATGACTTTTGTTTATAGATGAACAACATCCATCCATAATGGATAGACTTCAATTATTAATCAATGGATTCAAAAATCCATCTATCCAAGAATGACATGCATCCATGATGATGGACATATGTCATTCAGGCATGGATGAATAAATGCTTTCCATCCTACATAATGGATGACATCCATGCATGCATGAATTTCATTTATCCATGATGGACGGCTGTTGATTGTCCATGCAAGGTGGGCATGAACCAACCAATCATGAGCACGAGCATCCTTCTATACAATATGTCTATACTATGGTACATTTTGTGCATGGTATTTGGTTCAAAATTGATGAATGTTATCCAAAGTAGAGACAACCATCAATGCATGGTACTAGTCTACTTTGACACACTATTTGCATTGGGGCGCACTCGATGAAAGTGCAATCTGAAAAGACAACCCCTAAATTTGATAATATACAACATGACAAGAATTCTGTTGAGACCCAACAACACCAATGGCGATGAACACACATGTAGAAAGCTTTGTTTGGGGTTGGCTAGGTATTTGGAATTATGATTCAATAATGGAATGTTGTCATTGACTGTGGCAAATTGCAAGGGCTCCCACATGGGTAGTCATTCCAATTTGCTTGATGATCATGAAAAACTGAAGAGCAGATAATTGCAAATATGAAATAGATGACTCTCTCTCTCTTTCTCTCTCTTGGATTTAAGGAGTAGGTGTAAGATCCATCCCCTTTTATGAGGAGGGATATTCTGAGACATAAGGTGCTCTCCAATTATACCTACTACACAACATTTCTTGGCGTGCTTTACTTTCCATAGTAAGCTTGGTGCACATGTTCAATTGGTTAAGACATGTCATCCAAGCCTGTAGTTCTAGATCTACAGTGAGAATGGATTTAAGTTCAGTAAAAGGAGCACTGGAACCCAATGTCAATGAGAGTGATGATATCATTGTGCATAATTGAGTGTACAAACAAAAGGATGTTATGGCATGATGTTAATATGTGCTCCAGTGTTTGAGTGGGCTTGTACAAACCAAACCAAAGCAATGCTGGCAATGTGATCCACAAACTAGATTTTCACTGCCATTTTCCTCACCAGTCCTCGTTGTACAACATGTGTACACATTTGCTGAACAACGTGAAAACAGACCAAAATCACCCAATATAAAGCCAAGTCTGATGAGTGTGTACAATGAATGAGTCACAAGTTATACATTTCCTAAAATGAATGGGTTTCACAACCATTTTGCATGTCTTCATAGTCACCTGCAGATGCTCCATTAAATCTACAATTTTAGAAAAGGGGCCAATGACCATAAGGTGTGACCCTCGCTACTTCTTCCCAACCCACACCTCTCTCTTTCAAAAAACCTCCAACAAATAGGTTTGAGAGACTCAAGTTCTGCTAAGAATCTCACAATACCCATATGAAATCTCTCAATCTCTCTCTAAACTAGTTCAATATTTTTTTATTACCACATCTGATCTAATCAGCAATCTGTGTCTCTGTAATAGTGTACACTTTACTGGGTCTAATCCCAATCTTGAACAGCAATATGTACTGTGTCACCCCAACTCAACTCACATCACAAAAAAGGCTACCTTGATCATCTTGATAGCATTACTGGATGTTGCCCAATTCATCAGCCTCATCAAGGGCTCGTTCACAACGAAACTTACTAGTGGGAGATGAGAAGGTAGAAGAGAAAAATTACAGAAACCAAAAAGAGAAGGCAAAGAAAGAATCAGATCAAAAGGGAAGTTTTGAGACCATTGTGACACTCTGTTTCAGATCGTTGGGTGTCTCGTTGACAGAAGAAGAAAGAGGGTGGACAGCTCTTGAAGCAATTCATACCCAAATAGGCAATACTAGTGTCAGCAGAGAGACTGAAGAATGGCCAAGGGATGTCTCCAGTCAGATAATTGTTCTCCAGGTACAGCTGCCTCAGCTGTTCTGTTCCAGATAGCAAATTTGCTGCTTTCAATGCAAGGTTATGTGGAATTGGACCAGTCAACAGATTTGATTGAAATGCAAGAACTAGAACTTGTACCTGAGACAGTTGTCCTGCCAAGTGATGTGAATTGGTTATGTGCTAGATTGAGCTGCTGTAAGCTGGACAGTTCATAAATGAGTGCCTCCAAGCTGCCATTCAGTGAGTTGCTCCTGAGATCAAGGACTTGTAAAAAGCTCAAACTCTTCATACCCACAGGCAGATCTCCACTCAACTGGTTTTTCCCCAGAGATAGCAACTCAAGCATGGGTGGAAATCGAGCAGGTAAGGACCCACTCAATCAGTTGTCGCTCACATCCAAGTACTGCAACCTCTTGAGTTCAGACAACTCAGGAAGATTGCCACTCAGTTGATTATTGTTGAGGTACATGTAAACAATACTCATCATGTTGTTGAAGGACTTTGGGATTTGACCCGCAAGTGAATTGTATGCGACCGAGAAGAAATTCAAATTTTGAAAAAGGCCAAGAGACTCCGGCAGGGAGCCTGAGAATAAATTGCTTGAAAGATCAAGGTGAACAAGCTCCTTCAATTGAGCAAGGCTCGCGGGAACAACCCCATGAAATGAATTCCCTGAGATGATCACCCTCTGGAGAGCAGTAAGGTCCCCAATATGAGGTGACAATGTACCTTCATAAGCAGCTCCTCTTTCGAGT
>Ga0209208_10008415_pt1 | contig 13750 bp, 8 predicted proteins | sample S1TSphfallax_3_FD_187694 | JGI IMG/M metagenome (GOLD analysis project Ga0209208, IMG submission 187694) | Host-associated microbial communities from peat moss isolated from Minnesota, USA - S1T2_Fd - Sphagnum fallax MG (SPAdes) (version 2) | ecosystem: Host-associated > Plants > Peat moss >...
TTTTGTAGATGTAGATAGAAAGGGGATATCTTTGTAATGGAGTGCCTTTGCTGCTCTTCTTGTCTCAGGAGCAAGCCCAGAGGGAAAAGGAAGAGTTGGGACGAATGCTGGAAGAAAATCGACAAAAGATTGAGGAGGTCGTGAAAGGGAGTCACAGGGAATAGCCAACCCTCCCCTGGCTTCTATCTCCTATGGGATTATTCCCCGTGCAGCAGAAGAGCAAGCCAAAAAATGAAGAGAAGTGTTACAGAGAGTTAGAAGCTTTACAGTGACAGGAGGAGTAATTCCAACGACGCAGAAAACTGGAAGATGAGCAAGGGCGTGCTGAACAGAGGAAGATCCTAGGCAAGAAAAACACTGGGCCAAAGTTATTTGCCTTTGGGTCAAAGTGACACTGCAGATTGTTCTTCAAGATTGCTAAAAGTTTTCCATTTTCCTCAGGTCAATATCCTGTAATGTGCTTTGAGTTATGACATTGTTACCAGGGTAAGACAAATTCTTTACCCAGGTAGAGCACAGGAGCCCATTTCCATTCATAGGTTTCACATGCAACTTGGTTGCAAAGGTAGGGTTTTCAACAAGTCTAGCAAATTCTTGCTACAATGAATTTGAAATTGCTTGTTTGTGATTGGTAAGTTCTGTTCCCTTTAAGCAGTTTGGTGGTTGTTATTCTCTACTTGTCACTCTGGACAAAATTATGTTTCAGGGTAAGTTCTTTAATCCTACAATCAGTGTGGTTTGAGTTGTTTGAAGGAACTTTCTTGGCCTAGAATGCTGATGGGGACTGGTGACTAATGCTTGCATGAGAACATGATCTCAATGAATGACTGGCAAGAGGTTGGTGGGAGTTCTGCCTTCTCTCTTGAATTGTTATTTTCTTGAGGATGTTAAGAATCACTCACTGAGCCAGGACATGGATTTTTGAAACCCTGCCTGGTTTGCTTATTACTTTCTGTTCCAGGATGTTAAGAATCACTCCTCACAGGAGAGTCTACCTCAGAGCTGGCCTGATCATGTGGATGTGGGACCCAAATCTAAATCCTATACTAGTAAACCTGTGACTCCTGTTTGCTGTCATTTGGAAGTGGCCAATTCAGGTTGCTGGCAGATATCAAAGTGGGAAGACCTCTGTCTGCTGCCTTTTCAAAGAAGTCAATGTGGGTTACTTGTGAATACAGTTGTGGTTGGAAAACTTTTGCTGGACAACCTGTTGAATACTAACTGTGATCTGAACCCTAATCCTGGATCAACTAGGAATTGACTCTTCCCCCAATCCCCAATATCAAGTTCTTGAATATTCAGAACACAGGTTATTTAGTAGGGGGAAAAACCAATTACCAGCTCTGGAGGGTCTTTCAACAATTAAGGTTAGAAGTAACTAGTTGTTCTTACAATAATCAAATGCCCTCCAAATACTGATACTTTCCAGAAATTGACATGTTGCCAACAAGAAGGGTTTTAGAGCTTGTGTATTTTCTTTAGAGGTTGTAGTCTAGGGCAAGGTCAAGCACTCAGTTGTTACCCTGCAGAAAGCATTGGCGAAATTTTATTTTATTATTTTCATTACTCCAAAAAAAGTAAACAAACCAAGACAAGTAACGTGCTACAAGTCTGTCTATTAAATGTGAGGAGCACTTTGAGTAAAATCAGGATACTATGTGTAAAAAATTCAAATTCTTGTTGAAAACACCTTAGTATTTGCATCTCCTTTGCATGGAACTGAAAACAATCTTTAAAAACAATGCACTGAAGTGAACAATCCACTAGCCGTAGAACTTCTGTTTGCATCTATGGACAAGGTTATAATGCTATTACAGTATTTAGGTGAGAGACTACTCTAAACAATTCAAGGCTCCCATTCTAAAACTATGATTGGTCACATAGACTTTTTTTTCATCCCTAGGCACAAGCCTAATCCATGGACCCCATATATATTTGTGTATATATTTGTACTAATCTTAGAAAGAGGTAGGGCATTCTGAAAAGCTAATACTCATTGGACTGGGCATTTTGTTTTTTTGAAATACCTCACCATTTGTGTAGGACAGATTGTGCTTGAATAAGGTGCTCTCCAGATCCACTGAAAAATTTATCTTGAAGCCTTATGATTTGCAAAAGCCCTTGTGGGTCTTTTTTAGTGTTAGATGAGAGCACTTCATATTCTAGTGACGATGCTTCATTGATGTTTCATTGGAACTCGTTTATGTAGAATGCATATTTTGGTGATTGTCATTATAACAATTTTGGAGTCATTTTGAAATATAATTCATCATAAATCAAATTTCATTTAAATTTTTCCTTCTTTTGTTTATTTGTATCTTCTTGTTTGTTTTGCACCTTTTCAATGTTTTTGTTTGTTTGTATCTTGTTGTTTGTCTTACACCCTTTCAATGTTTTTTTTTTCTTTTGTCTATTTGTATTTCGTTGTGAGCTTTCCTAATGAATCGTACTTTCATTGGCATTTTTCCTAGCAAATTAAGAATGTAAAATATATATTAATGAAGCAAAATGACATATAATGAAATTTAGAATTTATTTATTTTTAAAAAAAATGATTACAACAAAATTATTATGTTCACACAAAATAAATTAATCATGGTCACTAGTAGTGTAAAACATCGTGGATCCCAAGTTGATGAATAATGTCTCAACTAGACACATGCAAAAGGTGCTCTTTTTGTAATCTATGCATCCACCATCATTGCCTCACGATGGGGTTAACACCCACAAGTGAGGGCATTCACAAAATGCAAGGCTAGGCTCAGTTACACTTGACCTAGGCCACTTATATTTGGGACTGCCCCCACTGTGGGAAGTTCCCCTACTCAAAATGCCCTCCAACAGAACAAAATGTCCTTCCTCTTGGTGGGTATGTGTTTTTTTGAAATGTGCCCCGCTTTTGCAGAGGCAAAGAGGATTCTTGTTAATAATATGGCCTCCAAAATACACTAAAAGTTTACATGTAACCTGATGAGTGGAGTGTTCTCAAAATAGGTGCTGAGGTTTAGGGTTTAGTGATAAGGTGCCCTCTACATACATTGTAAAGTTTTTACTGAACACTCTACAATTGCCTAAACCCTGTTAGAAATTGTTTAGGATATTTGGAGATGATTTTACAAAGCACAATTTAACCTCCGCCATTTTGAATCCTATGGGCATTTTGCATATTGCAGTATTAGCAGGTATTCAAAATATTCCCATTTTTGTGATTTTTTTTCCAAATTTCAAAAATAAAATTAAAAATTCATCACATTTGGACTCTCATATTTGTTTGGTAGCATTTTGAGAACTAGTTTTCTTACTAATTTAGATTGTCACTGTTCAATGCTAAATCACTCTTGGATGATGCAACATTAGAAAATTGAAAAAAAAAAAAATTCACTGATCCACCTCTTTTTTAAAAACAAAATTCCCATGATACTCAATCCAATAACCTTGGTGGGAGTGGGTACAACAAAATTCACACCAAGGGTTACTAGCAGTGTTTTCTTTTGGGGAATAAAATTTCCAAAATGTGAGAAAGGAAATATTCTGTCACAATATACCCCTTTTTCTGAAAAAATCACCACATTTCAAGATTATTATTATTATTATTTGGTTTTTTTTGGTGCCACATTTGGACTTTGCTTTTAGTTTGGTAGCAGTTTTTAAAACTATGTAGACAGGTTCTAAAAATCTGTCACCATTTACTGCTAAATCCCTCTTGGGATGCTAGTCAATGGTGCAACATCTGAAATTTGAAAAACAAAATCACTGGATTTAGTAGGCATATATTTTTATTCCATTTAATCCTTCCTTGATTCGGGGGTCAAAATGATTAAAGTATAAGAACAAACACACATGGATAAAATAAAATTCGTATGATGGGGTTAATTTAACCCTTTGTTGAACCGTTCACATTAAGGGGTTTTCCCAAACCACTCAAAAAGTTTGGGCAGTTTGCGGAAACTTAGGAATTTTTTTTCCCGTGCTGCTCAAAATTTCTGGGCACTCTTGAGAATTTTTGAGAAATGTTTTTCAGGATACTTGACATTTTTTCAGCAGTTTGAGAATATTTTTCTGCCCGAAAATTTTGGGCAGATTATATAGGTTGGAAATGTTTCATTTCTGATTAAAACTTTGGTAACCTTGAAAAAGCTTGATGCTTGAAAAGATTCAAGGAAATCTTTCTCAAGAACCTAGAAAACTTTTAAGGCGATTTTTGGAATTTTCAGGATGCATGGGAAGATCATAAGGGTTGAAAAAAATCATTGCTGCCCAAAACTTTTGGACACTTTGGAGAATTTTATGCTGCCTGATAATTTTGGGCACCTTATAAAGGTTGAGGAAAGTTTTCAGTTTTGCCCAAAAGTTTTGGGCACTCTGGAAAATCTCAGACACCAAAAAAAATATTGGGCAATTTGGGATTTTCTTTTATGCCCGATAGTTTTGAGCTGATAATAAGGATTCAAAATAGTTTTTGTTGCTACCCACCACTCCAGGTCCTCTCTCACATGTAAGAGAGTATGTTGGCCAAAACAACGTCAGAAGCTCTTGTGAACATGAGGGGGTATTCTAACCCTTTGAAATCAGGGCGTCAAACTTACTCCACCCTAACTTATCCCAAATTTAGGAAAAGATATTTATTTATTCTTGGGGTTAAGAAATCCCAACACATTTATCCCCCTCTTAACTCTAATGCCATGTCATTTGGCACCTTGGGTGAACCAGTGCCCATGTTGGTACCATGGTGAAATTCTCAAATTTCGTTTAAATTATTCCTAAATATTAGAAATATCCCATGCTAAGGCTAAATCAGCGTCTCAGAGTTCAAATCTAACATTTTTTGGGATTAAAATGACCAATAGGAGGCCTCACTCAGAAACATGGGTACAGATTCACCCTGGCAATCATTTGCCAAGTCAGTTTTAAATGGGATAACATTAGGGTTAGTTTATTCTTTTTAGGTTATCCCATTTATCACCTCTGTGTGAATGCAATATACATGTAATAACTGATGATGTTGGTGTGGTGCACTTCAATTGTCAAATATGGTGTGAGTGAGGTTCACCCATACAATGAATCCTCCACCTATATGGGGGAGCCATGTTTATTATGCCATGTAATGCCTCATCTTTACCCTACTCTTTGTGGGCGTCAAGAAAGGTGCAAAGTTTTTTGTCACATTTGTAATAAGTCATTTCATACCAAACTTGTTCTTCTTTTTGGAGGGCATGCAAATAATCTCTACTCTAGAAGCTATGAATTCATATGTGGGAATGCATTTGCCTTATGCACTACCATGCACAAATTCACAATTGCTAGAAAAGAGAACAATTTGCATGTTTGGTCGTTTTCATAACTTATATAGACAAGTGTGATCTGGTTCATATCAAGGGGGGGCATTATTATAGGTATAGCAATGCAAGATTCTCAAAGTTCATTGATCTTGGTTGTAACCCTATGTCCTTATTGGGCATGGATCTATAAGTTTTCCTTGCGATGGTTTGCCTCATTTGTCAAACAAGATCATGAATATAATCTAAAATATGGTTGATTTTTATAACATATCTTAGTTTTCAAGGGGTTTAAGTTGGCGAAAATTACCTACATCTCTTGAGGAATTCTATGCATGTCAAAAGCTTAAATTGTTGACTAAATGTCGATTATAATGAGTAGGATTTTAAGAAAAACAAAAATTATATATTGTATCAATAAGATTTTTTTCATTTCAAATTATTTTACAAAATACATAGAAATGATTTGGGTTTGAAAATTAAGATATGTTATAAAAATCATGAATATTTAATTGACTGATAATTGCGCTTTTATATTGTAGAGGTACACCAATAAATTTATAAAGGTTAAAAAAAAACCCTTACATGACAACATTTTTATTAATTTTGAAAATCCAATTTATTGTTGTCAAATGATTAAAAATATATTTGGCCCAAATACATCTTTAATGAAAGAACATTTTACAACCTCAAAAATTCATAATCATCATCATCATCATGACATAATCTAATAATGGACAAAAAAATTAATTCACATGATTGATCTCCATGAATTCTAGAAATTTGGAAAGCTTTGGTGGGGAAGATTTTTTTTAATGGTTGTCATATTATATGGGTTAAATTTCATGGAATTTTTTCATTAAAATTGGTACTTTGTAACTAATTTATTATAATTATAATGACTATTAAAGGCCCTATAAATCATAATAATATTTTTTTGAACAATTAAATCATTAATATGTGCACCAATTCCATAACATAATGATGAGTTAGCATATAAACCATCGTTTATTTTGACTTTTCAAAGTTCATTCACAATGAAAGTTCCAAAAAGGAATGTGTGTAGCCGGACAATGGGTGACCGTGCAAAGAAAACTCCCTGACTGGGCGACTTGTGTGAATGTAAGGACTGTTTGGCCGTCTCTAATGATCAGTAATGGCAGATCTCAATCTCTTTGGTGTGAAGGATGATTTGATTTGCATGGGATGCATGGGCGTTTGGCGGCGAGATTAATGAAGGCATGCGGCACCTCATTGATGAAGGATGGAGGGAAGCAATTTGGGGGAGGATTGCGAGGACGAAGAAAGCTTGACAAGGAAGCCAGTAACGGTTGGAAAAGAAGATAAGTAGGAGAGAAGATAGAGATGAAGGGAAGGAAAAAGGGTGTTAGTTTTGAAAAGCCTCAGGTTGGCTGTTGTCTGGCTGATCTTGGAGAGGAAAGTAGTGAGTAAGAGGCAATATAGATAAGAGCTTAGGGAGCATTTAGGGAGTCGAATTGTTAGTTTTTCTCTTCCGTTGCGATTAGCAATTGACAGACTCTAGCTTTTGATCCAGGGACAATTGGACAGAGTAGATGATGGCAAAAGTATGGAAGCTTGTGCTGTCGGGGTGATTTCCAGGAAATAAAAAACAAGAAGTTGAGTTTGTGAAGTCTCTTGGTGTTAGTCCGTGGTATCTGACTATGCCGATGCACTGTAGAAGTTTCAATCTGAGGTCACGGGCCTAATTGTTTGTTGTGTTGTGCGGCATGAGGTTCGTACTCTCCATCTGTGTGATCGCAAGTTGCATTGTGTGGTCCTGCACAACAGCCCTCGAGCTGTAGCAAGTCAGGAAAATAGCAGTCAGATTGTGCTTCTGAGAGGACATAATTGGGTCGAAGGGGGTCAGACAGGGCACCTGGAAGCATTCCGGGTGTTCTTCCTTTTTGGTTACATGTGTAACTTTCAAAGGATTTGGAAGTCCAACTTTGAAGTTTTAGTTTATTGAAATGATAACAATCGTAATGGATTGTTGTATGTTAATAAATAAAATGATGTTTTATTATATTAAAAAATATATATTTTGGATATTATGTAAATGTCTTTTTGAGATCTTTAAATTAAAGATATTAATTGTTTTAAACTTCATTTTTTGAGTAATCAAAAGGAATGTAAAAAATCATGCAAATTGAATTCTAACTTTTTGTACAAGAAAAACATGTTTTGTGTAAAGCAAGTATGTGTTCATTGGGTGAACTTGATGAATTAAAAAATCATATCTAAATTTCAAAGCCTTCAAATTTTGAACCAAATGCTCACAAGGGAAAATACTCATTTGTTTATCCTAATTTGCTAGTTGTCTATATCCATTAAGTTCAAAAATTCTAGTTCGAAGCATATGTCATATGTGTACTTGTAAACCAAAATATTGATGCACAATTATGTATGCATGTGAAAAATCACTAGCACCACATGAATTATCTTATCTTGGGCTATTCAATTTTGCTTAGTTAATTTTTTTCCATGTAATTGCTATTTTAAAAAGTAGCCCTAAGAAATGTTGGAATTTTTATTCCATTTTTTGGAACTCAAATTGTGAATGAACCTTTCATACAAAAATATATTCTAAATATCCACCATCATGCATCAAATGTGGACAAGTGTTGAAAATTATCAATTTGTGATAGTATTTTGTCTATATTGTATATGTAGCTTGCATTCGCCTTATCCAATTGTTTGAGCTTGTAATAACTACCTATATCTATTGACCAATTGAATGCCCTCTAGGAACTTCATTTGTGGGGTGTTGAAACTTGCAAGAATAGATGTACGTCTTTGACCATTTGAGTGCACTCCAAAAGCTCATTGAGTATGGGGGTGTTCAAATTTGCAAGAATTAGTCCTACATCTATTGGTTACTCGAATGCAACCCAAAAGCTTCATTTGTTGGTACATGCATTCAAAGTGGACCACAAATAACACATTAGAACTTCCCAAAAAATTCAACACACAAAGGCCTATTATGGATGTCATGTAAGAAAATATTAATCACATGATCCAAACAATGCAATTTACATATGGCCACTTGGTAAGTATTAATTCTAAAAATCTTTTATATCATATTATTTTTACAACAAAATATGTATATTTCAAAACGTACATTCTAAATTTTATAAAGAGAATCATATAACAATTGATATAATTCATTATTGCAAAAATGATTTTGTACTTCATATAGTACATTTTTTTTTCATGATTGAAAAAAAACCACTTTTATTGCAAATGAACAAGATGGTAGGTGGTGACCTACCTGAAGTAATGAAAGTAATATAAGTTGCAACACCCTTTTTCATGATCTTAAATAATTTTTATTACCTTTGTTGGCTTGCAACAAGGTAAGTGGTAAGTGATAGGCAACATGTAGCACTACAACAAAAATTATAAGCCTCGTAATACCTTTCCTTGCGTTTTTATTTTCATTGTTGAGGTATGTTACAAATTACGTAGTTTATTTTTTTTATGTCATGTTTTATGAACAATTGGTTTCAAACTCATTTAATATAGCCTTTTAGGACCCAAAAAATACTAACAACCCAAGGAAGAAAATCCTAGGATTCATGCACACTTGCACAAGTGTGAGATGGAAGTGAACCCCAAGCATTTTAAAAGTTGGAGTTTTGAAGTGTTTTGAATCTTTGGGACAAAAATGTAAATAATAAACTAAATCCCCAATACATTATTGTAAAGGCCTTGAAGTGTAAATATCAAAAGTGGATTTACAATTTGCAATATTTGGAGTTTTGAATTGAAATTTATGGCCAAAAGAAAGGTCATGAATCAAATTCATGATTTGATTCTTGACCATTAAAACCTAGGAACATGGATTAAATGACCTTTGATCAAGGTGTGCAACATGTAATTGGAAAGATCTTGTCAAAAATTACAACTTTGTAATGTGAAATTTTTAGATCAAAATTAATATGGAAATTTTATGACCCCATAAAATCACACGATTCATAACTTGGGAATTTAGGAATATATTTGGGAGTTGCAAGGATTTTAACCATTTTGATGCAACCTTCATCACCAATCAACTTACAGGTCTATTCCCAATGGCTTAAGACAAATTTAAGGGTGGGACAAATTCCAATGTTGGCAAATGTTTTTGTTTTTTTTCATAACATAAAGAAGGGAAAGTTAGGAAAGGGGGAAGTTTTCATACGCATGATTTATTTTTTGGTTTGACATAAGGGATCAAATAACTAGATTTTGATTTTTTTGAAACCCAACTATATTATTACATTATTGTTTAAATGATAAACTTGGTTATCAATTTCCCTAATTATTTTATTGCTAACACGTGTATGTTATGCATAAGGGTTGGGTTTGAAATGCCCAACTTAATAATCGTTTGGTATATTATCAAAGTAGATTTTTGTATGCAAAACTAAACCCCCAAAATAAAAATCTTCATTCTTGGTGTAGTTATCATAATTTCCAATAACAATGATCAAAGTTTGAAAGTTGAATGAATAACCAAAAGTGAAATCAAGATTGGAGAAATGTAACCAAACAAAAAGTGACAATTGAAAAAAGTCGATGGGACAAAACATGGAAAGGTAAAAAAAATAATTTGGTTTTAATTTGAGTAATGAATGGGTTAGACATAACAACATAGGGTGTAGGAATTGAAATGATTTGTGGAATTGGCATTTCATAACACACCTTTGATCATCTTGGAATTTCATTAATAGTGAGATGATTAATTCACATATAGGTTTTTGAATGCACCTTGTATTACATGCTTGTTGGAATATTTGATTCATTTAAAGTTTCAATTTAATCATATTAGTATATCTAAACGACCTCATATCAATTCCAATTTATGTTACAGCTAATGGTACATTTGTTGATTGGATTGAACGAACTCAACCAATTATTTCATAAGGACATGGTTGACATTTTTATCATTGGTTCCTCTTTGGAGGCAACCAATTTTGTGTTGAGGAATAATCTTTAAAATCCCAATAACTTTGCACATGGCACCAAGGACCTTGACCTTTTCATAACTATTCCTTTTGCTAAGGGTTTTTTTTAATGGAAAAAATATATTATAATATGATGCATTGCATGCACCACACATACATATTTAACTTGTTTGACTCATTGGAGAAAATGAAAGCAATGATTGGAAAATATGTGAAGTTAGTTGTAAATATTTTTAATAAATGATTTCTTGACTTGCCAATTTTCAATGCTTCAAAGTTGTTCAATCCTAAGCATGATCTTGATAATGCACCTCAATTGCTCTAAACATTTTCTGTTTTGATTTATTAAAATTTCAATTGCAAGACGATCATTATTCAATAACTCTTGTCCTATATGTGTAAACTATGAAACTACTTTTCATGGTTTGGAAAATCCCATGGTGACAAATAAACTACCTTCTTTAATAGATTGGTGTGTAAGCTTACAAAATTGTGTATCTAAATTCAATGATGCACTCTTCAAAGCTAAACTACTCTCATGGTTAGTAAAGGGGTGCAATATGTGCAAGGTAGATTGGGACCACAACATGATGGCACAACAAGCATCCAATAAATAAAATGGGTCACCAAAAGATCATACATTGGCCCCCTAGGTAAACCCACAATGGTACTTTAACCTCTTTGAATGACGCCTTTCATTGTTTATATTTAACCTAAAAAATGTGAAATTTAAACACAAAGACCTTGATGTAGTCTTGGGAGGAAGTTTATACAAGTCTTCAACAATTTTCAAAATGAAAGATATATAAATACCCAATGGTTATCAATTGGGTATACCCATTTACTCATTGGTTTTCAATATTTCTCGAATAACCAATTTTGATAGAAAACCATGGTTCTCGACATTTAAAAAAATCAAGGAACTTTCCAAAGTTTCATCAATTTTTTTCGTAATTTTTTTCATGAAAATTATTTATTCATTGAACCTTTTGAAATAATAATAAAATCAATGGTTTTTTATTTTTATTTTTTTTCAAAAAACTAGAATCAACGAGTCCAGGAATCTAAAATATTCAAAGAACTAGAACTAGCATTTCTTTAAAAAATCAAATAACTGCCCAATACCAATCCATATAATGTTTACAAGCAACTATTTAAGAAATGGGCCTCGGGTTTTACCATGGTATAACCCTAGGTTTACCCAATTCCTAATACATGGTCATAATAAGTCGATGATTGCAAAAACACAATGTTCACAAGGATATCAAAAGTTGGTATAGAAACTTTGACTAAGAAAATTTCTAGTAAAAGTTGCCATGTATGGACTATGGTTAACTATAGACTTGAACTCCAAACTTTGGATGGGAATTGTGCACTTGGACAATCCTTCTTATGTGCATTTTTCCTTTTCACGAGTGTTTGTCATTCCCTCACCCGAAAAGGGGAAAAAATACACACACTAAAACCATGTGCCTAGGAAAAAGGTTTGGATTAATCCAAGGTTGTATAATGGCAATTCCAAGATTTTTGTGATTAAATATAAATATACCTTATGATTCATAAATTATAAAAAAACAAAAGAACAAACTAAATAAATTTTTATTCTTAAACATTTACAATGGTAGAAAATGTACTTCTATCCTTGCTACCAACCCCCAAGGTAAGGTGTGAAAAGTTTCCAAAAAGGCCATGTATGTAAAAAGATTAAAAATGAGAGCTTTGGCTTTAACCCAAGGGCAAATCGTGAAAAATTCTCTTGGTTGGCTCCCTCTGACATGAAAGATACCTTGTGAAGTTCTTATATTGGGCACCATATTATTTTATTTTGGGCCTTTAGCTACCTAGGGTCTTTGGGACCACGTAATGGGAACAATTTTATAATTTCAATCCATATTTTTTATATGAATGTATTTGACATTCAATATGTCTGTGAAGGCATGGTAACATTATGAATTTTGGTTTAGGCTTGGGGTAGGTTGTAAAATATTTTCATGGTTTGGAATCCAGGGACATGTTCAATATTTTGGGCATGTTTTATGATGGGTGCTATGCCACCATGTCCAAGCCCCTAAGTAGTCAACGGTCATTTGGTTTGAGCCCCATGCCACCCATGGCCATAATGTCCTAAACCTCGAGCTATTGCATCCCAACCCCTGGCAACCTAGGATCATTCTATCCTAAGCCCCATGTTGTCATGTCCTAAATCTTGGGCGACCTTCTCCCATCCGCTAAATAAAGTAAGGTCCATTCAATATTGTCATGGGCCCATGTTGTGCAGTGTTCTCAAGCCCAAACCACCTTTTCCTAGCCATCAAAAGGTCTTAAATCATTTTTCATAGATGGTAGGCCACTTATTTTAGGCCCCAAGCAAGCTAAGTGGCCTCAAGGCACCCATTTTTGGACCTAGTCAACCAAGTGTTTACTTTCGTCATGGCCCCAAGGCATCTTGTCTTCACCCCCATGGCACTTTTCAATGGTGTGGAACATGTATTGTCATGGAATGCACCTAGGAGAGCCCATTCGACCCAAAACAACAATGGGTTTACAACTATGATTTTGTCATTATAAAGACAGAGCATGGATGTGGGTTCCGAGAGTTTTCAAGAGTAATAGATGAGGTTTGTCCAAATCATATATTGGAATGCATAAAAGTAAAATGTCAATACAAAATCACATTAAATAATAACCATAATGTGTACACTCATCATACACCAAATGGATTTGCAATGTGCAATTACTTATATGTAGAAGGATGGTTTTAGAAAATACCCTTTTTATTATGCCCACCTCAAAATAATTATTCTTCCCCAAAGTAAAAATAAATCTTCTAGATATACCTCCCATAGTTTTTTTTTTCAATTTTTGTCAAGTACGTGGACTAATAATCACCCATAAGAAAAATGAGCCAAATTTGGTTAAAGGTAAGCAAAATAAAAAATAATTCAAATCCTAGCTTTAAATAACATTGGGACCAAGACAAGTGGCTTGGGGGCCATGACAAAAATAGACACTTGTTGCCTAGGCTTAAAAATGGGTGCCTTGAAGCCCCCCTAGCTTGCTTGGGGCCTAGAACATGGGACCTATTGCTTATGAAAAAATGATTTTAGACCTTTTGACAATTAGGACAATGTGGTTTGGGCTTTAGGACATTGTACAACATGGGCCCATGACAAAATGGAATGGACCTTATGTTACTTAAGGGTTAGGAGAAAGTTGCCCATGGTTTAGGACATGACAACATGGGGCCTAAGATAGAATGATCCTAAGTTGTCAAGGGTTGGGATGTGATAGCATGGGGTTTAAAACATTATGGTCATGGGTGGCATGGGGTTCAAACCAAACACTACTAGGAAATGCGTCCTAGTTCACTATGGGTTTCATTAGATTTTGAGTGAATTTGTGTTAACAAATAAGAGATCTACTCAAGTGCAAACATAAAACTTTATTGAAAGGAGACTATAACACAATGCTCACAACACAAAACATAACATCAAGAACTCCTCAAGG
>Ga0209208_10008416_pt1 | contig 13750 bp, 16 predicted proteins | sample S1TSphfallax_3_FD_187694 | JGI IMG/M metagenome (GOLD analysis project Ga0209208, IMG submission 187694) | Host-associated microbial communities from peat moss isolated from Minnesota, USA - S1T2_Fd - Sphagnum fallax MG (SPAdes) (version 2) | ecosystem: Host-associated > Plants > Peat moss >...
TAAATTAGGGGCTTGCCTCTCTTGCTTTGATGATCCTCCTTTCTCGATAATTCAAGACCTAAAATAAATGTAAAAAAAAAAAAAACTAGGTAGCTATTCTCTTTTTGTTGCACTTGAATGGATTTTTTCAATTTAATTTTAATTTTAATTTTAATTTCCCATTGCTTGGATGCCTTTGTATATACATACAACAATCCCTTTCCAACCAAGTTGGTAGGCTACAAATGGAAGCTAGTTAGTTGATAACTTTAAAAGGCAAAAAAAGAAAAACCCTAAAAAAACCTAAAAAGGGATGCCTTGTATACAAGCTTCCTTTTCAATGAGTTAAAAAGGTGACAAATGAAAACCTATTGAAGAAAGAAATTCCCTTATGAAAAACAAGAGGAACCTTTTTTATAACCCCTAAGACCCCAAAGAAAGGCCAGGTGCCTTAAGTCTGGAGAAAGAGATCCTAAGGAAGGCTGTGAGTACTCATCTAACACTCTGGTCTAGAGAAAGAGTCCCTTAAAAAGGACCCAGTTGTACCACTCTGAACTCGGGTCTGGACTAAGAGACCCTAAAGAAGGGCTGGCTGTAAGGTAAGACCTCCAAGCTTCTGCAACTGTGTTTGTTGGCGGCATACAGAAGAGATCCAAGCTTTTCTGCAAAGGTGGGTTTTGTTCTCGTGTTTACAGTGGAGCTTGCTTTCCCCAATCAAGAGCTGCTTCCTCAAGAGATTCTCTCAGGGCCCAAGTGCAGACAAGAAAAGAAATTTTCTGTGGGACCCATAGATGATGATGATGATGATGATGATGATGGTAATGATATATAGTTTGTGGGAGATACAGTAGATCTGCCAATTCTTTGTTTGCTTTCTTCACTCTCACAAACTACCCCACACAGGAATCTGGGACCCAATTGTGAGCAATGGAAAAGAAGAAGTAGTAGTTCTGGAGGAGGAGGAGGAGGAGGAAGAAGAAGAAGAAGAGGTAGGGTTGTGGGTGGGTCTTTTTTTTTTCCTTTTTCTGGGTTTCTTCCTTCCTTTTCTTGGGAAGAAATCAATCCACATTTCTCTCATCTCTTTTTGTCTCTTGCTTGCATCTTTTTTTTGGGTTTTGTTTCTCACTAGTGTTTTCTTTTATTTGCATTTTTGGGGGGTTTTTTTTTGTAGTCTAGTATTGGTGTGTGGTGGGTGGCGTGGGTTGGGTTGGTTGGTTTTTTTCTTTCCTTTCCTTTCCTTTCTTTCTTCACAGTTTGATCACCAACAGTTGAAGGATCATTGAACCCAGAAAGAAGCAAAATACTACTCAATGTATGTATGTATGTATGTAGTAGATGTGCAAGGTTTGTGAGGCAGAAGCTTTGATGAATTGGGTCCTAGATTTCTTGGGTCATAGCAGTAGTCTAGTGCTTGGAGAGATCTTGGAGAGAGAGAGAGAGAGAGAGAGAGAGAGAGAGAGATCTGAGAGACACAGAGAGAGATGTGATTCCGTAGGGAGTAGTGGCAGAAAGAAAGGCCTGAGAGAATTTCTTTGACAGATGAGGATGATATTGCTGGATGACGGAGGAGGAGAATTTTCAACAGCATCATGAAATTGGGGTGGGCTTTGCTGTTTTGGTTTGCAGGAGCTGTGAATGGCAGGTTGCAGAGATGGATTCAGATTTGCATAGGCACGGCTTGTATCGTCGCGGATGCTCTACGTGAACGTGACTTCAGTAGAGTCTTACATATCGCCTGATAGAATCTCTATCTATCTATCAAGTGAGCCTCCCTCACCTGCCTTGCAACTACCACTGGTACCCACTACCCACTCTCACTTTCTTCTTCCTCCACTTGCAAATCTCCCCAACATTCGCTCTCTCCTTAACAGTTTTCCCTTGCTTGTCCCATGAGCTGCTTGCTGGTTTTCCACCAGATTTCCAACAAGCATCACACCACATTCAATTATAGCTCGAAATTGTAGAAGACAATTGGGAATCCTCCAGAATTCTTCAAATGCACTGATGTCATGTGTGTCTTGATCTAGCAAGTTTTGTGGCTCATGCTGCAGCAGATCATGGATGGGGGTCATAGGCAGGCAGGCATGCAGGCAGGCAGCCCATTTGTAACCTGAAATTGTGGAAGAAGATGGGAATCCTCAGAATTCTTCAAATGCATGAGTGTCATATGTGTTTGGATCTAGCAAGTTCTGCATCTTGTGCAGCGGATCATGGATGGGGTCACAGCCAAGCAAGGCAGGCAGGCAGCACATTTGGAACCTGAAATTGTGGAAGATGATGGGAATCTTCAGAATTCTCCAAATGCATGGGCATCATATGTGTGATTGGAAAATCGCACAGTGAAATGTCATCAGTGCTTGATTTTCATTTGTAAACATGATATTTCTTTTAGGGGCAGGGGGGACTATGAAACTCTTGTCCCCATTAGGTAGGTATTTTACAGTGTAGATTGCAGCAGCAGCAGAAGAAGAAGAAGAAGATTGAGCAATCTGCAAGATTGGGTAAGCTTCATGAGCTTGTCCAAAAATGTGTTACGCCATTCATTCAAGATAGTGCTGAAATACCAGAAAACGTGTACATAATTTTTAAGAATTGGGAGAAAATTGCTATACTTTTTTGTGTGCAAACTTTGCAAGCTGCTGCTGCTGCTGCTGCTGCTTGGTGACTGAATGGCTAGAGTCATTTGATACTTTTTGTTTGTGTGGAGAGAGAGAGAGAGAGAGTCTGGTACCTACTACCTCCAGGATTTGTGTGCAACAAACTTTGTCACTCCCTTCACCATGATTCTCTCTTCTGGTGCCCTTGAATTTTGAAGGGTGGGACAGGTGCCTCAAATTGTTTGTCTTTCCTGATTCTCTGGACTCTACAAGATTTTGTTTTGCTGTAAGTTAGTGAGAGCAATGCTCACTAGTGTTGCAATGAGTGCTCAGTTGTGCTGCCAAATTCATATGGCTTATCTATATATTGTTCGATGTTGCTTTTTGCAGAATTGACATAGGTATTCAGAAGCTTCTGCATGTGCGAAATCAAGAGCTACCACAAGAGCTCTAACCAACCTGTTGTAGCTTAGTCAAGCATGATAGAAACAGAAAGAATGGTGATGATCACACACATGACCTTGACTGTCAGTATGTTGGTTTAAATGCATTGGGAATTTCTCATGCAATGCATTCAATGAGAATTGGGGATATGGGTTCAAGAAATGCAAGTCTCTGATAAAAGAGTGGATAACAATCATACTCTAATAACAAATTATATGCCATTTGCAATATGTTTGTTGATGCTCACTAAATCAAGGCACACAATTTGTAATGAAATTCACAAAATAATTCAGCAATAATTTCTAGTCATTGTTCCTACCAGTGTGATAACAACAATTCTTCGAGTAAGTTTGTAGCTTTTGACATCCAAATACGCACTTATCAGATCTGCCTTTGAAAGGGTTACACATAAGATTTTCTTAAACAAATCCCGCAATAGAAAAATCATTCAAAAGAGGAATCCTTTATTTTACCCTTGGACAAGCTTCTCATTGCAAAGCTTTGAACTTTACTTTTGAGGGGCAGATATTTATGATGTGGTGAAATCTTTTACACCTTGATTTCTGCTGACCCAAAATAGATGAATTGAGCCACGTCTCCCGATGGCAAAATGTCCACTCTGCAATACTTGTGTGCATCATTTGTCTTCAAGCTTTTCACCATCTTTGCATTGGTCACCATCCACCAACTGGGTGATGTAACTGACAAGAAGCGCATATTACCCACAAGAATACCACCGACAACTCTTGGTTTATAGAGTAAGGGTCTAAAGGGTCTTGGCCATTGTATAACATCTTGGCTCAGCTGCTTTGATGTGAAGGAATCTCCCAGTGGAGGATGCATACCCGGGACTAGCCCCTGAGGCCAAATAATTCTCCCATTGGGCATGATGGGAACTGTGATTAATTTGAACATGGTTTCAGCAAGCGCCTTCCCAGCTTCTTTGGAGCAGAATTTATCAAGCATTTGTAAATGGGTAGTGCATTTGCGACTGAATTTCGCAACACTACCAGTAGCAAAGATTGAATTGTCATTTGTTTGGAAGAATCCATCCACAATTACTCGACCGTCATATATCATACCAGCCTGGTTATATGGATTAATTTACTCCCTTTAATAGAAGATTCATATTTGGAATTTCAAGGAATTTGATGGTGTTGTAAGAAACCTCTATATAAATGTTAGATGCTTGACTAAATCAGACTTGTTTACATACCTTCCCATGTACATATAATTTTTAGAGCCTTATAAGAAGTGTTGAGTGGACAGTGAGATAGACCTTATTTATGGCTTGGAAAAGGTGAAGGTCAACTTGTCTTTCATCGCATGTAACAAGCAAGGAGCATGGTTGGTGTAATGTTGGAGGTTCTTCTTCTTCTTCTACAAAACATAGAACCCCACAACACTACAATGAATGTGGGTGCAGTTCACGAGTTCATGTTTAGTGCACCCATGAATTCAATGAATGCCCACTAGGTCCTATTCATTGGGATCAATAAATTCACTCAAAATCCAATGAAATCGCTTGGCATACATAAACACATTTTGTTGCAAATAATATTTCAACATACAAATGTAGCTTCCAAGCTCACATGAATAATATATATCTCAACATACAAATGTAGCTTCCAAATTAACGTACTAGTTTTTGAAAACTAGTAGTTCTCACATGCCCATGTTGAAAACCTATGCAAATCAAAGTTGTTTGTCTCTTTTCACCTAGCTTGTAGATGTACATAGAATTACACATTTTGGGTTGGAAGAAAACTTTGAAATTTTTTGGATGTTCAAATATGGTCACCATACCAAATGAATCGTTCTCATCTATTGGCACCACAATCAATTCCACGCTTGCAATTGATTCCTTGGTATCATTTAGTAGGAAGTGCACTTGTACAACTGCGATAGTTATATCCAACCATCTTGTGAAGGAATCAAACTCCAAGTCCTCATCAACAATTACAAATATATTATCAAACTATTCATGCATGTTGATCATGAAATGAACCAAACCTTTAGGATAAATTTAATAATGACGTGGTTGTGTGTGATTAAGTTAGAGAATGGATTCAAAATTCTAAAACAAATCATTGAATTGTGGGTATGTTCCAAGAGATGCATTCAACATAAGTTTTTTTTCTTAAGCCATTCATTTTGAACCAAACCTGTTGAAAGTGGAGCTTGTATTGGAGGATGATTTTCTTGTGAATTTTGATGTTCATGTGATGTAGATTCCAAAAGGAATGACTCAACAAGATCTTGTGAAGATGTCTCCACCTGCTCTCCTAAAAATAGATCATGCCAATTGATCAATTTGCTTAGGTTAAGTTACTACTCCTTAAGAAAGTATGATATTGTTCATTCAAAAGTGGAAACAACAAAGATTTTGAAAAATCCAAAACATTTATGCAAACCTAATATGTTGCCATAAGAAAATGCAACACACAACCAAACTAGAAAAATCCACTTCATTCCATAATTTAATGTCAAGGATGTGATACATTTCAACTCCACATTGTCAAGCCAACCTAAAAGGGAAAATTGAACCCTCTCATGACATGGTTGCATTCTTTAACCATCTTATTACAATTTGAACAATATAGTAGGAGTTCCTTTTTTTAACAATCCAAGACAAAAAGAGGTATTACAAGCTCAATTATATATAATACCTCTATTAACACTCTTTGAAGATGAATGCCCCCTTTTGGCAATGTTGGGATCCATTTTTTTTATTACATGAGTGAATGTCAAACTATCAACCCAATCCCCGATCTTATTCAAGTGTATAGCCACCAACTTTTTGCTATGAATAATATGGACACCTTGAGATTTCAAGTACCCAATAATTTGTCTTGCCACAATTGCATCTTTCAAGCATGAAGAGCCTTCCAAGGGGTTAGTCTCTGGGTAAATGAGGAACAAATCAGAACCTCTTTTCCCTTCTTCAAGGAGAACTTGCAAGGCACAAAAAGCTTCCAAGGTCAATCCATAGACCACAATCCAACCAACATAAGCTTTTGCATATACAGAAGTGTTTGCAATTCCTGTGATCACAAGAAATAATATTATGTTTGTTAACACCTTATCAACAATGGAGTTCATCAACTCATTCATACTTAGATTTGAATATTAAAGGAGTTGCACATGCAACAAACCTTTTAAAAATCATTCAATGAGGAGGACAAGGTCAACACATGAAAAAAAAAATGTTGAAAGAAAAATAAAGAAAATTTTGTTCAAGAAGGATATTGGATCAAATATGACAAAATTCAACTTGATGATAAAGAGAGGAATTTAAATTTTTTTTGGGGGGTACTGAAAGGTACCTACCTAAGCCAAGTTCATGGCGATGTGCAATGAGTTCTTGAGCCCGGATAACTCCCTTCAAATCATGAGTAACAGTACATAACCCAAGTGCATGTCTAGTTTGATCTTGAAGACCAGTGGCCAATACCAACCAATCATAAGGTACACTTTTAGTATCATGGTCGTTTCCTTTTGTCAAGAAGGAAACAATTTTTTGTTTTCTATCAATTTCCCCAACAATCCCTTTGATAAGTTTTACACCACAATCAAGCCCAAGCTTTGAAAATGATTCACTTGGACCTAGATCAAACTCCAAAGGATTGGGCATTGACTTGTTATAATAATTAACATTTGAACCTTGGAACCCAACAAACTTGTTTGTAGAAATAAGTGTGAGGTTAATGAACAACATGGTGGTGTTCACCATCAAAGTATGTAAGAATGATGTTGCTGCTCTAGAGGCTCCAATCACAACAATCCGGGAATTGATCACAACCTTGTGGTGACAGACAAATTTTTTGCAAGTCAAATAAAGCGTGCATTCAAACCCAAAGAATTGTCCTCGCAACAAGCCAGGTTGCTGAACTATTAAAGATTTTGATTTTAGACTAGAATCTAACTCATGATCAATGGACGACTCAAGCTTGCTTATCCTTGAGATCACATCTCTTTCATGAACTTTAGTGGCTACATTTGATGAATTTTCTATAATCTTGCTCCCTTTTTTTTCATGTGAATTATTGTTTATAGGGCTAAATCCTGTAGGATCTTGAACAATAGTAGTAGCATAAGAAGAAGGCACATGCAAAACTTTTGAAGACATTGGGTCATTCTTTGCAGAAGTGTTAGCTTTGACATCTGTTGTAGGTGAAACTTTTAATGACACTTTGCTCTTTGTGGCAAGCGGATCTTTAGTATCATTGATCATAGCTAGAGGCTTGATGTTAAGAGAAGGAAGCTTAGGCAAAGTTTTTACAACATCAAATCCTTCGTGCTTAACATGTAATTTGGCAACATCATGCACAATGGCAACCTCTTTATCTCCTGCAATTATCATCATCAACAATCTTCTAATCATGTGAGCATTGCTAGAACATGAAATTCAAATTGCATAATTAAATTTAATCTCTTCAAGCTTTCTATGATGTCATGTTGTTAATGAGTTGTAATTGTATTGAAACTAAGGCTTTGTTTCCATTGGGCTACTATGATTGCATCAACCTACTAGAAATCATTGACATAAGGCCTTGTTTCTTGCTACATGGATAATTGTTTTCCATTGGAAATATGCAAATGTGGTGAAAATATGTAATTAATCATGTTAAGATCTCTAGGAATACATTTTATCATGAAAAAAAGACAAATGTTATGGTATGGTGAATCATAATTTGATTCACAACTCTCGCAATTGGTCAATATTTGATTGGGAGAGCTGTGAGATGATTGTGAACATAACTAGTTGTAAAAACATATTGGAAAGTTGTTATGATCATAGAAGCTTAATGAAAATATGTCTTCAATTGGCACCTAGATTGAAATAATATGGAGTCAAAACTAAACTTAATTATTTTAGGATTCTTTGTTAGTCCATCCAAATTGAAATTAGAATGGGTGTTCAAAGACTTTCATTTCCTTAATTGTAATTGTAATGTACCAAATATACCTTTACCATTTTGGCATCTTCTTGACAACTTTTTTTTGTTTTTACACTTGGGAACTAAAACTAAAACTTTATTTAAATTCCTACAAGTGAATTGGAGGAAAAAAAATCCAAATAATTATTTTGCACTAGTTAGGCACACCACACCACCAAGTTTTTGGGTAGGTAGTCAATAGTAATGCCAAACAATTTTTTATAATTTTTGGCGTTGTGAGCAACTAATTTTTAAAAAATCAACATTTATTGAAATTAATTTAATTATTGCCATAATGGTAGAGGGTACTATAATATGGAAATTCCCCAAATAATGGACATACCAAAATTAGGCTCTGATTGTTGATCAACAACATGACCCCAAGAGCAAGGGGGCAACACACTAAGTTGTTGTTTACCACTTACTAATAGGAAATCCTCCAAGATATGTTCAGGAAGTTCTTGATTTGGAAAAATGGGATAGTATAATATTGTTTTTTTTGTCAATCTCATAATCTCCCTCAAGAATAATCGACTACGAGCACAAAAAATGGGGTTAAGTACATAGAGAATAAGCACTGCATGTTGTTGCTTTGGGTGGTATGTCTTGGCCACAAGAGCATCAATCTCAAAATGTGTATGTAATGCTTCTAAAGGCACCCCATCTTCTTCCAACCACGCAAACCCCACTATTTGCATGCCCATAATAGCAACAAATGTCACACCTGCAACAAAGTCCCACAATTGTTTGTTTTATAAAAACAAATCCACATGCACATGATATGTGGGCTATTGGGCCTCTATAATAAAATGCCACATTTTTTTCTAGTAAGACATTTCATCCATTTTTTTAAATGCCATAATATTTTTTTAAGTCATTATGTTATTATTAGTGGACATGTTCTTATGAAATTCTAGATGTTGTAGTTTAATGCAATAAAACCTTTGATACAACTTACATTAGTTGAAGCATAAAGATGACAATAATGTTAATAAATAAATGTAGATTGAATTTTTTTCACCCTTTGAGTTTAGGCAAGGAGGTCAATGTTATGCCAAAAATTTACAAGTCTTAATTTTCATGTATAGAAAAACATTGTTTGAGCTTCATGTGTATTACATCCTTTGTCAGGTTTCAAAACAAGATCTACAATTGCTGAATGGTCTGGAAAGGCTTCTAGCAACTCGGCCACTCCAATAGCATCAATTGATTTGGAATTTCGAACCTCGAACCCCTGGTCATGGCATTAGTTGTAATATGAAAATTCTATGAATGAACATTATAACAACACACATGTAAGAATTGGGTGGTCAACTTGCATCCCAATTAACCTTAAATAGGTAACAATGAGTTTCAAAATTTTGGGCATCCAAAAACATTAATTGGTTACACTTGAAAAGAGAGGAAACATACTGGAGAGAGGCCATTCCGATGTAGCAGATATATTGATGTCTTGTCAGAGGAAAAAATATCATTCCTCTGTAGATCAATATTAGGTCTAGAGAGAATTCGTGTGAATAAATGGAGCATTGGGTGAAAGGGAGATGCATAAGGCAATGCCACCATACAATAGTCTTTTTCCTGTTGCTGCAAAGAATACAATCCCCTAAACATTTGAATCATTTACTATGTGTTGTTCAAAATAGTGGCAATTCACAAGAGTAGTCATGATGTAGTGCCTTCCTTCCCTTTTCCACTCCTCTTTGAATGATGTCAAAGGCATGAATTGTGAAAAAAATATAGCTCTTTGTTCAAAACGTCACAATGTCACACTCTTGCCCAATCTCAAAACGCACCTCTTGATGCACACCCATTGTTTACCAATTCACCTTCAAACCACATAATAGATCTTACTCACAACCGAATGTAAAATTTGGTACGTAGGTTGCACATTTAATGTGTTTGAATTTTCATCCTTCATGGAAATTATTGATGTGTATATGATCTCCAAAAACATGTGCAAAAATCAAAATCAACCCCTAATGAAAGGAATAACGAACTAGTGTTGGTCTAATATTGATTTTTTAATAGACTATCTTGGTCATGGTATTGGAAGGAACCATGACACCAAATAAATACCTTAAATGCAGCAAGGAGGAAATCAATGTAATTGCTTTGGTAATCTTCATCTAGAACCAACATTGTGATTTGGAATGAATTGTTGTTTATCAATGGAGGGATGACAACCTTTGGCCCCTTGTCCATAAATTGAAACTCTTCTTGTGCAACATCTATCCAAAATTCCAATACAAAGGCTATCAACTCTTTACTTGTTTTTTTAGTTAATCAAATTTGGAAATGTTAAAATCATAATTTTGCATGATTTTGTGAAGTTTGACAATTTGTGCAATTATTTTTCTATGGAAATTCTTTTCAATGCATCTTGACAAATTCTTTAATTACTACAACTTATTAAGATATTAAAAGCTTAACCATTAGTCTACCTTCTAGAGATTGTGGAAGAGCTTCATTGGTAGATTTGGAAGCATTTCCAAAGGTTGAAATATTGGTAGAAGGTTCATCTTTTGTGGTAATTGATTCAATGTTGAAATCCATTGGAGGCACTAAATTTTCAATCGAGAATTGAGAGTCTGGAATGGGTGGAAGTCTAGATTTTTCATTGAATTCTTTTGCTTCAGCACCATGGTCATCCTTTGGAATAACCATAGGGTCTTTTTTACTTCTCTTCTTCTTGGCATAATCATGCAACACACATAAAAATCACAAGATTTATGATCCATCAGCTAAATTTTCTTGTATGAAGATCTCACAACTAGTTTTGGCAACTCTTGTGATTAATTTAATCCCAAATTCACTTACATTACATTAGTAGATGAAAGTTAACATCTTAAGAATCCACCAACAATTAAATTAACATTTAAAAAAATAATGATCAATTATGAATTGTGTCAAAATATGTTTTAATCAATTATAAAATATGTTAAACCAAAGCAAATTGCTATAGAATCCAAATAACATGTTTTTCCATTTGATGGAATTCATGAAACCCTTGATGTGCCCTATTAAAATAAGAGCAAAACAAAGCTTGGGGTGCGAGGAAATTTGCATTGAGATCATGAGATTGGATTATAATTATATGGTGGTGGCTACAATTTTTAAAACGTTGAGTTTCAAGCTCATTTTGAAACAAGATCTTTCCACATTTACAAACTTAGATGTGCAAATAGTAGAAGTCATTGGTTGCACATATACTCAAATAAAAATTATTAACCCAATTTGAAGCCCTCAAGACATATCGATGACTAAATTAAAATGTTTTGATGTTTAACCTTTGGAACCAAGTTGTCAAAAAGATTTAGGTCAAAGTTTTTGTTCAAAGAATCTAGGTCAACGTTTGCAGTGATAGACATCAATCCCACCACCTTGTGTTCCACCTAAAACCACATGACCAATCATTTCAAAATCATTCATCATTGCACCATGAATCCATTCAATGACCATATATTTCAAAGATAACACCTATTACATTGGAGTTGAATGAGTGGTGGACCTAGGTGTGGCAACTCCACAACAAATGAAATACAATGGTTTCTGATAACACATTGAAATCTAATATTATGCATTGTTCCAAAGATTGGCCTTAGGCTCAAGTAAGTATACCTCAGCTATAAACACTGCATGATCCTTCTCATTCTGCATAGAAATGAGTCGAGCCAATGCATGTGGGTGATTAGGGTGGGATGATGGTGGCAAATTTGTTAATGGAAGTCCTTGTTTTTGGCCCCTTTCTATCAAAGGAACCAAATTATCTGCCTCATCTGTTATTGCCCTCCTCACTTTGAAAGCTGGAAAATCTTTGCTATACACAAACATGTCCATTTACAAACCAAATGTTGATTTATTATTGTCTAACACAAGAACTGTGCTAGAAAAATCATACTACCCTATGTATTATCCTACATATGTAAACTAGACACAAATTTGGCATGTGGAAAAAAAACAATGCAAGGACGATGATTGCAAAAACTAGAGAGACCTTCGAATGCAAGCTTGAAATGAGCATTGCAATTGCTTCGAATTAGACATAGTCTTCATAGATTGATGTAAAACTTTGGGAATATATTCACCTGCAATGTTTTAGAATTCAATGAAACTCATTTCATCATGTTATGAATGATTTCAGTGTTTCGCACATGGGTCTCATTTTGCACCTACCCATTTTGTAGATGCTTAGTTGATCCAATATTATGCAATATTATGATCCTCAATACACCAACAAAAATTAATGATGAACTTCATTGAAAATACCAAAGCCAAAGATCTTGCAAAAGATGTGAAATAAATGTTTACTTTATATATAAGGTTGATGATAGTGTTTGCTTGTTTCTTGTTTGTGGTTTCTTATCCATGAACCAAAGACATAATAAAACCTTATAAATTTCATTTGATTCAAGAACATGTCCTAACTAAGGACTAAGAAATATGAATTTCTTATGTGTTGTGGAAGGTTAAATTAGGCTATTGATCAAGGCTATTTTTATGGAGAAAAAATTGCTTACCAATATGGAGGATGACTTGTGTTGTTGGGGAAACCAAAAAGAGTGCATGAAGTGTTTCCTTTGATAAAATATCTTCATGCTCAATGCTATCAGAAATGTTCACACACACTTTCAACCACAACATACTATCAATCTACACTTTCAAGTATGAAGCCATGTCTTAGTGTTTAGTAGGTTTTTTGTCACCACTCATACAACCATTTATGAAGGAATTAATGACATAATTTTCACATCAATTACATTTAATTAATTTATTCAAGTTTGCTTTGAACTCATAAACATCGTGAAGCAATTTATCATAACAAATCATTTCAATTCAAACCTCAAATCTTGCAATTTGAAATTGCAATCAAAATTATTTTGCAATGCAACAACAAAGTTCATGATTTTGAACTTGTGAAAGGAAAAAAAAATACTACATTCATTTTACCAAATAGCCAAGATTTGAAGCCTCTTGAATAGCCCAATGCATTGCTTGATTTGGTAGCTTTAGGCTTGGTGGCAATGATGGTTGATCGTCAATTGCACCAAAGGCCACCACTTTTTGGTTGGCATCAATCCCCACAACACAATAGAGACTTAATTCACTACAACCCACATGAACATTGAACATCAACTCAATAAATGGTCAACCGTAGGAGCTAATTAAGGATGTGACATGGCCGCCTCAATGGAAAAGTATTGAGAAAATTCACACCGCCATTAATATTGTTTGTTTTCAATTTATAGCTTTGCAATGATGATGACATTGATCACTTATGTGCACTTTTTAGAAGTTGCAACATTCACGACAAACACTAAAAGAATGTGGTTTTTCTTAGACAAAAAAACCATGGTTGATGACACACATGTGTGAGGTAAACAATGTGATTTCATCCCTTACAATGTACAATATGTGATGGTTATTGTGGCATATGTTGCATTAAAATGGTAATTTGACATTGGGTAATACATGTTAATGCGTACTATATTTTAATATTACATTAACATTGAATGGGTGGAGCTACCAAATTGCTTCCACGTTAATATCCCCAAAAGTCGACCACACTTCCTTGAACTTCTTGTGAAAATTTTGTTTCACTTTTGCCATATCCTCGTCCTTTGCTAGCCTAAATTTCACAAGTGAACCCGCCATAGTTCTACACACAAATTGGAGGGGAGATGCAAGCTTAACTTAAGCTTCACAAAATCAACATTAATTTTTTTTCCGAATCTAAATTCCTCAAATGGTGAGACTTGCAAACCTTTGATCAAGATTTGATGCTTTCAA
>Ga0209208_10008417_pt1 | contig 13749 bp, 12 predicted proteins | sample S1TSphfallax_3_FD_187694 | JGI IMG/M metagenome (GOLD analysis project Ga0209208, IMG submission 187694) | Host-associated microbial communities from peat moss isolated from Minnesota, USA - S1T2_Fd - Sphagnum fallax MG (SPAdes) (version 2) | ecosystem: Host-associated > Plants > Peat moss >...
TAGCATTGAAAAATATTGAAAATGTTTTTATAATGCAAAACTTTAAAAATTTAAATGGGTTGCATGAGCACATGATAAGAGTTTTTTCAAGGTTATTAAAGTGATGGGAAAAACATATATATATAATATCAATAGTTACTCATTATAATTCAAACAAATCCATTTTAACCACATGCATTGCAAAACATGAAAATGCACATATGATCAATAATGACCTTGGCATATACCCTCTATTTTACACTCTTCAAAACAATTACCCTCCCTCAAGCAAAGGTAAACCTCGACTATATACTAATGAAGTAAAATAAAGACAGTAAATCTTAAGCATGCACTAGCTGGGTAAGGTAATTTAAAGGGTAACCTGAAACATTTACCAGCCAGGTAGGGTATATGTTTATGTATCCTCGGGTTGGGTCTGTTGCAGGGTTTTTTTTCTCCAATTTTGTGATGTAGCTGAAGTGGAGATCATCCATAAGAAAATTTAGCCAGATTTGGCTACAGACTAGATCTGAAAGTAGGAAAAAAAAACACCAGAATTCTTCTATATTCTTGGTTACCTACTGGAACTTATCATAAAATTCTGGCGATTTGGAAATTTTTTTGGGGTGCAAATCTGGCGAATTTCGGCGATTTTTTTTCCATGCAAAATTTTGAACTTATTGAAATCCTTTGTGTAGGTCGAAACCATATTTTTCAGGTCGAAATTTGGCGAAATTTCGCCCAAAAAACAAACAAACAAACACTGACTCTGTTGTGAGAGCCCCATCAATCATTAGTCCTTCCATTGCCTGACTTATTTTACTCAAAAGGAATCAAAGGAGAAAGCACACTCCCTTCCCCTTCCCCCCAATCTGGGAAGAAAAATACAAGCCCAGAATGGAAAACCAAAAAAAAAATACAATCGAGGAAGATCATGTACCAACACAACTTTATTCAATCCAACCTGAAAAAATTATGTAGGTACCAAAAGGAGAGTACATACATTCCTTTTGGGAGATTTTTTTATAAAACATAATAATTTTTTTAAAAATTATTCTTAATATACAAATTAACATTTTTTTTTCTTAATTTTAAGTTTCAAAATTAAAATTTATTTATTTATTTATTTATTTGAGGTCTCACATTGGGCAGTGTCTGTCACAGACCCTCACATATGTGTAATAACTTTCATGTGGCTTTTCTGCCTCTTTTTTATCCCCCTTACAAGTTACAATGGTGAGTCCTGTGGTATCTACCACATGTAACTTGGGCAGGTTTAAACCCTAAACCCTAAACCTAAAACCCTAAACCCTAAACCCCTATTATCTACAAGACAATTCTGCAAGCAAAATTTACATGACCATTATGCAAATCCACATGAGAACGCACTGAAAACAATACCAAGTACAAGCAATTGTGCCCATTCTTCTGCCCGTTCAGAAATTTGGGTTTGCCCAAACTCCTCACAGCACCTCCGTGGGCACAATGGCTGGTCTGGGCACTCTGCATTATGTGCAAAACCTTCGCTTTTCTTTCTGAATTGTAATTATTAATTATCAATAATACTCCAGATTATGGAGGGCATCTTGTATCTACTTCGGCTTTGTGCTTCTTTGCACTACCAATGATGATCAATTTATTTCCCAATCAAATTATTAACATATTTTGTGTGATTTTTCTTTTCATATGCAACTGTGTATCTTGATTGTTGGAAGTTGGGATCACATTTTTATTCTTCATAAATAATTTTGTGTGCATGTATATAATTGTTTGTAACCACACATATGCATAATAGAATTAGTCATAGATTTTAAAGAATAAATTAAGAGTGTTTTGGGTATGAGTTTTAAGTCTTAACATTTTGCTTAGAACTCATTCAAATTTAGGAAAATTATACGCAAAAAGTGGTAATCGGATTGAGGGAATGAAAACATGGCGTGGTCCTTTTCCCATTTTGGTGCACGAGCATGCATAGAGGTAGGAAGTTTTGGGCTCATTTGAAGATGAACTAGATGGTGAAGTTCTTGACTCCTAGAGTCTAGAAATCTTTGTTACAACCCAATCTTTTCATGTTTCTCATTCTCTCCAAAGAGAAAACTAAAAGGGTGTAGTTTCAAGTTAGGGCTCTTGATGGAAGTAGTGGCACCAAGTAGGTTATCTTCACTTAGATTGGTGGAGTTTGATGTGATCTCTCTCTTTAGAATTTTTTTGATATTTTTGTAAAATTACACATGCCACAATGGGTGAGAAGTGGAAACAAAATCTTGTGAAATTGACACAACAAATGATGGTATGCCAACACCTTCCACATCTTTGAAAACCAATCACCTCAGTTTTAATCCATTTGTAGATAGGGTCGATCATTGGATATTCTTCCTTTGGGAATTTTGAATAATTTTCATCCAATATGTGTTGGATGATTTTTTTTTAAATGTTTACTTTCAGAGCTCAAAATTGATATAAGTTTTCTTTTTGCATCATATGTGAATGTTGCACCTCTTGCTTTTAAAAAAATTAGGTTATTTTTAAGTTTGAACTTCAATTCATTTTAAGTTTTTTCTTGACTTTTGCTCTATGATAGTACGTACAAAATGTGACATATTTCAGGCTTGGTTTATGTTACAACTACAAATTTATAGATTATTAATGTGGGTCCTTTAGTTTATCACATTTACCAAAACAACATCAAAATTCTCAAATCATGGGCACACATAATAAAAACCTTTTTTGCACAATTGAGGAAAATAAAAAGACCATATCACACAAAGATAATTTAGAATTAGAGTGAATGTATCAACAATTAATTCATATAAACTCAACACATGTTATTAAACAACATCTAGAGAAAGATAAACATATCAATTCCACAACCAACAAAACAAACATTTATAAAAAAGTTGAATGAAATACAATGTCATAACTTTTAAAACCCATTAAAAATACTTACATCTCTATTTTAAATTCAATTCTATGGAATGGATACATATTGTAATTACATCTTGTACACAAAACATTTCACCTAATGACCAAACAATTGGACAAACACAACCAATTTCACAAAAGGTAGAACAAGTTGAGACTCCAAATGTTTGAATGATGAATGCATTAATGTTTGGTAGCAAAACAAATTGTATTTTATTAATTCACCTTTTTTATTTATGTTAAAATCTTGTTTCCCTAGTAAAGCTTCTTGGGACCTCCTCTTGTTCAATGTGAGATTATTGACAACAATTAACCCAAAATGGGTTGTTGTTCACCTCCTATTTATCAAATTGGGTGATATGAGAAAGAAATGCCATGTTCAAATCGATTCTAATATTGAATACAAATTTTGCTTCTCTATCGCACCAAAGGTAATGTAAACCCTTATTGGCACAACTATGGGTGGGAGGGATGATGATGGTGTGTGAATGCTTGAGTGAGTTCTTCAAAAAATAAACTTGGTATTATTTGGTTGGTCTTTGTTCTTGCACAAATTATAGAAGGAGGAATCATGTACAACTTTCTTTACCAAAGTTGTTTTCATGAGCTTGCCCATAATGACCGTGAAATTCATCTCTTGTTTCTGTCACTAGAACTTGTTAATGTTGTTGGTTGCCTATTGTCTTTTCCAACAATGACAACTTGTGACTCCTTGTGCCAAGTTGGCTTGCAAAGGAGATTATATAACTAAAGTGTAATGATCAATAACCCCTCCAATGACTACACCGAAATCTTCTTATTATTATTACATCCATGATTACATTTGCAATTGTATGTGCCACCACTAACTACTTGACTTTGTAGTCAAATTAGACTTGTCACTTTGGACCTCTAATTGTAAACATGGTCATAATCATAAGGTCAGTACATGTGACTTCCATGACTATGGTCATGTTCAACATGTAACTACAAACATGATTGGACATGCAATGACATACATGACATGTGGTGTCTTTTCATAATCCAAGCATGGTAAATTAGATTGCTAAAGTTCCTTGCAACATAAATGAAAAGTAACCATCAAGTAAACTTTGATATATTGAACTTCAAAATATTATTCAATTCAATGATTAATATGGATGTTTTTTTCAACTTTGTTCAAATTTTAAATAAAGATTACATGTTTAACGAAGGTTTAAGTATATTCATTGAAATTCAAGCAAGTTCACAATCTATTTTAGCCTTTTAAGTAGGTTGTAAGTAGATGAAATATTACATTTAATTATTTTTTTGAATTAAGGGGGTCCTAAAATATACTTGAAACTTTTCATTTTTTTCACATTCTAATCAAAATATATCTGGCTTGTAGGATAAAAGTAGGTTTGAAAAAAATATTTGCTATTCAATTTCAAACATTCTTATTACTTATTTTTATTATACTAAACTTCTTCAAATTTTATACTCAATTTACTATAAATAAACCCAATGAAAGCATAGATGTTTTCAAAATGAAACACGAAGTTTTTTCCAATCTACTTTTTTGTGTTTATATAAAAAATTGTCCATTTTAAAGCAAGATTTTAAGCAGACATACTTTTTGGTCTAATTTACCATGCTTGGATCTTTCATCCTAACCTAATCTAACCAAGTCCTTAACTAATGCACCGCACACTCATAATGTAATTATTTTTATGAACATGTTTATTTCATATGCTTTTACACTGAGCTTATGTAGATAGGTAGGAAGGTAGGCAACATGTAGGTAGATGGTCAATATTCCAATACATTTACCTAATTACAATTTGCTCACCTATTACCTTCCTACCTACCAATCTACTTCTCAACAACCCACAACCTACGCTTAATCTATGCATTATATATATATATATATATACCTCAAAATGATCAATATTACACACGTAGTCATAGTCATAATGATAGTTGCAATTTATTTCTGAGTCATGATTGTTGGGTATTGATGTAACAATTAGCTTGCAACTGGCCTTGCAGGACTTAAAACACTATCTCTGTGTGCTAATCATGTCTTTCTTCTATGGGCAGCAAACAAGAGCACCATCACAATTCATGTTGTATACTATGGGAGAGTAATTCTTACCTGTTTCGTGTAAGCCTTGGTCAAGTCACCCAATTTGACCACTTTTCAGTAAAAGTATTGTCTACAAAAGAGTGTCAGGTTTTTCAAGAGCACCAACAACACTGCTCTCCAATATCCAGGATCATACATATTGCACTAGCATTTTTACTGTGTCCATCACATTAAATAATCAATTGGAATTAAGTGTATAAATTCACTCCATTCACATGATCACGCAAATTGTGACATGATTTTTAGATATATTCATCAAGCTTAAATCGATTCAAATCAAGCAATCCATTTGTGACAGTACAACCGCAATAGACCTAGCCAGGGACAAGTCCTGAAATCATACAGATTCATGGTCATTTGTTCATGTGTTTTCCTTCTTTCTTCACTGTTATCCTGGGGAGAGGAAGTGCACCCTTTTCCTAATTTCTTCTAACTGAGCCAATCCACCAACAGACACTCAATCTGCATATCTAGAAAATACAGCAACTCTACTACTGAATTATCTGTGATAAATTACATCTAATTGCACTCTCTGCATGAAATTTCCATCATGTATACATAAATCTCGGCGTGTGCTACAGGGAAGTGACAATGATCCATAACAGGTTACAGTCATTGAGTTGAGAATATCACCAGGCATTTGTAAGACATGAGCTTCCAACATGTTCTGCCTTCTCACTTCATTGTCACCACCAGCACAAGCCAGATGAACCAATTAGGACCATCATCACTCTAAGAGGACACATACTCTGCTCCTCTCACACTCTGAACAACCAACTCCAATTGATTGACACTCCCAACTCTGCCTTTCATCTCACAAACAACTACTACTTCAGGTTGTAAATCACTGCACAACCACCCAAAGCCCCATCCACCACCAGCTTCTTCCACAACTCACACAAAAAGCTCCTCAATACAAAAGAAACAAAAGAACCCGAATTGTCACATCACGCTACTCCTTGTTCAGATGTTCACGTTATCACCAGATGACAGCTTTCACAGGAAATGAGTCAAATCAAACCATCTTACATTTGGAATTCAAGAATAATACAAACTGTGCTCCCACGTCTTTGTGTGCCACATGAGGAAACATTGCAAATTCTATGTTAGATATTGACATGATTAATCAGTTGGCAACCCATACCAAGCATAGGACAACTGGAGATTCTAGCCAGAGTGTAAATGTGCTCACAGTCACCCCTTGGACTGCATAATAGTAAAGATCTGAAGGACACTCTAACTCATGTTCAACCTTACATCATTGCATCAGAATTTGAATGGCAATTCTAACATGTTCAAGAATCATGTCTTGAAAAGCAATAACATTAAAGAAACACAAATTGGGTTCCACTGCCTAAGTCCAAATACTTCATGATAAAGTTTGCAGACCAAAAAGCAAATGCAGATTTTAACAGATAGATGTTCCTATGATGTCCCAGAATTTGAAGGATTAGAAGTCCACAATGACAATGACAAGCACCCATAGGTGTAGCACATAAAACATTTTGCAATAACACTCGTGGACCCAAGTTAGATATAGTCACTACAAAGGAATTCACAACTCACCTTGAGGATCTGCTTCACATTGAGGATTGAAGAATGTAGTCAATAATTACAGCCAAAGAGATGACAGTAGTTTCTGCAGAAGTTCACTCCAGGTGAGCCCAAGAATCTGCAGACTTGTGCTCACTAGAATAAAAATAAAAAACCTACAATCTTAAAACTTCCCCTATTGCCTTCACAGGATGACTAAAAAACATGGCCCCAAAAGACAGTCCCTGTAGCAGAGGCCATGCCTTTATGCACTTGTACACAGAAGACTGCCAAGTTTTTCTATAACCTTCCCTCTTACCTTCAAAGCTGTCTGGCAACAAAAACTTGCCCAACCTGACTAACAAGAGGAGGGGAACCCAATACATCTGGCTTGAGCAGTACTACAGCTGCTGAAACTTCAGAATCCTGAGTGAGACTCCCAAAGAATAGAAGATGCCAGCTCATTAACCCCTAAACGTCAGACAGACCCAATATGGGCTGCTTTTCAATGTAAATGCACACTGTCCTGACATTTAGGGGTTAACATCTACACTCTTAGAGAACATATACATCCAACCTACCTCAATACAAGTCACTATGAAGACTGTACAATCAAATAAGTGTTTCTCGACTTTCAAGAAAAAAAAATGCACAACAAATTTTGATCATTAGGTGTGCCATATAGATTATATGGGACAGAAATTAGGAGTCAGACATGAATTGTGCAGCTGTGACAGAAACTCTTATGTTCCCTTCTATTGCAATGTCTATGTTTTCAATCTACACTTGTACATGGATGCAGATTGATTTGATACTGTCAACAAAACAGGAGTAGGTCAATACTGGTCAGCACAGCTACCAAAGATCTATCCTTGGACATGAAGAGCTATTGACTCTTCAACAGAAGAATCCAGCCAAGTATGTGAGTTCATGTATATCTCATCGATCATTTCATACATGATCCAGTATTATCCATCCAATGTTGAGCCATTTACAAACCCACAACTTCCAAAGTCCTTAAATGGCAAGATTCGATTCCTTGATTGTTCGCTGATGAGCCCTCTGAGAACAATTGGACAAAGAACTTGTAATGGGTACTGTGGTGGCAAAACCTGAAGTCTGTAAGCGTAAAACCACATTGCCCTTTGGGAAATATAATCAGAAGGAGGGATCCCTGAAGTACAATGCTGCTGACCCCCAAAGTGGGAACAGTGTCCCCTGTGGAGCACAATGAATCCTTTAAGCTTTGCAGAACAAGAAGATCTTCAGCAAGGAGTGGCTTGAATACCCAAGATTTCAAAATACAAAATCAAGCTCAAAAATGTCTGAATTTAGGCGGAGAGTGATAGAGGAACTACCAACACCCCACCTCCATGTTTATAGCAGTGTGCATGTTAAGGCAGTGGCTCCTGAACATTGCCAAGTCTGTTGAGGTGCAAATACGCATCGGTGCCTGTCCACCCAATCCATGTATAAATAAAAGAAAAATAAGGTGGGAAAGAGGGGTGAAAGTTTTGACTGAAGAAGTGCATCCATAGCTGATAACACAACTAAATGAAAAAATGAAGGTTTGAACACCATGAGAGTCAAGTCAGTCAAATTACCATAGCCCTCCATGGAAATAATTTGAAGGTCACCTCCAAAGTAACGTGCATAGAGACGACTGATGGGGAGTCCATATCCATAACCAGCCATCACATTAGGCATCTCCTGATCTTGTCTTCCAAGAACAACTGGATTTTTTGCAGTACTGTACAAATAAGTCCAAATTTTGGGCAGCCCTCTTCTGGGGATGCCCCCTCCTTCATCTGAAATCTGTTGCCCCAAGCATCACATGCATAGATCCCATTAGGGATCCAAACCTCTACAAGGAATCTAACATACAAAAGAGTGTTGAGCTTGGGTCATAATTGACAGTTCCAAATCTAGATTGACAAACTGCATGTGGACATGAAAAAGGTGACTAGGTAAAGACAGATATAAAATGAAAATTGGAGTACCTTGATGGTAACATCTTCAATGCCATCTGCCACAACCACCCGAATTGGCGGGCACTCATTGTCATCGTCCCTGAAACGCTCTTGCACAGCTCGGAGAGAGTTTTTAACCAGCTCAAACAACATTTGATGTAAATGTGTTGGCACGTACCTACTTACAAGCATGTTTAATCAATCAGTCTATGCTGGAAATGCACACCCCCATTTGCAGGTCTTAATCTAATTTCTAATGTGGCAAAAATGAAGCCCTATGGATAGGAGAGAAGGAATAAAAGAGATGCTTTCAATGAGATTAGGCAAAAAAATGTACGCAAAAGTGAAATTTGGGTCGCCATAAACATGCACTTCAGGGGCACTTCCATATGTACGCATACAAGCTGAGCGTGCATCTTCAATTGCATTTTGAGCGACCTCTACTGGAGACACCCCTGCAGAAATGAGGCCAACAAAGCCAGGTGCAGGATTTTGTTGATGAAGTGCCACATGCTGACCTGGATAAACATTTCAGTGAGCCATATCAGTAAAACCACATACACCTGACCATTATACAGTGCACATACTCCAACTCTGATTCCACTTGCACATGTTTGTAAGAAACTGACAGCTCACTTTTTGGAACATTATGCTTCATGTCATTCACAAAGTATCAGGCCTTCACCTTTATGATGAATAGCAATGACTAGCTGCTATGACTTGCCACTGACTGCATTAGCTCCAGATGTTATGCATAGATAAGTATACAACAATCTGCTTAATACTTATGGCAAATAATTATAGAAAACATTGTGACTTGACTTTGTGTTGCATTTTCAAGAAGCAACAAGAAAAGTGACAACTTGGCTAGCACCCAAAACAGACACCTATGATAAACATCAATTTCAACATGATGCCCAAAAAAGGTAACAACAGACAAATTTGAGCAATTCAATTGAAAAAGACAAACAACTTCCCAATCCACTATTTTCAGAGCTATTGCCAACCTCTGAAAACACATCAAGAAAGTCAACATTTTGATTTGAACTGCTCTTCCTTTGTAATACCTTGAATAAAAATACTATCTTGCACTCACAAATACAGATTCCAAAGATATCAGGCATAGTGTAGATGTTGGAGACTTAGATATAGCTGAAGGACATACCTATGAGCATACGTATACCAATGCGTGACATATAAAAACGGTCAAGGAACTGATGGATCTCTGGTAGCTCATTCAAGCCAACTTTGCGTCCTAGATCCTCCTTCAACTCTTGAATACCCATTGCCATGGTAGGCATCACATCATTATGTCGCATCTTAACTTGGTTTATGAGCTCTGTAAACTTGAGCTCATCATGAAGATCTTGAATCTCTGGAAAGCTTCGCAAATCTTTAAAAGAGTCAACATACCAATCACGTACCTGCAGATAGGTATTCCATAAGGATTAGAGCGAGCCCATCACATGTGTTAAACCAAAACTATGTAAGATTGTCAGCGAATTCCACCTGATTCTTTTCACTATCACTAAATTCTGAATTTCAGCACCAGAACAGTGCCACCATCAGTTACATGAGTGTCAAGGATAAACAAAGGATCTTCACTCTGTTGTAGGATCTTGCCAGAATACATCCTAAAACCCCATACATGTGAATGATGAGAGCGAGGGAGACCTATCAGATTCTAGTGTCACATTAATTGAGTATAGACATCATGTTCTCCACATGCAAGAGCAACCACAACAGACAAAAGGAGAAAGGGATATATGAATGAAGATGGGTGGACTGCAGTGTGGGGCAGAGGGAAATTTTTTGCCTTGAGAACAGGAGCTTTTGTAGAAAGTCCATAAGGGAGGTTTTCGAGCTCTGTGACTCGGTGTGCAAGCCGGACAGGCAGTTCCTTGTGCAAAAACTGAGAAGAAAGCAGAAGGTTTCTTCCTGAAGGATATGCCCCGAAGTCCATCATGTACTTGAGGCTCACTCCTGTTTGTTTCTTAAAACTACATCTGTAGATGTCGTCCACCACATTCCTTGAGACGGTCTCTGACAATTTTCGTACTGCTCTTGCCATGACTGCAGTAGAGCTCCAATAGTCCAAGCCCGTCCGTATTATCTGGACAGTATCCACTCTGCGAGGAAAGTAGCAGACACCGGATTGTAAGCATTTCTGGCTGCAACGGTTCTAGAATACTACGATCAGAAAGCGCGACCAGCTTGTGACAGTTAGTCAAGCAAAGTCTTGAGAGACAATAATACTATGAGCCTGGCAAACTCTGCAAGTATCCATCCAAGTCGTCAGGTTTTCTAAGCGACTGTTCGTGCGCAGTTTCCCTGTCAGAAACAAGTTCTGCATCGTGAAGTTGAATCGGAAAACATGAGCGCTGACACTAGCTCTCTAGCCATTTTCTACTTTCAATGTTTTGGAAGGACTCGATACCCACAGAGAAAAGACATGCACAGAGATGTAACCAAGGGCTTCCCCCTTCCAGAAAAGAACGAACTAGCTTGTCAAATCTTTTTCTGCTGCTCAAAGTAAAACCACGCGGGTATTCTGTCTGTCTCCAAACTAGCGCCAACAATCGATCCCAATCTATCCGAAAAGTTTCCGGGAGAGTTGTAAAAAAAAATCGCAACAACTGGATCCGGTATGTGAAAGAAATGGAAGAGCAGCTCTCACCTATTGTCCGATGAGGCTCTATTACCGTCTACGCGACGAGTGTTTGGTCACTCCTAGTGCTGTAATATTGCTTCCCGCGAGGCTTCGAAGCAGCTAGCTTCCCGTTCTCAAATTGTCGATGCACGAATGATTCCTTTCGTCTTCGAGCGCATGATGCCATGCTAGAGAAAAGGATCTCCGCACACCACCGCAGCCACCAACACCTTATACTCACAATACGTATACAAGTGCAGCGCCGTAAACTTTATTATGCGCAAGAAAACCTCGAACCAAATACAAATTGCGTAATTCTCGGATTCTTCTTGCATCAAAAGGAGATCCAAAAATTGCAAATCCGGTACAGAAGAGTCTTCATTCCCACACAGAGCACAATCGGAGGAGAGAAACATCCGGGGGGTGGGGGGAGCAGCAGCAGCAGGAGTCTAGGCTTCAGGATTTCGGCTATGGCGGGCGGGCGGAGAGCGAGACGGAAAAGGCGAGAAACGAGGAGCCTGACGGTGCGCGCAGGACGACGAGATGACGACGAGAAATTCAATTCTCGTCCCCTCCGTACTCGACGATCACGTCCCTCCTCGTCGACTGCTGACGAGACTTCACCCACAAGACTTCACCTCCTCCTTCCAATCGACGACGAGAAACCCCAATCTCGTCCGTACAGTGTACCCCACGTGGTACTTTCGTCCGTCCGTTACCACAAAACTCCGTCTATTCGTTTACCTACGTGGTGGGCTCTTAATCCCCCCACCCCCCCTTTCCCCATTCCAACTTTTCCAAAGCAGGGGTTTGTTTTTAACTAGTTCTTTTAATTTTAGTTTAAAATTTTGCAAATTTGGCGATTTTCCCCCAAAAGTTTAGCAAATTTACACTAGAAAAAACATTTATCCAAAAATTTCCCAAATGCTTTTGGTTCAGAAACAATAAAATTTGTTCCTGCCCACACCCCCCAAAAATTCACCGATTCCAAGCAACCCTAAAAGATCGTCAATATCTAAACCTCGTATTTTTCTCTTCTTTCTTATTGGGTGATTTTTTTATTTTCTTTCATATTTGGGATTTTTGAACCCACCACAATGCACATGGGTAGTGTACGGTATCTCACAATTTAGAGAGCAAAGAAGTGATTGAAAGCCATGCGTAACTAGAAATGAAGATGAGGACCACTATTTAGCCCCACCGAACTTTAGAATAAAATATGTGGCACGCGGCCGTGCACATGTTGCTCAAGTCTACATATTATATTATGGTGGCCAATCATGAAGAAGGTGATGGGCAATTGAATCTCAATTGGCTAATTGGTCACCACCCCATACATTCAGACCGCCTCCACTACCCATCATCCATCAAAACAAATTGGTGGATGATCAACGGTTTTATTATTGACAAGGATGATGGTCATCATGGATGATACCCATCACTGGCTTTGTTCATGTTGGGGGTCCTTGAATTGCAACGGGGGTATCATGAAAGGGAGAGGATTCCAATTCATAACAAAAAAACCCTATTCACAAACAAAGGTGCATAGCCGGTTAGGCTATTGTCCGCTTAATAATTTATTTTTTAAATAATATTTTCATTAGGCATTTTTTAATTGAAAATTTGAAAATTACGCAAATTGGGGGCATAATTTTTTTGCATTAGGAAAATACATAAAGTTATTAAAAAAATGGTGCCCATGGTACCAAGTGATTTGTAACGCTATCCCTCAATTCGGAGTTCCAAGGAGGATTTGATAGAAATGAGTGAGATACACTAAAATGATGTAGTTGATCTTATGCAAGGACCCATGGAGGTCGTTTGGAGTTAGTACAAGTACCTGTAGTATGGAGTACGTTTCAACATTCAATTTGTTTGTCATTTACACCTGCACGGCTAATGTGGGTGTTGAAGTATGTATTTATGAAAAACATCAAATGAGGCATCTGATGATTCTTTCTCATTTAAGATAGATATATATTAAAAATTGAGTGTTCTTTGTGTGTTTTAACCTTCAAGAGACAATTTTTCAAACCATTCAACACTTTTTTTAATATTAATTTTTTTTGAAAATTATTAGGCACTCTTTGAGAATGATTTCCAAAACTTAAATGCTTTTGTCAAATTAATATAAAATAAAATACTTCATTTTCGAATTAATTTCTGCATAATGGATTGTCCACTTATGATACTCATTTTTCAAATGTGTGAGACCCCCAATGCATGGTGAGAAATTATCATGTATCATTGAAATTGTTTAACATGTGTGTCAATTTCCGCTTTGTCTCTTAGGGAAGGTAAGCACTAAATAGATGCAGGTGCGTAAAAACCTAACGATGTACAACCTTTTTTGCTGACATATCCAACTCCAAACCCTTGAACTAATATTATCAATTTGGTCATGAACTTGGAGTACAAGTGACTTTAGTGGCCATGAAAAGCAAAGCATAGAGTGAGAAGAAATTTAGATCATATTTGGTTACTGGGTTATTTGCAAGAACAAGCAACATCAGGTGTCAGATTTCCAGTTTGGTTAGCTTCCATATGTTTCCATAGTTTCATCACTTAAGGTTTGGGTACAAGCAACG
>Ga0209208_10008421_pt1 | contig 13745 bp, 13 predicted proteins | sample S1TSphfallax_3_FD_187694 | JGI IMG/M metagenome (GOLD analysis project Ga0209208, IMG submission 187694) | Host-associated microbial communities from peat moss isolated from Minnesota, USA - S1T2_Fd - Sphagnum fallax MG (SPAdes) (version 2) | ecosystem: Host-associated > Plants > Peat moss >...
ACCAATCATCAATAAAAACAAGTAGCTTCAGCACAATAGGCTCTATCTTAAAGTTATATATTATATTTAAAATTATATTATGAACTCAAGTTATATGGGATAAGAGTTTGTTGGCTCTAAGAAGGATTTTGAGAATCTTTTTCTCACATTTGTATTAAGATTTTTTTTTTAATAGCCCTCTTAAAATTCATTGTGCATACTTCAAAAATTCCAACCATAGTTCCATTGCTTTTCTTTTAACCATACAAATGAATATAAAGTTGTAAATAATGATATTGTGTCAAAATTCAATCCAACGCTTTTTCAAAAAAAAATGTAAACAATTTCTCATAATGTGCACAAGGTAAAACTAAATACTTAGATGTTTGAAACAAACATTAGTAATGAATGGATATGATTTAAATGAAAAGAGTTGGGAAAATTTATTATTCACTTAATTTTTAGTCTCATTTCATTTTCAAGTTTAAGAATTTAACATTTCTTGTAATTGTCACATTTTTGGCTTTAGGATTTTCCATGGAAGGTGTTTTGTTGTGCTTGATAGATGTACATGTGGATTAAAAAATATATATATCATAATGTGGTTGATAATTATGATTTTTTGTGTTGCACATGGTCCATGAAAACTAATAATATATATATAAATTTAGGCCATAAGGTGCCACCATTTTGGGTGTCATTAATTAGATGGAAAATGTAACATTCATATGCTACATTTTTAAAAAGTGAAAATGATAATGAGTTTTTGTTATACATAGGAAATGTGTTTGGTAACTTGAATGCAAGATTAATCAGTTTGTGAAAATCTAGTCAATATGCTTTTGTTACACCAAATTTACATTCATTTCCAAGGACATTTGCCCATACATGGTCTAGTTGAAATCCAACGTTTGTGGTGTTTTCATTAAATTGTGATTTTAATTTGAACTTATCCATGAAATTTAATAGTTTTTTTTTTTTCTTTTTAATGATTATTGTCTTTTAGAATGTCAATATAAAAATCTCCCATTATGATGATTGGACAATGTTTGAAATAATGTTGAATTATAATTTGAAGCTTGTTTTAAAATGTAAAAGTGAACATGAATGAGCTTTATACACACGTACAATATGTATTGTTTTTCATGTATTAGTATTAAAAATTGTTGCTATATATTATAAACCAATATTAATTATTGTATTAAACAAATTTATGTGCATTTGTAGATCATACATCATCATTAACCCATGACCATCATGGATTGAAATATATGAATATTTCAATGAATTATAAATTTGTGCGCATATATTGATGCATGGTGTATTTTTGTTTCTATAAAACATAAAACATGAAACATTTGAAGATTATGATCATGGCTAATGTCTTCATAACATTGGCATAAAGAAATTGGATTCAAAGTTTGTATAATTTCATGAAAATTACGTAAGTTTTTTAATTGAAAAAATAATGGTATTCAAGTTGTAATTTTTTTAATTTATTCATTTTTATATGCATTTTTGGATCCACATAAAAACATTTCATGTTGGAAAGGAATTAACAAAAATAATTTTTCTTTTGTTTAGATGCAGAATAATGTTATATATGTTAACCCATTTTTAAAAACATTAGTAGGATCAAAGCCAATTCATCTTGAAAACAATGGATGGTTTTTGTTATTGCAAGTTGAACTGAAAATTGAATCCTTGTTATGATAAATGATTGAAATTACCAACTCTTATATCTTTGATAATAGGTTCAATTGGTGTCCATTTTGATTCAATGTTGTTATAATAGTAATTGTATTTTTCTCTTGTCAATGTTCCAATTTTTTAATTTTGAAACATTATCCATATGATGGTTTTGTCACAATATGTTGTCAATGCCTTAAAAATGTCATCAACTTCATTCACAAAACCATCATACGTTGCATAGTTACTAGCACATAATTCAACTAACATTTTTAAAAAATTTGAATTGTAAAATGCAAACCTATAATTTTATTTAAATCATTTGAAAGTTTGTAAGATGGTGGGCATGATTGATGATTAATGTCCATTGTTTTGAAAATGAATTTGGGATGTAATTTATTAACAAACACATGTTCATTGTGTTTTTGCACAAGTTTTTTGGTATAAAATAAATATGGAATAGTAAAACATTTGGGTGGTTGTTGATTATAAATTGAATTTGTAAATTGAATATCCTTTGTATTTTATGTTGCAATATAATATTTCTTCAAAGTTCGTATGAAAACCATATTAAATCGTGACAAAACTGTATTTAATTCATAACATTGGACATATGTTTGTCAAAAATTTGGTGCTAATGCATTAACATTTTTTTGGATACTTTTAAATAGCCAATTATCCTTCACAAGGGTTGTTTGATAAAAATCACATGTCATGAGAACATCCACACCCCCGAAGAAATTTGTTTTGAATATGTTTTATGAACTTTAACCTATTATCTATAACATTCAACATGGTAACACTGATAAGTGATATTTCATCTATCACAACAAGTTGTAATTGTTCATATTAACATGTAAGCATAGTCAATGAGTCTTGATAAGTTTGGTGAACTAAATAAGGATTGTTGAACAAGTATGTTCAATGTTAAATGTATTATTAAACCATCAATATTGAAGGTAGATTTACTTATTGATGCCATAAGTAAAGCCTTGGTTTTTGTTCAATTAAAAGATATGTTTTTATTATACAATCATAGTAATCCTTGAATTATAAGTTTTAATGTAAAAGTCTTAATAGTTCCAACACCCCTTGCCAAAAACAAACAAATTGGTATATCAAAGTATAATTGTTTTCTATGCATAATGTCATTAAATATTATTTTGTATTATTCATTTAATTGTTTAAGTAAACTAAAATATTCAAATTCTTCCATCATCATAAAATATGAAAATTTTGTAAAATTTTCATCTTTTAAAATTGATGATTTTTGGTTTGATACATTACGCAATTGAATCACAAAGTCAAATTGTAAATCGTAATGTTCAATATTGATTATTTTTGTAATAGGAATTGTAAGATGTGAATCATTTACTTCACTATTTATGTTGTCATTCCAAATATTAACTTGAAACAAGGCTCACAAGTTCAAAGAGAAGAAAAGACAATACCTTCCAAACATCATAGATGGTATTGCAATGCTTGATTGAAGGCCCATGTCCCCCCATCCCACATGAATATAGTACCATTCATTTCATTCATGTTTCGTAACACCACTATAATTCATTCTAAAGATAATAGCCAAACCTTCATGTTGACATATAATTTAATCAACATGGAAAACAATTATTGCTTCTTCTATTTCATTCTTCATTCAAATAAAGTGTTGGGATTTAAAGACTATCAATCTTTCGTAGTTGTTGTTACTAAGGTGGCAGTTGATAAAACCTTAGACAAATATTTGATAGGCGAACACTACAACAATAATGGATTTTGATTCCAAGAATAGCTCCATGAAATTCTTGAATAATATGTTTTATACCAAGATTACTCTTGAAACAAGTAATTTAGTTCCATTATAGACAAGTGAAAAGTTGAGGTTTTGATTTTAAGTATATCAAATCATTCATTTCTTTTGTATTTGGATACAACATTTATGGTTATAAATAGATTTAATCTTAAAATTTTCATCATGTTGTTGATAATATGCACCATGCCATGTTACATTAATTCTAAATTGTGATTTAAATTTTTTTTGAAATGGTGAATATAATAGAAATTGTTATCTCCACAAATTTTTAATATTTTTATATTTATTATAATTTACAAACCTAACAATTTTGGGTTTGCGATGTTCTGAATTTTTTTTTATGTTATAAAAAAATCTATTAATGACAAAGATTCATATTGATTAAAATGATTATTATATTTGTTTATGATTGATGAACACATTATATCAATCGAATCATGTTCTAATTCATTTTATGCAACTTGTGATTTTAACACAAAATCATGTTTTTCAAAAAGAGAAGTATTGGTGAATTGCAATGTTCAAGATGAATTATATAATGGTTAAAAAACACAAGATAAATAGCAAGTTGAACAACTATTTGTTCAACATTGAAAATTACATTACCCAACTTTTGAATTCTTGTATTTGCATCTATATTATTTGCAATACATTTTTGTGTGATAGAATGTAAATATGATGTTATCAAGTTATTTATTTTTGTCATATATGATATACAATATGTTGGAACTACATATGGGTTTAAGTAAATTGAATATATGTATTTGCAAACCACAAATGAGCAACACATGTTTTAAATGCCTTTATTTTTATGTTTTTAGGAGTATGTTTTTTAAAAATGTCTGGCATTGTTAAAAAAAATTTCAAATTTAATGTATGTATATGTATTTTCATTAAGGTTCAAAGAATTCAAAAATTCAAAAAATGATATGTCTTCATTTTTTTTAAATCTTTTAAATATTAAAATATATTTTTGCTTTATGTATGGATGTATTGTTGTGAAAATGGATAATTCCCATCCATTTGAAATGGTTCTATTTTTTTTTTTCACACATGGGAGGTAATGGATAATGAAAACTACAAACAACATTGTTTTGTTTTTTACATGTACATGTGTGTTAATTTAATTGTGCATTTTGCAATGGATTTGGTAACAATGATACATCACAAGAAATATACATGTTCATAGATTGTTCAAATTCTTCATTTGTGTGCATTCCATAAATAAACACATTTTTAATTTATAAAAGTCTATGGTCATGTTTGTTGTCACGAATGGCAATGCCATGGGGTTTATTCATTTGAATGTTCATCCATAGCTTGTAATGAACTTGTACCTAACTTTTAGTTTAGTTTTAGTTAGTTTTTAGTTAAGTTATAGTTCATTTCCAATTCATTTGTAGTTAACTTTAAGTTATGTTTGAGTTATGTCTAGTTAAATTTCATTAACTTTCAATTAAATTTGAGTTAAGTCTAAATTATGTCCCAGTTAAATCCTAATTAACTCTTAATTAAGTCCCAATTAACTTGTAGTCAAGTTCTAATTAAATTTTAGTTAATTTCAAGTTAACTCCCAATTAATTTCTAGTTAATTCTGGGTTAAAACACCAATTAAATCATAGTTAATTCCCAATTAATTCTTAGTTAACTCCTAATTAAACCAAAATAACTCATAGTTAACTCCTAATTAAGTACGAATTAACTTTCATTTAAGTTTTAGTTAATTCATAATTGACTTTTAATTAGGAATGTTCTTAAAAGCTTATTTACCTTATGCACATATAGAAACCTCCTTGGAAGCTTCCTTGAGTTAGGTTCCCAAAAGGGTATAAATAAGAGTAGGACCCCTCATTTCCTTTAAAATGTTCAACATCAATTTTAAATACAATCTTGCACCATAACCTTATTATGTTTACATATATTAACATAATAATTTTATTTTTTTCACGTTGGTCTTACACATCTCATGTTATTGTTCTTAATGATTTTGTTCTTGTTTTTTAATCACATAATCTTGTTTCATTCTTTGTTTGGAAGTTAGACTTAGACCTTTTCTTTTAACCTTTGTTCTTAAGGTTCTTTGTGTCCTTGACATTCGCTCTCATGATTTTGGAATTTAGTGACAAAATAAAGATTAAAAATATGCCCAAAAAAATAACGGTCTTTTGTCATAAGTTTTATGATTGTAATCTTGCACATGTGACAGAGTGGGTTTTGGCAAATCAAAATGAACCCAGAAGATGTGAGGAAAATTGCATTCATCACAAAATCCAAATTATATGAATGGTTAGTGATGCCATTTGGGCTAACAAATGTAACTAGTACATTCTCACAAACCATGGTAGGAATATTTGCAAAATGGATGCAAAAATTATTGAAGGTATTTATGGATGACTTGAACATCCACAACATAAAATGGGAAGAACATTTTTAGCACATCTAGATGGTGTTGCAACGTTTGTGTGAAGTGAATTTGTAGCTTAACCTGAGCAAATGTGTTTTTATTGCTAAAAACATTAGGTTCTTGGGACATGTGGTGGGAAGATCTAGAACAAATCTTGATCTAGAGAAGGTGAAAGTTGTTATGGAATTCCCAATTCCTAGGATAGTTACTAATGTGCGGGCCTTTTTGGGTTTGATTAGCTATTATTGCAATTACGTCAAGGAATACATTCGCATTGTTGTGCCATTATTTGAGTTGACAAAACAAAATGTGCCTTTTCAACAAGATCCAAATTGTTAAAAGGCTTTTGACCAATTGAAACAAACTTTGGTGTTGCACCAATATTGGTGAGACTTGATTTTAATAAGGCATTTATTCTTGATGTTGACTAGTCAGTTAAGGGGATAGGTGCCATCATGTATCATGACCCTAGTTTTAAACTCGCGACCAAGGCAAGGGCATGGAAAGATACGGGTTAGGAATGCAACTTGAAAGTCACATTCACACTTTCAAGAAGGTGAGAGAATGTGAGGGAATGAAGTCACACACTCCCAATTGGATTTTTGTATGGAGTCCCAAATTTTCAAAGAGCAATTTGAAGGGTCAAAATTCATTATATTGAAGACTTTTTTATACCATTGAAAAATTCCGAAAGCGTAGATGTCTAAAATGGGCTTGCATGATCCATTTGAGTACTTAAAACACAAGTTATGGCTGAAAGAAGGGTTGGGAATCAAAGTGTCAATTTGACTTTTAACCATTAAAAGTCAAGAATTGCTTTGAATTACGTGCCTACAAATGGTGTGCAAGTGTTGTTTCACATATTTTTGGAAAGCTCTCAACAAGGGCTACAACTTTGCTTTAGACCTTGCTTCAATTGGAGGTTTGCACAAGAAGTTGTGGGCTTCCAAAATAGTGGAAGTTTTAATTTTGAGAATTTCGAGATTCTTGACTTGGGAGTTTTGGGAAAAATGACATTTGGTGCAACCCCCATGGCCAGTCATAGAAAACATTATAAGGGAGAAGGTGGTGGCTTCCCCCCCAAGTCCGGGCCATGATGAGCTTATGAGTCTATGTATGTCCATGGCTCGTTTGTGTACCAAAAATGTTCCAATTATGCACTAACCAACTTATTGTTTGGTTTGTGCATATCCATATGAATAATTAACCCACTTGTCATTCATCATAATCCCCATCTTGGAGTTTTAGCATGTTTTTTTTACCATAGAAATGTTGCAAGTTAGGGAGCGTGCCCCAATTCCTTCTTTAATTGTTTTCATTTTGGGATTTGCATTTGAGTCTTTTCAAGAATTTGGGGGTGCGTCATCCTGTCACAAAGAGATAGGAGATGTGAACATGTAATTGCTTACACCAATAAAATTTGTTTCCTATCCATAAACGATTTCATCCAATGGAGGGGAAATGTTATTGGTCAATTTGGGAATCATGCATTTTCATTCATTTTTGCATCACAACCATTTTGCATTGAAAACTAACCATAAACCACTAGAGTGGTTGGCCGTAGTATCTAATGTTTATGGAAGGATAGGCCATTAAATTGATATGCTACAAGACTTTAATTTCAAGATTTTACACCAGTCTGGAACCCAATGAATATGGTAGAAGATGATGAAGATTTTTCAAAAGAAATTTAGGACATTAGAAAGAAATGGGGTTTAGACATGGATTGGAAGGTAGAATATCCATTGTAGTGCCATCCTTAACATGTTAATGGTAAAACCATGCATGGAAGAAGTTGGAAAAAATATCAATGAAATACATATGGATGCAAATAATGAAATGCAAAATGATGAGATTGAAGGAGACAAGATAACATCCCCATTGCTGCACAAAGAGGAAAAGGTTGGATGTTAACATGAATGTATGTTGGGATTTGGCAACATAAGTTCAATTAATGGTGGACAATGAATTGATTGAGTTGGATGATGATAGTATCACTTGGAAGACCCTAACAATAAAAGGAATGACCTGAAGATTATAAATATATGGGAGGATAAGGATTGCTTGCACTTGTTACAAACTAGGCAGTTCCCATGGGATGAGAATGCAAAATAAACAATTAAGGTATAAAAAAAAGGTTCAAAATTATGTATAGTAGTTTGGTCAATTAGACTTCAAGGGATTAATTGTTCCAAAACCAAAAAAGAGGAGAAACATTATTAAAGAAATGCATAAAGAGATTGGTCATTTTGGTGAAAAGTGAACCTTGGTAGAAATCTATAAGAGATTCTATTGGCACAATAAAAATGTGCAAGTGCATTCAATGGTGAAAGCATGTAAGGAATGCTAACTTATAAGAAGAATTGGGAGTATGAGATTAGATGTGGAGGATTTGAAAAGCATTTTGGTGTGTGACTTATTTTACAAGGTAGCATTAGACATTGCTAGATCGTTGCCTAAAGCCAATGATGGTAATGGATACATATTAGTGGCAATACACCATTACTCAAAATGGTTTGAGGCAAAAGAAATGAAGGATCATATAATTGCAACAACTATTAGGTTTTTGGAAGAGGACATTATTTGTAAGTATGGTGTACCCAAGTTCATTTTCATTAACAATGGAGGTGAATGGTTTGCAAAATTCAACAACTTCTACAAGGTGTATGGTATTCAACATTAGTAGACAACACCATAGTGGCCATGGTGTAATGGCATGGCATAAATATCAAAGAAAACCAGTAAGCATGGCATCACTATTATGTTTACATTCCAAGGGAATGTCAAATCTTAAGATATCCAACTACCTAAAATATTGTTTAGATACAAGTGTGGGGTGTAGGCAAACACCAAGTTCTCCCCTTTTATGGTATTCATTGGACGTACTTTTAAGCTAAAGGTTGACAATTACCTTAGCATGCTTACACATACTTTTGATGAAGACTTAAATGTTGACAAATTGACTTTTCAAATGATTGTAAAATTACAATTAATCTCTAAGTTACACAAGTCAATGTTGGGGTTTTTAATGAACAAGTTCAAGTGCAACAACATAGGGCTTATCATTTCGGAATGGAAATTTTTCCTTGTTTCAATGCAAACATTGATTTGGTGAAGATGAAGAAGCCAAGCAAGAAAAAATCATTAATGGGGAGTTGCGAAGGACCTTAACCTTTTTGTTGGATATGTGGATGAATAGGCAAATGTGGAACATGATAATGGTGGGCATAAGTGCATTATAAGAAGAAAGGATGACCAACAATGGGAATGTTTGAGAAGGGATCTGTATATCACCTTGAAGCATAATTGACGTGAGTTGTGAGGACACAATTAAATCTAAGGAGTTGCTACATATGTGGGATGAAGAGAAATTGGATGGTTTTTATATTAATGAAAATTTAATGAAAAGGGAAAAGGAGGAATGTTGGAAATTGAAAAGGACAAAAAAAGAGACACTTGATGATGTTATTCTTCTTTGTGGTTATGAGTTGGGTTGTTTGTATGTTGCAAGGTTGTGTATCTGAAATTGGTGGTGATGCGTGGTGTGAGTTGATTCATGGTGACTGTAATAATAGCGGTTTGTTTGATTTCTCTTTGATGGAGTTTGACAATGGTTTAACTTAGTAGGGGAGGTTAGTAGGGGAGGTTGTTGATGGAATTAATGAGTGGGAGCATGAAAAAACCTATTTAACGAGTTGCATTTCCTAAGCTCAATACCAAAGTTGCTATAGAAGTTGGTGTTGTGATAGAAATGCTGTATGTGATAGATACTTGTGTGTTTTCAAGTTCTTATGTTATACTGAACTCCATAACTTTTCTGCTGCGCATTAGAGTGTTAGGACAATAGATGTAAGAACTACAACATAATAAAAGAATTATGTGTGGTGAAGGTGATGAAAGATAATAGGGGACAAAAGAATTGTTGGTCTGGGAGTGGCATCCAAGAAAGAGAGGAGGAATTGCAAATGTCTAGGTCATCTGAATTTTGAGAATCCATGGGTAGTAAGAGACCCAGTTGAGTGGGAACTCCAGGGATACAAGATTTTGCATTGAGTGAGAATTCTAAGGGATGTGGGGTTGCTGATGTGTATGTCAATGTTCAAGAAAGTGCCCTGTCAAGATCTGCCTGAGCTTAACATTTGGAGGGTGCTTTGGTTGGACTATTTTCTTCAGGTGGGCTCTTTCAGATATTTGAAGACTAGTCCAACTTCCAAGACATTCAAGGAGGACTTGGGGTATCTGTTTGGATGCATTAGAGTTATCCGTAAAGTCACGTGATTAGGGGGCAAGAACGGCCAGTTTTGGCATAATAGGGCATCAAATGCTTAACTGGGAATGAAAATTTTACAAAACGAAATAACTGGGACCCAAACTAGTTTTTCCATCAATTTTGGTGGTAAACTGAGTTTCATCCTGTCTTTCCTTTTTCCTGTTCGCCTCCATTGCTGTTACATATATTTTCACTGCTCCTACCTGTACAACTATCATAATTACTCTCGAACCTTGTGCATTTTAAATGCTAAGTTTCAGCAATTCATACTGAATTTTAATAAAATTTCCTTGCTTTGTGGGTACCTCTGAAAGAGAGGATAGGGGGTGAAAGAGAGGGCGACTTTACGAAATTTTTTATTTTATACACACACACACACACACACACATATAATCCATATTTTTAGTGTGTGATAAATAGCTACTGACAAAATATATTCACAAAAATAATATTAGCTTTGGGACCTAGCACATTTGAATTGTTTTCATCTTATGTGGTAAGTAAGACCCAAGTAAGAGGGTCCTACCAGAGTAAGGGTAGGGTTCTTTGATTCTAATTTATTTTGGAACCTGTAGTTGTTGATAGATTCAGATAACCACACAACACTGGTTTGAACCAGTGATGGTCTAATTCAATGGGTATGTACTTGGGTATGCACCCTGATATGTACAACTGAAACCAGCTGGTATCATTTCTGAAAAACCCGGGACATATCCGGATTCACTATTTGCTTACACCAACCTTACCATTACACTTACCCATATCTGAAGCTTTCTGCTTTTGAGAATACTCATATTCATAGATCGTGTGTGAAAAGTTTTTTGTGTTTCTATGTATGTATATCTCAAGTTTAGAAAACTTCTGGAAGCTGGGATTTTGCGTTATTAAATTGGAAGATTAATCTTCCTTTCTCTTTTGTATCTTACTCTTGTCTTGTGTCAAATGACTACTATTTTAATGAAATTTACAAGCATGTCACTCTTTAATGCAAAATCTCTTTTGGGATGCTCGTTGCTTTTGCTCCATCACAAAATTGAAAACAAAAACTGAAGGCCTTGAACACATGTTGGCAAATGGCCATTTTCTCAATAACTAGCCAACATTGTCTTAATGTAAAATTTTGATACCCGGTCACATATCTCATATCTATAGTTGGTATGAGGTAATGGTTGATTCATCATGTTCATACTGGGAATCCCCCCCCTTCCCCAAAACATGTAGGTTCTTATATATACCCACCCTGATATGTCTATTTTAAAATGATTCGAATACTCATGTTCATACCCAATTTCCAAATTGAAAGAACCTTAATACCAATATCAAGCTGATAAGTTGAAATGCACATACACACCCAACATTGGTTTGAACCTAAAAGGACATGCAATAGTGAACATTAGTGGCAAGTACAATATCAATGTGAAACTAGAGGCATATTTTACTTTGTGTATGCTACCATACCCTAAATTTGTGAAGTTGTACATGTAGATAGCTCCTACATCACATCTATCTATGAAGATAGATAGTTTGTTTTGTTTTGCTTTGTAGGAATGAAATCCACTGAACCGGGATGCTTCAAATCATGTGCTTGGTGTCTTTGGAAAGCTCTCAATGAGAAGAGGTGCATGGCCTTGATTCCATGATGTTTGGACTTGTGGTGCAAAAGTTCTTGAATATTGAATGATTTTTTATTTTAAAAATTAAATTAAATCATACCTGAAATTTTGGAGGAATTGGAATGTGCCTTTGGTGTTATTGGAAAGGTTCTTGATGAGCAGGATTTAATGGAATTTATTTGGTAAGATTTGGATTTAGAGTGTGGGAGATATTGATTTTTAACTGAAAATTTAAAAATAAATTCCCCATTTCTGCCCCTGAAAATTCAAATAAATTCCAAAATTCCTACACCATTATGCCATGGCTAATGACACTTGGGAGGTAAACTTTGTGGTTTCCTCCATCATAATGTAAAATATGTCAGGTTTATTGTTATATTAACATTGTGGGTTGACATTGAGTTTTGGCACAAACTACATAAATGTCAAATTTAAAGACAAATTATAATATTGATGTAATATGTGACACAATAAACATTACATGTTTTTTCATAACATATCAAAAATATTATCATTTTAAAATATTGAGAACTTTAAACATTAATACACTTTTCAAGTAAAAAATATGCAATTGTTTTGTTTGTAAGTGAAATACCCATCCCACACTCACAAGGACAAGTCGTCTGGTCAAAGTGTTGTTCAATCTTCACATTGTTGTTCGGCAAAAAAAATGGATGAAAATTTCAGCATCATCCCAATTTATGAATGAATGAATGAAATCTCCAATTGGATGAAAAACGAGAGAAAAGAAAAGAAAAGCCAAAGCTCGTTCCTGAACTTCCAGGCCATTTCCGAACCTTGCGAAGCTACCGTCCTCCGAGGCTCGGTATAGAGAGAGAGAGAGAGAGAGAGAGAGAGATGTGTGGGAGCGATGGCACCCCGACAGCCACCGTCACCGCAAACTCCCGCGGAGCTCCTTTGCGTTTTGGGGATGGCGAGCTTGGCTGGGCCCTAACACTTTCTGCCTTACAAAAAATCTCTTATTCTTTTCTCACCTCAAACTTACTTACTTACTTGCCCACAAAGTCTCCACCGTTACCTTGGGGCGATGGCGGTCCCACGGTCGTCACCCCACCTCCACCGTCACCGCCCCCACCTCCGAGCTTTTGCGCAAGGGATTTATTTGACTTCTGCTGCGCGGTCTCGTGACCACGAAGAAGGATCAAGCAAAGCAGAGAAAGAACTTCACTCGCTACCAAAGCTTTGACAGAACTAAGCGACGGAAGAAAAACCCGCAGCCCAGATTCTACTTGGCCTGCCGGCTGTTGTGGGTTTAAGGAAAGTGATTAAGAGAGTGATTAGGCTTGCGCTTGACGGTTACGTAGTCCATAACCCTCATATATGTGAGTGGATGAAAAGTTTCATAACCATTCTTACAGATGAATGAAAAATCATATAACTCTTTTTCATCCATTGACCAAAAAAATTCATAACCATTCTCTGTCAGGATGGATGTATAATATTAGGGTCTGTGCTTAATAGGCTTGTATGTAAATGAAGAAGAAATTTTTTATGGCCAATCTTTTTTTTTTCCTCATTTATCTTGAGTGAACTAGCAATTAAATGTGTAATAAGGTTTAGGGCTACAAGCTAAATATGAAAATAATTTTTTAAAAGCTTACCTTCTATATTTTTTGGTTACCTACCTGAACCATGTATAGAAATCTGACAAAAAAAATAAAATTTTTGTTGAATTCTTGATATGAAAAATCTCAAAAAAGTACTTGATTTTAGCATTTTTAAAGAAAATTCATTTCGCTTTTTGGCGATATATAGCCAGCCAAAAAAAAAAAAAAAAAAAAAAAAAAAAAAAAAAAAAAAAAAAAAAAAAAAGGCTGCTCACTGCAGGAACAACTAGAAAATAAACGTTAATCTGACGGATGAGAAAAGTGATTAACATAATAGGTAGATGAATCCTAAAGGTTGTACAGTGGATGAAAAGTAACCCACCGCCACAGCAGCAAAAGAATGGTGATCAAC
>Ga0209208_10008422_pt1 | contig 13744 bp, 14 predicted proteins | sample S1TSphfallax_3_FD_187694 | JGI IMG/M metagenome (GOLD analysis project Ga0209208, IMG submission 187694) | Host-associated microbial communities from peat moss isolated from Minnesota, USA - S1T2_Fd - Sphagnum fallax MG (SPAdes) (version 2) | ecosystem: Host-associated > Plants > Peat moss >...
TCTCGACATTTGGGAGTACCACACAGTAGGTAGTCATTTGGAGACTCCTTATCCGCCCCCACCACTGGGAGCACTGGCTCTCTGTTTTTATAAAACTAACAATTGTCCAATTTTCAACTAAAAATTAAATTTTTTTTTTAATGTACTGTAATTCCAGTAAAAATTGCAACAATTTCCGACATTCCTGGTTGTCTCCTGCACTACACATATATATGTCCATGGCACTCTGGTCTCTTTTTTCTGTCATGTCGAACTTGTTTTGCAGTGCTTCCAACATTCTTGTCAAGTCTCTTGGGGGAGATGTGGTCGGATGGGTTGGGGGGGTGTTGTGCATGCAAAGTTCCCCCCTTAAACCCAACCAAAACTGAATTTTGGACCGAGGAGAAGACCAAAAACACTGGCCCCCAAGCTCAAGCTCAAAGAGTTGATTCAAGTTTCAGGAATTTTTCACCCGTTGCTGAATTCGAAAGAAACTTCATGTTGTCAGATGTCCCAAATTCATTGCCAAAAGATGTTGTTTGCAACCATGTAAAAACACATAACCTTTGGAATAATTTCTTGTAGAAAAATTAAGATTCACCAAGCAAGTTTGATCAAGTGTCTCTTTTTATTCTTAGGGCTACTCTGTTTTTCTTTCCAATGGTGGATACCTAATTGTTGTAATTAGTGCAACATGTTCACATGCTTATTTACCCAAGGGATTAAATAGGAATTTCTGTCCCCCAGTCCCCTCACCATTTTTGACAATCCAATGACCCCATCAGAATTATGTTGGCTAATTTTGTTGGCTAGTATAGCAAACATTTAACATAACCTAGTGGTAAATTGGAACTCAGTGCCAAATTGCAAGGTGGTGGTACACCACTACAATCAATTTTATACACTACAGAATGGGACCACTTGCAAAGGTGGTCATACACCACCACAGTCAATTTCATACACTATGGAATAGTCCCAGTAGACCTGTTCCACCCAGGAGTGTGTTGAGCCCGGTGATGCAGTCTGTTGGTGTGTTAACTGGTTCTACCAGGGCCTCTCCCAGTGTGGAAATTGGTGTTCCACAGAATGGACTCAACATAAGTAACCATAGTGTTCCTCAGTTCATATCACAAGTGGAACTTGCAAAACCAAAAGTGGAACCAGCAGATGACCACCTACATATCCCACCTAAGGAAAAACCTAAAAAAAGTATCTGAATAAGACACCAACAGGGTTACATTAGGTACACCCTTCTCTGTCTTTAAGGTAAAACCAATTATGTCAACATAAGCAAAACCACAAGTGTAAAAAGTATTGTCAATGTTGTGAGTTCAAATAGTGTACCAGTACTAGTTCAAATCCCCAAACCTGTTGCTAAACTATGCTTAAGGGTATGTATCAAGCCACCACTAACCTAGTGGGTGCATGGGGTGTCCAGATGATTGTGGGTTCAATTAATCACTATGCCCATTTTATGAGTACTTGAAGTCTGGGTACTTGAAAATTTGTGAATCACATACACATACACAAATCGCAATTTAGGGAACTAGCAAAACAATGCAACATAAAAACTACAACTTATTCTCCCCTTTAGTGAACTAATTCTCATGTTCAATCAATGATTCAGTGTGGGTGTCAATTCTGTAGACCTAACACACAGGCCTTGCTGATCCTCTTAGGTCTGATTCTCCATTTCAATCAACAAATTGTCATGTTGAATTCAGCAAAGGTGCCAATTCTGTGGACCTAAGTGGAAGGTTTGCCAATTTGTAGACCTAACAGCTGTTAACACCACCGATTCTGTAGACCCAATTGGCAGGCCTTGCCAATTCCGTACACCTAACAGCTGTTATGGGAGCAGGCAGGGTTTGCCCAAATCCTGAGCACTCTCTAGTACATTCAAGATGGGGAGGAACTATCATGTGTAAAACCATAATACTACTATTTGTTGGAAACATCCTTTGATTGCACAAGCTCAATTTGCAAATTCTCTCCTCTCCACATTTATGTATATTATTATGTCATGGCCATTGGGAGGACCTGGCTTAGTGGCAGGTGGTCACAAGCTTAGTATGATCAGAACAACTTTGGCAAACTGAAAAATGCACCTCATGGAGCTCAACCTCTTCAGAAGAGGACATTATTACAGTCCAATCTGGTGGTGAGCTTCAAACTCCACACTCCTTCCAAAGACCTAGGAAACTTTGAAGCATCCGGTCTGATTCATTACCCCTTCTTCACTCATCTTTATGCTCAGTGAAGAGACATAATCTTCTCTCTTGTACACAAAGTCACTCCTGAAGCAGGTTGTTTCATAGCAACTTGTCATGAAAGTCAATGCAGGATTGAGAGATCCAACTCACAATCAGCAGGATTTCACATGGTTCAACATTTGTACAGGAAAAAAACAGTGAGTGTTTTGTTGGGCTGTGCCTTATGCACCTGCAAAGATCACATTTTGCTCATTAAATTGTGCCTCAAAATTGATAACCAGCTCAATTGTGTGAAGAGGCAAAAGGGCCAGGGCGCAGTTGAGGAACCCCAAGTCCCACAAGCAAAAAACATTATATGGTTTTAAAGCCGAAGCACCCTGTCAAGCATATTAGAAAAGGTTACAGAAGTGGCTCTTCAGACGCATACATACCAGCAGTTCAAGAAGACACTGGTGCCCCCAACAAAAGAAACCGCAAGTGTGACAGCTCATGTGTGCGTACATGCAAAAAGTCATCTGTTGAGGAACCCTCCTCATCCATTGATCTTGTTGGAATGTAAAGCCCATGACCTTCATTCTGGTAGAAAGATGTTGGATCCTCAGCAAAGCGAGTTGACTGAAAAATACCCACACCCTGCACACACAAAAGAGGACACAAAATAACATGCAGCAGTGCAAGAAGAGATTTGCCCTACCAAATGCTCGAAATGATAGCAATGTAAATATACAACCTGCACAAAGACATTCTATCAACAAGATCATCGCTCATGCCAACCAAAATGGGAACAGAAACTCATCCATGGAGCATTCCTGCAAATGTGATGTGCAGGATTACTATTGAAAGAGAGAAAAATCACCTCAAGAATGTACACCACTATGCCAAAGGAAGCCAAGAGTGGAAATGTTTCTGCTGAACCTGGCCTCATTGATATGTCAAGCATCAACTGCCCCACACCACCAGCAATAAAACCAATGAGAGACAATGCATTCTTAAAACAAACTGTGAAGGATAGATAGATAGATAAATAGATAGATTTCCAAAAAAACTGGACATCATCACGATTCCAGCACATGCAAAATAATCAAACCCAAAAGGCAGCATGTGTAGATGTCTATTGGTAGAAAGATGTTGAATCCTCAGTGTCTGAAGACTTGTCCCATTTTCTCACTTGGCACCACAATTGTTAAAATTGCAGAAGACGAAGAAGGATGGAGCTTACAAGTACAATTGCAGAAGATGAAGAAGAAAGAAGAAGAAGAAGAAGAAGGGCGGAGCTTACAAAGTCATGTAGAGGTGGAGGAATGGAAACCCTACTGAAAGTGCCTGCCACAACTCTCACAAAAGCTCCTCCTTCAAGTGAAACTGAAGTCATTGCAGATACTTCTCTGGCATGTGAGATTGTAGGAAAAACAAGACTCTTAGGGTTAGGTGCTTCTTGCTGCTGCTTCAGGGAATGCATACTCGATTCCATATACAACTGAACACCGTGTCGAGGTTCACATTGTGCATCTTCTTCTTCTTCTAATTCTACTTCTTCATTGCTATGGTCTGAATCTGAGGAGCTAGACGACGACGATTCTGGTGATGATGATGGTTCATCATCACAGTAGTAGATGAGAGTCTCGAGCAAACTATCAGAATCCCGCCGCATATGTATGCCGCTACTGGTGTTAGGAGACTTGAAGAACTCATCAAGTACCAGAAGCTTGCCCACACCTGCCAGCCAGCTGCAGCCATGGCGTCAGCCCTTGGTGAAAGACAGACAGACAGAAGAGAACCGCAAGAGCAATTCTGCACGCATGTCACTCTTTGCAATCCATCTCGAGAGCGGAAACAAGGAAACAAGGAGCAGGAAAACAACAGCACGGCCCGCACATACCATGAACACCGGCAGCACCAGCACCGGAACCTCCTCCTCCTCCTCCCACGATGCGCACGAATTCAGATCCATCCGCGACTCGTGAAGCGGTGAGCAATGAGATTCCAGAAGCTCTCGCTCTCGTCAGGCTGCCAAAGTTCCCACCACGGCGCGCACGCCGGCCATAGCCACGGCTGGTGGAAGAGGTGGGATGATGAGCCTTCTTCATGGAAGCAGAAGAAAAAACACAAGACAGGACCAACGCTGCTGTAGGAACAACACAAACTGCCGCAGCCCTGGCGGCGACGACGCCGTAGCTCGTCACTGCAGCAGCAGCCATGGCTCTCCACACACAGTCTACTACTGCCTAGTGCGACGACGGCTTGCAACGACGATCAGATGCGATCGGCTTTCGCGGCCGATGAAGAATTTCCTGAAAGATCGCGCATCTGGCGAAGTCTTTGTTGACTTCCAAGTGTGTGCTTTCGTATGGCCCCGTCAGGTGCTTGCTGTCTCTCTACAGAAGTAACCATGCAATCGCTCCAAATGGCAAACGCTAGTCCCGTCGATTGCCTTCTTCTTTGGACGGGAGGAAGAAGAAGAGGTGAAGAGGATTATGCTGTTGCTGCTGTTGCGGTGGTGTAAGGGGGAGTACAAGATCATCAGGGAAGATCGGCAAGCTGGATTCTCAGGAGGAGTCGGGGGGAAAGGCGCGCGTCATGTTGCGCGTGCTGTTGCTGGGAGCGGGTGCACTGGGGGCGTTCCTGGTCGGCAAGAAGGCTCTCGGCGCTTTTCAAGAGAAAGCCGCGGAGCGTGGCGGAGGCAATTCTCCCATTGACGTTCTTGCACGCGGTCTTACGCATGTTCAGGCTCGTCTTGGCCCCTGGTCCATGCGCGACCTCACTCTTGGCCTTCTTGCCATATCCAAGGTCGCCTCTCTCTCTCTCGGGGACATCCGTTTTGTTGTGCGCAGCAAGCATGCACTTGTAGGGCAGCAGCTGCTGCTTCTTCTTCTTCTCCTTGAATTTTTGTTCCTGAAGATGCAAGCTCTGGTCTGACATTTCACAATTAAGAGAGAAATAAAGCTGAGAGACTGCAAGAGGAGGAATCAACAAGAGACTCCTAAAACCCTAGCAGCTTCCTCAGAATCTCTGTAAAGATCAAGAAATCAGAGAATTCTTCCGCCCTGCAGTAAGGAGAAAGCAAAATTAGGAACCCATCTATGTGCATGCCTCTCTCTCTCTCTTCCAGTGTCCATTGCAAGCACAATTTTGCACTGATGATTCTCTGATGCATTCTTTCTCAGTCTTCTCTCCCTGCATCTATCACCATGCTGATTCAACAAACCCTTCTGAGCTTTCTTCAATTTCTGCATTTTTCTGAATTGTAAACAAGCCATGCTCTGTGACCACCGCAAGATGGTGGATGATGATGGGAGAGAGAGAAAACCAAAGGAAAACTACTACTAAGCAATTGTCAGTGGTCTGTAGGTCACAGAGAAGGACTGTCTGCCAGTGCCAGGACAGCCTGCGGAGTCGTTGATGCAAGATGCTCAATTCTTAGAGCGTGCACAACACTGGCGGGCAATGGCAGAAGCTGTCTATGCATCTGATCCTGCTGCATTTTCTCTGTTGAGTCATCTTCCGGAATCAGCAATTGTTGGCGCAGAGTGGACAGCCGATCCAAGCTCCCTTCGACCGGCCTTTGCTGTATGTGTTGATGCCCCTTATAGTGCTGTCATCCTGGCTGTCCGTGGCACTTCTGAGGTATGGATTTGTCATGTTCCATCACATGACTACTAGATCTTTGGAGGGTGTGATGATGTCTTGAGGTATCAAATTCAAACTGGCAAATGAAAGGCGCTTGGATGACTATAAGGATTGCAAATGTTTGAATGGTTAATGAGAATTGTAGTCCCGGATGAATTGCTTGTGCAGATAAGTAGCCAAGACTGATTCATATCGATTGCCAATTCTCAGGTGATAGATATGCTAGTGAATTCAGGGGCATCAATGGAACCATTCCTGGAGGGTGTTGCACATGGTGGGTTTGCACATGCTACTGAACAGTTGTTAGAAGAAGTAGCACCCATCATTGATCAGGCTTTTGCTGAGCACGGGATGGCACAAACAGAAGTCAAACTCATGATTGTTGGCCACAGCTTGGGTGCAGCCATTGGCATCATGGCAGGTTTGAAGCTGCGGGAAAAGTTCCCAAATTTAGAGTGCTGGGCTTTCTCAACTCCAGCTTGCTTGACGTTGGAGTTGGCACAAAAATGCAGGGATTTTGTAACCAGCTTCATCTCAAATTATGATATTGTTCCAAGGTTTTCGCTGCACTCAGTGGAGCTACTTCGGAAACAGGTTTGCAGTTTTGATTGGGATCGTGCTGAAAAAATCCTGAAAGATGATGAGGACTGGAAGAACATCAAATCAGCATCTGAGGCAATGAGAAAATGGCAGGAAACACAGAAGGGGATTGGTGAGACCGTCCAGAGTGCGCAGGATGGCCTCTGTGAACAGGTGACATGCATTCCTGTTCTAGATTCTTGGATGAGTTTAATCTCTTGATGCATGTTCATCTGACCAACTACAATAGTGTAAACTAAGTGGGCAAGCCAGGATTGAACTGGACCATCCCAATCTGTTTCAAAGCATCCCAATCTGTTATTCGAGAGTAGAGCAGACCATCCCAATCTGTTTCAAGGCATTGTTAAGTGTCCAAATGAGAAACTCCTAACAAGAATAAGAAGAGTAGAATGCTGGGTTCCCATTGACTGAAAAAGTTTGGGAATTTGTATGCCTCTGAAAGTCAAATGGTATATGTGTCACAGAATAGCTAGCCTCAATGCAGGGGTTTTCTGATGTCCAGATGGAGAATGTGCACAAGGCAATGGGAAACACAGGAGCAGAAGGCAACAAAAAGGACCCATCTCCAGGTGGAGAAAACGATGGGTCCAAAGATGATGCAAAAGATGATGAAAAACAAGACAAAGAAGAGAGAGACGACAAAAGAGAAGAGAAAGAGGAGTTTCCACCATTGTATGCACCAGGGAGAATACTAGTACTGGCAGCAAGTCCACCAGGGTGTGGTAAAATGCCAGAGCAGCGGTCAGGTGTGGCATCAGAACGGAAATTGGGGACATACCCAACATTTGAGGAGGCAAAGAAAGTGCAGTGGATCATGCATGAAGCTGACCAACTGGAGCTTGAGGAGATAGTCGTATCACCATGGTGTGTTACTGATCACATGCTTGGTAACCTTAGTGAAGGCATCTACTACTTGCAGCGCCAATGTAGCCCAGTTTTGCCCCCTGGGTAACTTCCTAACCATTTATATTCCAGATACAAGTAGTGAAAGATCCTTTGTAAGCAGGTTACTCAGACCTTATTTTAATCTAAAAGCTTCAAGTTGTGGAGGCAATGAAGAATTGTTGTGCTTTCTGTTGCTCACAAACACATTTGCTTTCCAATCCCCTACAAAATGTGAACTCTCGAGTGTGAATGTTGAAGCTTACAAGAATCTTATTTTAAAACATCAGAAGGGAATCTTTGTAGTCCATAGTGGGTTGCTTTCTCTTCACAAAATGCATCAGACTTTTGTGTTTTGTGTGTGTGTGGAACCAGTCATCAGCTGGCAATAGAAAGCTTGAGTGGAACAAGCATCCTCAACAAATCCAGCTTGCCTTTGCCCTGACTGTTGTCTAAAACTATGTGAATCTCTTTTGTGTTGAGAACAACTACTTTAACCTTCAACCCCTTCAAGATCTCTCTATCAAATCAAGGAAACCAAGGAGATTCAGGAAGAAGATACAGTAGAGATCCATCAAGATGGCCCCATGGAATCAAAAAAAGAAAACAACAACAACAACAAAAAGATCCAGGAATATTCAGGAAGATTCCAGAGATTCCATCTGGGTCTACCTCACCCACCATTGGAATCAGAAAAGGAAACGATAATTGGAGATTCAGGAATATCTATCCGACAGACAGACAGATTCAAGAGATCCTCCATCAAGGATTTATCTCCCCATGGAATCAAAGAAAAACAAGAATTAGGAGATTCAACATGAAGATCCAGGAGAGAGATTCCAGAGACCGATCAAGATTAGAAATTTTCCTGCCTGGTGCTTTGTGCACCTCTTCCCTCTCTGGCGAGAGCATGCGTCGAGGAGTATCATGAGATGCTCTCTCTCTCGCTCTAAACCTCGTCGTCGTCGCAAAAGAGGGGGGAAACGTGAAAGGCAACCGACGCGTCCAATGGGTCGGAGTAGTCCGTCGTACCTGCTTTCTCCAGAATCAAATCCAGGAAGGGGCATCTCGATCTCCAATGCTGTGCCCAAGAGGAGAAGCGGACGAGAGGACTCAGTAGAAGAGCCTGGAGCTTGCTCGCTGTTGCGTATGCTGCTGCTGCAGCAGGGGAAGAAGAAGAAGAAGAGCGGACGATGGAGGAGGGGAGGAAACGAGTCGTGGTTGTTGGTGGTGGTGTTGCCGGCAGTCTGACTTCCAAGCTTCTTGAAAATGCGGCTGATGTCACGCTTGTAGACCCGTACTCTCTCTCTTTCTCTGTGCACCCTTATGTGCTTGTCATCACGATTCTATGTTTGTTCTGATTCCAATCATCAAGCCAAGAAGCTCAGTAGGTTTCCTGGATCTCCCTGGCGTTTTCTTCAATTGTCAGCAGTTGCACAGTAGATTTGAAACCCAAAACAAAAAGGGAAATCCAGTAACAGACAATGGAGAAGAAAACATCATTGACTGACAAGGGAGAAGAACATCATACACCATCATACAACATTATGGACAATGGAGAAGAACATCATTGATCATGAAGGATTTTTGTTTCAATTCTCAGACCCTGAAGGTTATGAAAATTCCTAAGGGACGAGGAAGAAAAGATTTGGGCTGACCAGAGATCATCTTCTCTTCTATCACTTTTCTTTCTTTTTTGGGTTACACAAGCTCCCCCCCCCCAGCCCCCACTGTCTTCCAATAGTTAGGACAAAAGCTCTCAAGGAGCTGGATCAGTCTTTCTCTTTTTTGTGTCACTGTTCTTTGTACCAGAAAGAAGCATGTCCTCAAACCCAATAGGCAGGCAATTGCTGTTTGTCTTTCTCTCTGCATTCTTGTATTCTTCTTGCTTCTGCTCTTCTGATTTGTTTACAGCCAATTTGCAACAACAATTTCCATTGAATGGGGGTGGGCAGAGCAATTAGGTTGCAAAAAACAAGTGATAGAAGAGAAGGTGCTCTTTGATCACCCCAAATCTTTTCTTCCTCTTCCCTTGGGAGTTTCCATAACCTCTAGGGCCTGACAATCGAAACAAATATCCTTTGTGATCACTGATGTTGTTGTTCTTCTCCATTTGTTTGTCGCTGGATTCAATTTGTCAAATAGATATATTGTAGAAATTTGTTTAACCCTAATTCTTGGGAGGTGGTTGTTGCCAAGAGCTCATGAATATGAGCGTTTCAGGCTAGAGTTTGCTATTTTCTCCAGCTGTAAAAAAATAAATTCTTTCAACCCACTGCACCATTTCTTCATTACTCTCTCTCTCTGCTTTTCTCTTGGCTGATAGTTTGGATTTTTGGGCGGGGTGATGGAGGGTGGAAAAAAGGACAGAAAGGATTATTTTGAGGTGCCCTATGCAGCATTGAGGTGTTTAGTGGAGCCTGCTTTCTCAGAACGCTCGGTGATGACTCATAGCTCATACTTGAAGAAGGCCAAGGTGGTGATTAGTACTGCCAAAATCGCATCATCAACTCAAATTATAACTGATGATGGAGAAATTGTTCCATATGATTTTCTGGTCATCTGTACAGGCAGCTCATACACAGGCCCCAAGACCAGACCTGAGCGAATTCAAGAGTATTGGAAAGGTGGGTGGACTTATAACAGAATGCATTCTCTCTCTCTCTCTCTCTCTCTGTGCCTTGTAGCTCTCCCATATCCCACATTACAAGCCACTTTTTGCTCCAAATTTGGCTCTACTTATTGGAGTTGCTAAATTAAGAGACATTTTAGTAGTTGGAAAATTGGCAACTACTAAATTAGTTTTATGTATGATCAACATGTTTGCATTCTAAGGTTCAAATTTTCAGAGGCAAAAAATGGTGGTTTTCTCATGGATGGTAATTCCAACCCGATAATGGTCATAAGGCTAGAATTATTTCCCAGAAGCTGATGAAAACTTCAATTTAGCTTCATGATAGAAATAATAATAGACAGTGAGAACTTGAGGAGCTCCTATCCAGTAAATACTTAGTTTAACATAAAAGCTCTTGAAACTTGGGGAGGTGAAATGACTTGGTGAAGATATTGCTCACTGATCAAAAATAGACAGCACATGATAATCCCTGGATATTCCAGATGAAAATGTTGGAAATAAACATTCCAGAAATTGGAGATTGGAGATTGAACTGTATGATGCATTCAGCTGAGGCTTACATGGTTGACCTGCATGCATGCAGCTAACAGCAAGGTGGTAGCTGCAAGATCAATTCTGATCATGGGAGGTGGTCCTGTTGGGGTTGAGATGGCTGGTGAGATGGTGACTGATTTTCCTGACAAGAAGGTCAAAATTCACTTTCTCACCTACTGAATTAACCTGCTGTTTCTTTCCATTGTTGCTTCTTCTAACTTGTAGGTTGAAAAAGGTTTCACTCAACAGAAATATGGAGGTTCATGTATACAGAGGTAGGTTTGCAGGGAAAGAAGGTAGAGAGATAGGGTTCATAGGTAAGTCTGTATTTAGGTCTGAATGACTCAGACACACAAGTATATTTATTATACAGATTTCATGCTAGTTTGCTGAAATCCGACTCAACACTAGACTAATGGATTGAGACAACCTGTGAAATACAAATGTAACTCTTTTCTTAAAACTTGTATACATTTATGGATTGAATAATTTTGCAAAGTCTGAAGTCACAGGATGTATTCTAAGCTTTGGTTGATTGGGTTGGTTGGATGGTCTATGAAGGTGACCATAGTGACGGCAAGTAGTCGGTTGCTGACATTTCTTGGTTCTAAAGCATCTGACAAGTGTTTAAAGTGGTTCAAATCCAAGAAAGTGGATGTCATCTTCAATGACAAGTGAGAGCTAATTTAGATTTCACACCTACCCACCCATCTGCGCCTCCATTATCTATAGAAAAAATGTTGAGGTGCTCACAGTGAAGTGTCCAAGTCTCAGAACTTGCTCATCATGTTCACCACAAATTCTGATCTGTGATCTATTTCATTATTACATTTTCAATTCAAATTTCTCAACATGCATTTAGTCATTTAGCAGCACTTGTCATCATTACCACAAGGTGTTGTATTATTGTGACAATTGTTCTTCCCTCTATTGTGACAAAATAGGGTAAACCCAGATAGCAAATCGGGTTCCACATATACCACAAATGCAGGCATGAAAATTGAAGCAGATATTCACTTTTGGTGTATTGGAAAGCGGTTGGGCAATACCTGGATAGAAGAATCAGACTTCTTTGAATATGTAAGGGATGGAGAAGGCCACTTGAAGGTTGATGCTAACTTGCGGCTGCTGAATATGTCAAATGTTTTTGCTGCTGGAGACATCACTGATATCCAGGTATCATTTATTCATCACAATATGCTCTGGTTATTTTCCTAACCATAGACATGGCCACACTTTTCACATTTGTAAAGAGATCAATTGAAGCATCTTATGATATTCCCAATCTTCCTCTGTTATTGGAATAATCTGTAGTGACAAGGATTGTGGAGGTTTATGTATAGGGGAAGGGCAGTGCCAGAGGGCATTCCTCTCTTTGTCCTCCCACCCTCATTCCTGCACTCATTCCCAGTTTCAAACAGAGGAACACCCTCTAGGCTGCCCTTTCCCAATCTAAATAACCTGGGCACTGAGCATTTTGTTTTGCAAAACACCCCTGTGCAGGGCAGGCCAGTATAGCTGGCCCTCCTGCTCATGAGAAATTACATTTCATAACTTCCTTCTTGGAGGACGTGCCTTACTGACCTGCCTCAGTTATTATATGGTAATGTCCTGTGGGCACTACAACCCAATTGAACCAAGGTAGTCACTGCATCAGAACTAAGGTAGTGACCGAGGCAGGCCAGTACAGTGGGCAATTACACCTCTGCAGGGCATTACACTACAGCCCTACATGTAAAACATTGACCTAATTTGAAAGGAAGCTGTTGGAAGGACCTTACAGATTCATTAGTACCTCCCAGCTTGCTAGAGATGTCTGTGAAGGGAAATCTGCAAATACAAAGAAAAAATCAGGTCAATGTTTCACAAATAATATGAACAACACCTGGACACTAAATTCATAAAACGGTAATGTTGTTACTTACAGGAGATCAAACAAGGATATTTAGCAGGGAAGCATGCAGGTGTTGTAGCACAAAATATCAAGAAGCTAATCAAGGACCCAACCAGTACAAAACTGACATGCTATGAGCCAATGGTCAAGGCCATGGGCATTGTCAATCTAGGGCGCAAGACAGCAGTTGCCCAGCTTCCTTTTGGCACTTTTCTGGGCTGTCTTCCTGCCATGCTAAAAGGAAAGGACTTGTTTGTTGGAGGTGTCCGCAAGCAACTTGGCCTACCTAAATAAGCAATTTCTGTTCTTCCTTCTTATCATGGCTTCTGCATGAAATGAGTCAAAATTGCAGCCTACAAAAGCGAGAAATGTGTGATAAGTTAACAAATGGGAAAAGGCAGGCTGTTAAATTTCACCTGAGATTAACCTCATGGAAAACAGAAAATGAAGAGGTTACCATTGCCCTTCTTTGTCAAATCACACAATGCAAAGAAAGATGGAAACCTCCTCAAAAAGTCAATATTGCAAAGCCTGGGTCTTTTCTGAGTTCTAGAACATGCTATTCTTTTTCCCCCAGCATTTCCATAATGTTTACATACCATTGAGCTGCCGAATGTCATGTGAAGCACCTGATTGCTGCCATTATACTTGTCTTGAGACTCATTTCTGTCACAGTAAATGCACTGCAACAATCTTCATTTGGTATTACTGATGAAAATAACAAATACTTCCACAAGTTTGCAATTCAATGCCTATTTCTTCACTTCAGGAAAACAACCATATCTCATCTTTGTAGGGACCATGGCATCAACAGTGGAATTTAGTCCACAATTTTAATGCCAAAAAGATCTTGGCACAGATATCAATTCATTACATGACCTTCCAATACCCACAATATTGCGTTCTAGTGCAATCAGTTGATGAAAGGTGCATGAAATGATCAGAACAGCAGTGACCAAAAATATTAATAGTAGTTTTGAAAGTTGAAAACATTGTGAATATCTTGAGGTGCTGCCTATGACTGTACAGGCAGCCACCATAAATCAGGTAAGTTTGATATTGGCAAACATGCAGCATTTTCAAATATATAGAAATACTGGGGGTTTTTAGATGCAGCCTGACCAATGTCAAGATCAAAGCACAATTGCAAGTCAAGACAACAAATAAATCTTCATACATGTTGAGAACTTCATCATACTTACAATTTATGTCAATCTATGTTCTGGCACCACAGAAATTCTGGTCTAGGTGAGATGCACTCTTAAGCAATGAACTGAAGTTTAATCAACTAACCAATGATGCCTCATCATTTTTTTATCCTCCACAGCTACAAGACACCAACTTTCGAATGACCGACAATTTGAGTAGATGCAACTGTAA
>Ga0209208_10008424_pt1 | contig 13743 bp, 5 predicted proteins | sample S1TSphfallax_3_FD_187694 | JGI IMG/M metagenome (GOLD analysis project Ga0209208, IMG submission 187694) | Host-associated microbial communities from peat moss isolated from Minnesota, USA - S1T2_Fd - Sphagnum fallax MG (SPAdes) (version 2) | ecosystem: Host-associated > Plants > Peat moss >...
ATATATATGAGAGTGTTGTTGTTCCAATAAAAGACAACGCCTACTTTTGAAAGTTTTCATTGTTGTTGGCACGCTCTGCACACGTTAGCAATATATGCATATATTTGCATTCTGGAGATCCCCATAAGGGGTATTCATTAAACAATGGTGGCCACAATATTAGCTTTGGAAAATGCACTGGAGGGCTCCCATTCTTGACCCACCTGGACCAATCCAACTATCCCATGTGGCGCTCTGAAAATTCAGATTGCGTTTTGAGGCCTCAGGCCTACCTCCACTAAAAAAAGATATCCTGAAAAGGTTTTGGCAGTATCTCAGGCCAAGAATTAACACTTGTCCTTCCCAGTTCATCTAGTGCATTTTGTCGCATCAGCATCCAAATTTAGTTGTTATGATACTTCAACTCTCACAACGTCTATCTCATTGATTTTGGATTGCAGGACACTATGCGGCAATTTTATTTCTGACAAGATTCCACCTCAGTGCGGGAACTTGGGCAACTTGACATACCTGTAAGACATTTTGAAACCTGAGTTTTGTATGGGGGTTCAATTATAGTTTTCCAAGAATATCAGAGATATTTGTATTGCATGCCAAAAGGTCATCAAGAATCAATCTTCATGAAAATTTCATTGTCCAATAGTGCCTGGAATAAGGTATCATAATTGAACGTTGACTTAATGCCTCTAGAAAGCTCAGGAGAATTGATCTCCTGCAAGCTTTGACAATAGATCTCTAACTTTGCTTAAATGTAGTAATATTAAAGTTTGCAGTTCTAGCCATGTAGTAAGCCTGTTTCATACAACATCCTGGCTGTCCATCAAGGCTGTCTTCAGCATTGCAACCTGAAGTTGCGATTATGTGCAGACCAAATTTGATGACAGATGGTACTTCTAGAGGACTAGCAATATTTGAAAGAATGGGCCTGTGTAATACATGCTATCCAATGTGAATTCCATGAGAGGGGAGTTCTTTAATTTATGCTGAATTGTTGCAGGAATCTTCATGATAATTTGCTATGGGGTCCCCTCCCACCAGAGCTGGGCAATCTCTCTAAACTGACAAGGATGTATGTTTGTTACACCATCCTGTTTTCATTAGATCCCCTTGCTTTCTTGCTGGGACACATGGGTACAGGGGCATGTAGCAAATATCCCCAAATCCCACCCTCAAGTTTTTCTGTACCTTTTCCAAATCCAACAGTAACCCAATAATGAGTTTCAAAAATTGGTTGAAATGACTCCACCAAAAGTGCCACATGAAAGGGAAATGCAGAAGAACCGAAGCAAAGCACAGAAGTGCATTTCACATCCCACTAGAAGAACTATACAACTGAGTAGGGGATATATAAGGAAAAATACATTTGTAGAGGAAGATGAGTACAATGAAGTTTCTGGTGTAATGTGAATGCTGTGTCTCTCTAAAGAAATTCACAGAATGATTGGATTCTTTGTAGCTAACGAGGTGAGAGTGCAATGCCAAAACGGGAGGGTAACAAGCACTGGAAAAGTTTCCAAGGTCTGTGCTACTTACTTTTCTTCAGTTTGAGATTGCAGGTTGATTTATGGCAATGACCTGACTGGTTCCATTCCAGATAGCTGGAAAGGCTTGACAAGTGTATCTGAACTGTAAGTCCAAGTTCTGTCATACCCATATAGCAAAGGGCACACTGTAAGGAAATTGTAATGAAGAATACTGACAACCTTGCCCTCAGTAGCACTCCCATTGCTCTGTGTGTCGTGATTCTCTGTTCTTTCAGTTCACCATTTGTTGAGTTTCTCAGACCAATTCATGTTATTTTTCCATCAATGCTTCAGGGTCTTGCTACAAGCATATGAACAGCAGGGAAAGCTAATTACCACTGTCTTCTGCATTCTATTGTTCAGGAACATTTGACAAAACTATTATCGGATCCTTTCCCACCATGGATCGTTAGCTTGCCCAGCCTAAAGAAATTGTAAGAAGTCTGTTTCCATTGTAGGCTTGTTCATAAAGTATTTGAACTGCACCTTATATCTACGAAGTTTTTCCATGCAGGGATCTTGCACCTCCTTCCAAAGAGTGGGAGGGAAATTATTGCTACAATATTATATAGGTGTAAAGTCCCTCCCACTCTTAAGCAATAGGTGTCAAAACCCTCCCCCTTCTACCCCACATGATAAATGTATGTTTAAGTTCATGATAATGTTGTCCTCATTCCTTACAATTTGTAAAGCCCATGGATGGGAGACATTCCGAAAATGTAGGGTGAGGGTTGGCTACTGCCACTCAATGAGACCTTGATCATTGGAATAGATATACATTTCTCGAATTTGTCATTTGCCACACTTCTAAGAGGTGTCATGCATTAACAAGAACAAAGTCTTGATCATCACAAAACCTTCCCTTATGTGGGTCCTTATTGTGCTCCTTTCTCCTCTTTGCAATGAATTGATGAAATACTTCCAAAAGGTCTGGTATTGTGGCCTAATCCCAACCAATATATGATAGCAAAGTAGCTCATATTCTGTCTAGAAAACTCCATTTTCAATACATCATTTAAGCCAAGATTTCAGCAACAAAACAAGCAAATGAGGACACGAATAATAATTACATATACTTGCTTATGAGTAGCCTATAGCAAATCCTAATTTTATATTTTATTTTGCAGGGACATTTCTCACAATCAGTTCACTGGGACAATTCCGAGGTTGAATGAAAGTTTCAGCATTCTGAATGCATATGATGGCAATACTCAGAATGTTGATTTGTAAGTTAAGAAAGGTTGAAATGTAATGCATACACACTCCAGTCAGTGCTCCTGAAAAGCCTCAAAAGATAAGATCATTTGAAAGATTTATCATTCTCAAATTCCTCTTGTACAAGTCAGTGTTTCTGGCTGAACAACTCGAGTGTTATCCAAAATGTTAGGAACTAAAACATGCTTCAAGGTCATGCAGAAAATTATGTGTCCAGATTTGGTTTCTGCAAATGTAAATAACTTCGAAATGGGTGGTTGAATGCAGTGGCTGCAATTATTTCACTGGAAGTCAGCCCACAAACTTGCCTCCTAATGTGTGAGTGTATTCCATCTACATACTGTGGGTCTCATGGTTGCAGGATCAACCTAGGTGCAAGAAGCAAAACCATGTGAATAAACAATTTTCCAACTGCCTCCTTAAGTGACTTGGGAATCTCATAAGATACAAAAAGCTTAAAAATTTGTAATGTGAACTTGTGACAATTATAAGTGCAGTAATCTGAAATGTGTAGAATGATAAATGTGCAATTCTGCTACTTGTGCAAGCAGGAATATCACACAAAATTGCTTTACGGGTTTCACTAAGGCATCAGATTCATGTTTGCAACAATTTTCATCATGCCTTACAATCTTTAAGAATTTTGAAGGTATATATGTGTTTTGGTGGTCTGTACAAATGAATTTTTGGCTCCTTTGTATGGCATTGAGTGAAATACAATACAAGTTTTCATGAGGAATATTCATTGAGAGCCTGTTGATCTCCAGATATGGGTTTGCTTAATGGAATATTTTCTCCTTTATGGAGTGATGGGGTGGCTTGAAGCAAGTACTAGTCTCTTCTATTCTGATCACAATCAATTTTGGTGTTGAATGCAGGAAATTGTCCTCCCTGCCCAGGAAATTTTGTTCTGTATGACTCATCTGCATGCCTCTGTCAACCTTCAGGCAAATTGTTTCCTCCATTACTAAAGATCTATCAGTGTTTGTTTGAAGGCAACATCAACCTTTTACATAGTTTATTTTTGTTGGGGGATGTGTTGTTGTTTTTGTTTTGCTTGTTCCACTTGGTTTGACAAGGAGATGGTATTTTGAAGATAAGTACTTCTGATTGAAGTTCAAGGGTTTATGCAAAGTACTGAGATCTACAAATGCTTGTTTCTAATTGAAGTTAGGAATTGTTACACTGAATGTGACCATTGTTGCAGACTATATTGCATGAAGTTCTTAAAGCACATTTCCAATAGGTGCTATGGTGGGGAGGTCTTATCGGTGGTTTGGCTCTCATCCTAGCTATGGTTGCTCTTTACTTGTTCAAGCCAATTATCTTCAACCCCTACGTCAAGAGAAAGAATGATTGTTCACCCCCCCTCTCTCCCTTATAATTATCCTCCTAACCAATTCTAGATTGAGTAATTTAACTTTCCCATCATTGGGATAAAAGACCTCAACCACCACGTTGCTTGTACTATACATGTGGGATAATAGAATCCCAAATGTAATAGTCACTTTATGGGAAGACTTAAGCAACGTCAACATGGTCATTTATATTTGAAAAAAGCATTACTCCTTTTTCGAACCAAAATTAAAGTGTTAAAAATCACATGAAACTGACATTGTATGTGGGAGATATGAATTTTCAAAAGCATGTCAAACAAATATTAAAACAAAATGTTGTTCTTTTTATTCCTCAAGTCACAACATAAAATAATAAGCTGATGTGTTTAGATACAAACATCAAATTGTTTGAACTTTATAATTAATTTTTTGTTTGGTTATTAGGCCCGTGTTTGACTATAAGTTGGATGAAAAAAATCACATGCAATTATGGATGAATAACCTTTGAAATGGATGAAAATTTGGAAAAAATGAAAAAAGCCCCCAAAATAACCAAAAAAAATTTTAAAACGAAAATAAGGTTATGTGACAAATTAGCCCCAAACTATCCCCTACCTACCTTCTTGTTCATAATTTTTGAAAATTAAAAAGATAAAACAAGGAAATCCATATTGAACTTTCCCCCTATTTCTTGTCTCAAGGTTCCTTGAAGCTTTGTGAACCTCCCCTTGTGCCTAAATCTTAGGTTGGGGAAAACTTGAAGTTTGGAATGATGGTGAGTTCAACACATCAACACCGCCCCCTTCTTTCTTCTTGCTATAGTAATTTTGAATTATTGTGGCTATTGCATCATGCGATGCTAATTGTCAAAATGACAAGGAAGCAAGTCCTCTTTAGACCTTCCTTCTTTCTCATTGCCCTTGGGAGCAAGGACTTGTAGTCGATCCTTATTTACATGTAGTTATAGTTGCGACTATTTATCTTCCAACCCATAGATAGATAGTCGATTACTCTAGTTGTGAATTAGTTAGCTACAAACTGTTGTCATTTACTCATTATGAACCCTCTTCTGGGCGATGGCGAACCCGTTCACATCATGCTATTGTTGGACGTCATGGGTCGCCGATTTTAGTATCGCTACTATCTCCATGGCCTTGTTTATTTCGTCATCCTTGACATCGTCATCAAGGTCAAAGTACTTAATGATGTTCGTAGTTGTCTCAATTGTGTCCGCCACTAACCTCAACGACACTGTCGACTGTGAATAGGTCTTTGCTTTCCATGTCTTTGATAAATGCCTTATTAAATGCCAAGATTAACAACATCTCAAACTTGGCATTGCCTACGTCCTGCCAAAGCGTGCTGCCAATGTGTTTATAGATCGAAAACACGCGCTCTTGCACGCCGTTGGGATTAAGCACACTGAGGTGTCGTGCCAAGATGTGCTCCGTGAGGTGGTGATGCACATCCTTTTTGCACCGCCACTTCGACACGTCGACAACTTAATTAACATAGATCCAGTTGCCTGTGCGTGTCGCAACCGTAGCCTTGGGCTCACAACCAAGGCAAAGGTTTACAAGGGCATAGGTCAAAAGGAGTGTGAGAGAGTGTGAACATGAAAATTCACACTCCTAACTGAACTCCCATTTTGGGAGTTGGAGTCCTAGTGGACTCCTGAACCTTCAAAGAGCAATTATAAAGGTTAAAACACCTCACATTAAAAAGTGTTTTATATGATTGGAAAGCTATTGAAGTGTAGATGTCTAAAATGGGCTCATATGATCCATTTCAACATTTGGAACACAAGTTATGGCAAAAAGAAATGTCGGGAGTCAAAATTGTCAATTTGATTTCCGACCACAAAAAGTCGAGAATTGACCCGACTTCCGTGCGTGCAAGTGGTGTGCGATACACCGTTGGAAAGCTTTCAATGAAAGCTCTAGCTTTGCTTCAGACTTCATCTTGATCGAAGGTTTGTGCATAAAATTATAACCCCACAAAGTTGCGAAAGTTCCAACCATGGCACTTTCGGGACTCCCTTTTGGGAATCCCGAGACAAAAAGCCATTTGGATGTGGGCCTTGTGAAGAGGTGCAGAGTATACTATATGGGGGAAGGTGGTGGCTTCATATGAAGGTGTGTGTTTTGGTATTTGTTAGGCTTTTACTTAGGAATTTTGAAATTACACAAGTGAATTTGGAAGGAAAAGTTTGTCATGTACCAAAGCAAATAACAACCAAATTAATGAAAAGTAACCAACAAAGTCCTTCACCATAACAAGTAACAATCTTAACTTATAGAAGTGAATTTGTAAGTAACTTGGAAATAATTTGAATTATTTACAAAACTATTGTAGCAAGGTAAGCAAGGAATTAGAATACTTGAATTGTTTTTAGTTGCTTGCACACATATTAGCATTGTTGTGGGGCATAAACATGCTAAAGCAGGCCAAAAACATTATCCCAATGATGCAAGAAAAACAAAATTGTCAACTTTGGAGATCAAAAGTAACACACATTCTTTCAAATTTAACATTTAAATTACATTAGCATATGCAATATGGCATGAATTTATTTTAAAAAAATAAAATGTATTTACTTTTTTCCAACTTACTTTCATTCATTTTTTACAAAAATTTGGTGTTGTCCCATTTTGCACAAAGTAAAACATAAAGTATAATCATGACCTATCATTTTTTTAATTTATTATTATGGATCTTTCAAAAAATGTTGAAAGCATGTTTTACCATGTTACCATCACAAAATGCATTTGTAATTCATATTGAAAACTAGGTTTTTAGAATTTGAGACCTACATAAAGAAAAAATTATTTTTGAAGGGCTTCACATCGTCATAATTGAAATATTCAAGTTCCAAAAAATGTGCATGACGGTTAAAATATTAATAACACATCATTTGAATTGTTTAATTTTGAAAACATATCATATATGAACTTGTAGTAAATTTTTTAAAAATCTCAAATAATAATATAGATTGGGGATGACCATATATGTTTTATTTAATATGGTAAATACACCCCAAATTTTATAACATTCGTAAAGGTTTTAAATTCAAAACTGCAAAATTTATTTTGCACCTATTTTTACTTTTGGAACAAGGATCACCAATTGGCCTATTGTAGCATGTTTATGCATTATGTGAAACATAAAACAAGTACAAAATGCTTCAAAGCATTATCTTTTACTAGAATAACAATATTGCAACTACATACATAACAACAAAACCCTAAATGCATTGTGTAAGAAATGAATTAAAAACTATAATAACTATAGATAAACCTTAAAATGTGAACAATGCAAAAGTATCTAATAATTATAATTTTAAAAAATATAAGTTTGAACATTATTGCTTGCATTCCAAATGTCCACAAGTGTCAATCTTCTCAACTTTTGGCACCTTAATTTGGACGTTAATTTGGTTTTCAACAAAGTTGTTGATCCAACCTTCTAAATTAAGGTTTTTGTAACATTGTAGGCTTGCACAATGCTTTGAAGCAGTTTCTAAATGTATCACTAAGTAAAACAAGTGTTAAATGGACCAACATATGTAACCATATTGTCATTGCAAAAAATAAAAACCAAAAATTGGGTGAGCATTCATCACAATCATTTCATAAACACCTAAAGATCCATTAGTAGGATTGTTGTAGGGCAAAGGGCTAGTAATTGTTCTTCACTATCACAACCGTAGCCTTGGGCTCGTGATTAAGGCAAGGGGTTGCAAGGTTGTGGGCCAAGAGGGAAGTTCGGGAGTCATGCCACATGCTCCCAAAAGTGCAAGAGAGTGTGAGGGAATAGACCCTCACACTCCCAAGGGAACTCCCATTTTGGGAATTGGAGTTCTAATGGACTTCCGAATGTTCAAAGAGCGATTGCAGGGGTCAAAAACCAATGGATTGAAGAGTTCTTTATATCATTAGAAATCTATTGAGACATACATGTCTAAAATGGGCTTGCATAACCCATTTGGACATCTAAAACACAAGTTATGGCCAAAAGAAAGGCCGGGAGTCAAAGGAGTCAAATTGGCAATTTGACTCCCGACCACTAAAAGTTAGGAATCAACCCAATTTACTTGCGTGTAGGTGGCGTGCGACATACCATTGAAAAGCTCTTGACGAGGGCTACAACTTTTCTTTAGACTTCATCTCAATCTGAGGTTTGCATGCAAAGTTATGGGGCCCCAAAGTCACAGGAGTCCCAACTTTGGCAATTTGGATGTGGGTCTCATGGAGAGGCATAGAGTATACTATAAGGGGGAAGGTGGTGGCTTCCCCCAAGTCCGGGCCATGGTGAATATTGTGAGTCTAAGTTGCTTGTGGTTCGTCCTAACACCAAAAGTACTCCAACTATACACTTACCACCTTGTGTTGGTTTTGTGCAGGCTCGTGTGAGTAAATGAAGCTTGTCAATTCTTCCTAGTCCCATCCTGGAGCTTCAACATACCCCTCTACCCCTCCAAAGTGCTACGAACCAGGGAGCATGCCCCGACTCTTTGCTCTTCCGTTGTTTTCTGTTTGGGACTCACATTTGAATCCTTTAAGGAGTTGGGAGCATGTCATTCACCCTTTCAACATTAATTAAATTTGGTTTAGAAAACTAGCAATCTAAACTTATTGTGACCACTTTTGAAGTTTAAATTTTCAAAATTTATAAAAGCACAAGATAATTGCATAGAAACAACCTTTTGTTCCTTTTCATTATCTAAAACTTTTTCACACACTCTACATAATAGAAAGGTTTACATCTCAAAATCATGGTCATCATTCTTCATTTTTTGTTTTGTGTGTAATACAAAAGCTTCAAAATGTCCAAGGTTCGCCTTTTTGGAGATTCTTTACATTTACATTCCGTGATGATAATTTTTCTTCTATAACAATTGTTTCATCATTTCAAGGTCCTAAACAAAATGTTTGAACTCATGACTACTAATTTGACTTCCAAAGATTACAATTGATTCAAATCACTCTATTTACCTTGCAAAATACATATATGGGGATTGATCTTTATGGATAAGCCAATAGTTTTTTCTAGAATGTTTGGACAAATGTCAACTATTCTAACAACAAAAGCCAAAGGTTTTTGAATTTTTTTTCAACTTCAACAAGTTGACATTCTTCTTCATTATGACCATCATTTTTGTAGTTTGCCTCGACAACTCCAATCCATTACTTTTGCTTATGGGCGATGGCCACGGTTGTGCTACTTCTTGAATTTGTTTTTGAATGCAATCAAAATCATACAACGTTTAATTCACAATGCACCCTTTCTTTCATCCCACCCATCACCTTAAAAAAATGTGGGATATTCACCATTCAACGATTTTTGTGCATACAAGGTTATGTAAAGTTGATCAAGGTTTGTAGCCTTTACAAAAGTCAAAATGCTATCCCCAACTTTTGCTTTCCACCCATTCAAGTGTCTTTTTAAGAAAACATCTTTTATTGCATCAAGCATCACAATCTTGAAGCAAATGTTTTTGTGAGCATCCAATCTCATGCATTCCAAACCTTAGTTATTTGTAAAATCTTACAAGCTCCACTTTGCATGACTATTGTTGTGATTAATTATTTCTAACTTGTCATTTGCCCTCATAGACATCATGTCAACAAACATTGTTTTTTTCTTGCAAACATTCACTACCATAATAAAATACATTGATATAACATAAACAATTCCATGAAGTTCACAAATTTGGCCATAAAACAAAAATCTTTTCAACAATTACAAACACCACAAAATCAAACTCACCAAGTTTGTTGCTTAATGTTCATTCCTACCACATTCACTCCCAAGTCTCACTTATGAATTATAGTGAACACTTAAACTAAAATTGAAATAGTAGGTTTGTCCTTTGAAGCATTATTGCAATTGGGAAATTACAATCTTAAGTTCAAAAGCACCACTTTTGTGAGCATTGATTATGTTGAAGAACAACTAACTTAGTACCTTATTGCCCTACATGTGATAATATTCCCACATGTTTACAAAAACATGTGCCCAAATTATTTTTAAAGACTTTTTTGAAGCCTAACAAGGTAGTTGAAATGGCCACTTCACCTTGTTTTCACCTTTTCTATTTTTTCATGTGAGTTTTCTGTCCATTACCAATAATATTTTTTCATTTAACTTATTGACCAGAAGGCTCAATTTGCAATTTCAAAATTTGTTTGAACTATTCAAATCATTTAAAATTATTTTCAAACTTGTAAAGTTTGGAATTAATTAAATACAAGTTGTTAGGATTTAAAACCTTAGAACTTATAATTTTAAACTTGAAACCTAGAGTTTAAGACCAAGAAAATTTATCTAAACCTAAAACATTCACCCCTACCTAACCCTATGACTTGGACCTTATAAAAAATGTTAAGACCTATTAGGTTTGGTTTAATGATGGGTTTGGGTTTATGTAAACCCATCAAGTCTAATTCTATGATTAGTCCAAATGCATATTGACTCATAAGGTTTGGTTTTAATCAAATCCAAATACATGTAGAAGAAGCATGTTTAGTTTTTAGATTTGGATTTAAATGTAGATTTGGACCTAGTTTCAAACCTACAACCAACCAACATTAGTATGTCCCAATGTGGGGTAGTTTTTTGGTTTTTTAATAATCACTAAATCCAAGTACAAATGAATAAAAAGAAAAAATCAAAGAACCATTGGTTTCCAACATTTGAAAAAAAATACAAAAAAAGTTTGCGTATTTGAAAAAAAAGAATAAAAGAATAGTGAATTTTGGTTATAATTTCAAAAACCTCAAAATCCTAGTAGGTTTCATGAAAGAACCAACAAAAAAGAACTTGATGATTTTTTAGGTAATTATTTGATTCTTTCAAGAAATTGAAAACCACAATTATATATAAAGATTGGGTATTTGATTTTTTGATAACCATGATTATATATCATAACTGGGGCATTTGATTTTTTGAAAATTGCAAGTATCAACCGTAAAAATCATTACACCTTGATATTCAAAGGGGGTTTGGTGTAGTTCCTTGTAATTGCCCCACATTCGTATAAACTAATGGTGGTAGGCTTTTGATTTTAGGCAAGTTTAGGTTCAAATTCCAAGGTATCCAAATCAAAGGATGAACATTTTCCTACTTGTGCAACTAGCCTTTTAAAATATATATATAACCTAAATTGGGGTAATTGGTCCTTCTGAAATAAGTTTATGTTCGCTGTAAGTACATAAGTATAATTTTTCAAAAAAACACAAGGCTTAAATGTATATTTAATGCAAACAATTGTTTTTTAATTGATTAGGCATACATAATTGTTATCTTGTATTGTGTGGACTTGTTGAACAACATAATAATACACAAAATAATTTATGTTTAGTTGTGGGTAATGGAGGTGATACAAAATTGGGTTCCAATTTTGTCAAACAAAAACGAAAGGGTTTAAAAATGTGAAAAACACAATCCCTACATCAAATGGGAAGTTGAATAAAAAACCAAAAAAGATTCAAAACCAAAATCAAATGTTCCTTTTGACAACATTTGTATAAAGCTAAACTAGCCTACTAAATTGGTAGTGGGGAGACACAAAACACACTCCTCCCTTCCCCTAATGGAGCTTTGTCAGGCACATAAAGTGAGCTTATTTTTAGATCGACATGGTTCTACATTGTTTTGCACAATTTTCCCTGTTGTCCCTTTCATCGCAAAAGAAAAACCTTAGAAATTATAACACAAAACATTTAACAATGTTTAAGTCTTATGTTGCTTTCTTTGCGGAGGATCGAATGAAGTACTCCAACTTTTTATCAGATGTCTCTTAAGAAACACGAAGTATACCAAAAAAATTACTAGAAGTACCCATCATTAGCTTAGCCTACTTCTTAGCTATCATTGATGCATTGGTTTGAAATATATATATTTTACTTTTTCAAATAAAATAATCAACTATGCAACCATGATGCACTCCCAAGCTTCGTAATAGACTCAAGTGTGAGTTTGTAGTGAAAACAACGGAAAAGTAAGGAGTTGGGCATGCTCTTTGGCTTGTAGCATTTTGGGGGTAGAGGGGGGTGCTAGAGTTCTAGGATGGGATTAGAAAGAATGACAAGCAATTGATCATTCACATTGATTTGTACAAAACTAAACAACAAGTTAGTTAGTGCATAGTTGGAAATTTTTTGGTTTTAGGACAAACCATAGGCAAATTCAGACTCACAAGACTCACCACGACCTAGACTTGGGGAAAGCCATCACTTTCCCCCTTATCGTATACTTTGTGCCTCTCCACAAGGCCACATCCAAATGGCATTTTGTCCCGGGATTCCCAAATGGGAGTCTTGAAATTCCCAAAGTTCGGACTCCCGCAACTTCGGGCCCTATAACTTTGTGTGCATGCTTTCGATTGAGATGAATTCTAAAGCAAAGTTGTAGCCCTTGTCGAGAGCTTTCCAACACTATGTTGCATGCCACTTGAACGCAAGGAAATTGGGTCGATTCTCAACTTTTAGTAGTTAGGAGTTAAATTGTCAATTTGATTCCCAACCTTTCTTTTGGTCATAACTTGTGTTTTAAGGCCCAAATGGGTCATGCAAACACATTTTAGACATTTACATTTCAATAGCTTTCTAATGATATAAAGAACTCTTCAATCCAATGGGTTTTGACCCCTATAATCATTCCCTAAAAATTCGGGAGTCCATTAAAACTCAAAGTCCCAAAGTGGGAGCACTTGGGAGTGTGAAGGTTCATTCTCTCACACTCTCTTGTACTCACGGGAGGATAAAATGTGTCTTTCGGGCTTCCCTTTTGTCCTGCACTAACAAAACATCACACTGTCCCCTCCATGTGCTAGACAAAGCCAAAAGGAGGTTATGTAGTGTCTTGCATGGTAGTGGGGCTGCACTGAACTTATTTCAATGAAATCGTTATTGAGAATGCCAAAGGGGACAGGGCCAAATGCAATATACTGGCTTGACATGAAAATAATAACTGGAGTTTGAATAAATAGATGAAGCAATCAAACCTTAAAATCTGCAGATATTTTAATTTTGAATAATTAAGTTTTGGATATATAATATACCCGTTTTTGTTACAATACAAACTCACAAACTCTTTGTCCTTTGTGACCAGCATTTTTGTTAGGAATTTTTTTGTTTTAAGCCAAAGTGGCCATCATGCATAGGAAGATGTAGAAAAAGTGGTGATCAGCCCTAAGAAGATTTAGTGAAAATCTGGCTATAAATCATATATGAAGGACAAAACTTTAACCATCCTTCTAAGTCTTTTTTGGCTGCACACTGAAACCAATTAGAAAAAAATCTGGTAATTTTGACTGTTTTTCCCCTCACTTCTGAAGATTAAAAAACCTTCAGAATCACTTCATTTTTGAATTCGATTCTTGAAGAAATTTTGCTGATAAGAAAAAAGGCTGGGCATGACCAGGTCCTCAGTCCTCACTGGCAAGTAACATGTTGGCAATCTGATCGTTTTTACATACTGCAGTTCATGATGTACTAAGTCTGACTTCCATTATTCCAAGCAAGTGCACCCACCACTAATAATGTTTATCCAAGGTACTGTTCATTGCTACTCTCAAGATGTGCTGATTATATTTTCAAGGTGTCACATTTGTATTGAAAAACCAAGTGCCTGCATTGCGGAAGAGTATGCAATGTAAGGAGGGG
>Ga0209208_10008425_pt1 | contig 13743 bp, 13 predicted proteins | sample S1TSphfallax_3_FD_187694 | JGI IMG/M metagenome (GOLD analysis project Ga0209208, IMG submission 187694) | Host-associated microbial communities from peat moss isolated from Minnesota, USA - S1T2_Fd - Sphagnum fallax MG (SPAdes) (version 2) | ecosystem: Host-associated > Plants > Peat moss >...
AAAAGCTCATCCGCGCCGGACTCGCCCAAGCCGGCGCGCCAACCCGCTTCTCCATCGTCTCCGGCGAAGCCCAAATCGGCTCGACAGGCCCCTCCAAACCCCGCGCCCCCCAAGGCAGCATCGAAGCCGAAGCCCGCGCCAACCCCCTCGTCCAGCAAGCCCAATCCCTCTTTCAGGCCGAAATCGTCTCCGTAATCGACCTCCGCACCTAACCTGTTCCCTATTCCCTATTCCCTATTCCCTGTTCTTCGGAGGCGACCATGCTCAACCCATTCAAAATTCAGGAAATGCTCTCCCAGGCCAGCCAGATGCAGGAAGAAGTCCAGCGCAAACTGGCCTCCACCGTCGTCGAGGGCCAGAGCGGCGGCGGCGCCATCTCCGCCACCATGAACGGCAAAAAGCAGATCCTCAAACTCCACATCGACCCCGCCGCCGTCTCCAGCCTCTCCGGCAACCGCGCCGACGTCGAAATGCTTGAAGACCTCATCGTTTCCGCCATCAACGACGCCGGCCGCAAAGCCGAAGAGGCCGTCCAAGGCCAGCTGAAGGGCATGCTCGGCGGCTTGAACATCCCCGGTCTCACTTAATCGCGTTCGCCACTCCCTGTTCCCTATTCCCTGTCCTAACCATGAAAGCTCACACCGAATACCTAACCTTCAACACCCGCAAACGCAAAGAGATGATCCACATCACGGATCGGGTCGAGGCCATCGTCCGCCGCAGTGGCGTCCGAGACGGCCTCTGCTTCGTCTCGCCCATGCACATCACCGCCGCCATCTACGTCAACGACCACGAGAGCGGTCTCATCGAAGACATCGCCAAATGGCTCGAAGAACTGGCTCCCGAGCGCCCCAACTACAAGCACCACCAGACCGGCGAAGACAACGCCGATGCTCACCTAAAAGCCCTGCTCCTCCACCACGAGACCACCCTCCCTATCACCAACGGCAAGCTCGACCTCGGCACCTGGCAGCGCATCTTCTACGCCGAATTCGACGGCCAGCGCCCCAAGCGCGTCATCGTAAAAGTCCTCGGCATCGGATAGACGCAACGCCATCCTATCCGCAAACCCTGAAAATTGTTCCCAAAGTACTCCAACTTGCTCCAAAGAGAGGCGTTATCCCGCCAATCTGCCCCTTTTAGCACAACATTGAAGTGCCAAATAGTCTCAAATAAAGTGGACTCGAAAAGGAGAACCATGCGTAATCTCATTGCCTCTGCGCTCATTGCCGCCACCGCCGTACTTGCCCCCACCATCCAGGCGCAAGATCACATGAACGAAAAACTCACCCACCGCATCGAAGCCGCTCACGAAATCCTCCATCAGCTCATGGACACGCCGGACAAGGGGATCCCGCTCGATATCGCCTCCTCAGCGCAGTGCGTCATCGTCATACCCAGCTTCGTCAAGGCGGCGTTCATCTTCGGCGGGGAATACGGCCAGGGCGTCGCAAGCTGCCGCACCGGGCACGGCTGGAGCGCCCCCGTTTTCGTACAAATGGCGGGTGGCAGCTTTGGATTCCAGGCGGGCGGCCAGTCTACCGACCTCGTCCTCATCGGCCGTAGCCGCAAGAGCCTCGACCACCTGCTCAAGGATAAAGTCAAGCTCGGCGGAGACGCTTCCGTAGCCGCTGGCCCCGTAGGCCGCAGCTCGCAAGCCTCGACTACCGAACTGGCCAACGCGGAATTCCTAAGCTACTCCCGCAATCAGGGCATCTTCGCGGGCATCGACTTGCAAGGCGACGAGGTCAACGACAACCTCAAGGACACCGCCGATTTGTATGGCCACGATATTTCCTTCCAAAAGATCCTGAGCGGCGCCGTCCCAACCCCTCCGGTCGCTCGGCACTTTGTCCGCACCTGCGCTGAACTTTTCCATGAAGGCCGCGCCGAGGCAGCCAAATAACAGCAAGCGTAACATACGGGGACGGAGGCGGCATCGTACGCCTCGTCCCCGTTCCTATACCCTAGACCTATGTCCCGCTACGCCGAGCCAATGGCCCGTCTCATCGAAGAACTCAAGAAACTCCCCGGCGTCGGCACCAAAACCGCCCAGCGCTACGCCTTCCACGTACTGCGCTCCTCGGACCAGGACGCCGCGGCCCTCGCCGACTCCGTTCGCGCCCTCAAGATGAGCCTGCGCCTCTGCTCCATCTGCAACAACGTCACTGACGTCGACCCTTGCGCCTACTGCGCCAGCCCTGTCCGCAACCTGCGCCTCGTCTGCGTCGTCGAAGAGCCCACCAGCATCGCCAGCGTCGAGCGCACCCGCAACTACCAGGGCGTGTACCACGTTCTCCACGGCACGCTTTCGCCCCTCCACGGCGTCGGCCCAGACCAGCTCCGCACCGCCAACCTCCTCGCTCGCGTCGAGCGCAACGAGGTAGACGAAGTCATCCTCGCCACCAGCCCCACCCTCGAAGGCGAAGCCACGGCAAGCTGGCTCGCTACCGCTTTGCGAGGCGTGGGCCTCCCCGGTCGCGGCGTAAAAATCACCCGAATCGCCACCGGCGTCCCCGCCGGCAGCGACATCGAATACGCCGACGAAGTCTCCATGGCCCGCGCCATGGAAGGCCGCCGCGAACTCTAGCCCGCCTTCCCCACTCCCCCGCCCATCTGCTACCCTCAACTGTTTTGAAAGGTGCCGGAAACATGGGCTTCAAGTTCCAAAACGTAGACTTCCTCAAGCTCGACTCTCTCTTCAGCGAAGACGAACTCTTGGTCCGCTCGACCGCCCGCGCCTTCGTCGAAGACAATCTCATCCCCATCATCGAAGACTGCTTCCGCGACGGCCGCTTTCCCCGCGAACTCGTCCCCCAGATGGGCGAGATGGGCTTCTTCGGAGCCAACCTCCACGGCTACGGCTGCGCCGGCATGTCCAACGTCGAATACGGCCTCGTCATGCAGGAGTTCGAGCGCGGCGACTCCGGCTTCCGCAGCTTCGTCAGCGTCCAGTCCGCACTTGTCATGTACCCCATCTACACCTTCGGCACAGAAGAGCAGAAGAAAAAGTGGCTCCCCGAACTCGCCGCCGGCCGCAAACTTGGCTGCTTCGGCCTCACCGAGCCCAACTTCGGCTCGAACCCCGGCGGCATGACCACTCGCGCCACCAAAGACGGCGACGACTACATCCTCACCGGCGAAAAAATGTGGATCACCAGCGGAACGATCGCCGATGTCGCGATTATCTGGGCGAAAGTAACCGGCGAAGACGATAAAGTCCGAGGATTTCTAGTCGAAACCGACCGCCAAGGCTTCCGCGCCGATGAAGTCCACGGCAAATGGTCCTTGCGCGCCAGCGTTACCGCCGGCCTCGCCCTCCAGGAAGTCAGAATCCCCGCCAGCAACCTGCTACCCGGCACAGGAGGTCTCAAGAGCCCCCTCATGTGCCTCAACCAGGCCCGCTACGGCATCAGTTGGGGAGCCATCGGAGCAGCCATGGCCTGCTACGACACCGCGCTCCAATACGCCAAAATGCGCAAACAGTTCCGCAACGAACCCATCGCCAGCCACCAGCTCATCCAGGAAAAACTCGTCTGGATGATCTCCGAAATCAGCAAAGCTCAGCTACTCTCGCTTCACGCCGGCAGGATGAAGGACGCAGGCACACTCACCCACGAAATCATCTCCCTGGCCAAGCGCAACAACGTCTGGATGGCCCTCGAATCCGCCCGCATCGCCCGCCAGATCCTCGGCGGCAACGGCATCACCGAAGACTACCCCATCATGCGCCACATGATGAACCTCGAATCCGTAGTCACCTACGAAGGCACCCACGACATCCACGCCCTGATCATTGGCCAGCACATTACAGGCATCCCGGCGTTCTAGCTGCTCAACGTCGTTGAGGGGAGCGGTTGAATCTGTCGAAATCTCAATAAGAACGCGCTACCTGAAGACGCCGTAGGCGTGGAATTCTAGATTCTCGGCACTTGGCTTGGCCCACGATTCGCGCGGACTCCGGACGGGTTGTCCTTCAAGTCTGTAATACTCTTTTCCATTTTCGAACTCCTCCTTGATTCTCTTGCTAACCACTACGTTGTAATTGTTCGGGTCAACGGTCAAATAACCACCCTCAAAGAGCCTGTGGAGATCACTCCTCAACAATAGACCGTTCGGTACTTCGTGGCGCTGAACGATGGCATATGGCTTAATATGCGCAGCGTCCAAAACGGGCATCGTCCGCTCACCTGTGATCGCACACCGCCGTTCGTAAATATCTGTAACAAGGATTCGAAACAGACCCTGCCCTAGCCTTGGAAGTGTAATCTGAGGCTTTCCAAAGCCTTTCGAGTCAATTGCAGCCACGGTCGCAGACCCTGGTTCGAAGTTAGACGGGGTGAACGTGTGGAGCCTCTCAACAATTTCGCCCCAGAGTTCCTGACCGGCGCCAGACTCGGTATCGTAGCCCTTACCCTGCACGGTGTTCAGCTTAAAATCCGAAGGGCATGGAATCCAGGCTTCTCTGGGCCAGAAGAATGGCTCCGCAAGCATGATGCAGCCGATCATCGGATTATCCGTCTGCCCGATGGGCATCCGTCTATAGTGGGCAATCCGCTCTCGCATCTCCGAAAGCGAGCGAACACCGTTCGACTGCTTAAAGGCCTCCCATGCCAAATTGACCGGGAGCTGGAGAAATTTGGTGAAAAAGCCGCCACCCGCAATGAAGTTCTCCGGCGCATGGAGTTTGAAGAGGAGGATTTCACCCGGCTGAAGCGCCTTGAAATTTGCATCCGGCGAGGGACGCCAAAAATTCACTTCCTCAACATGCCGCTGGGAAGCATGCATTCTGTACTAATCGCTATCCGTAACAGCAATGAAAATCCGCATCGACGTGTTGCGAAGAGTTTACATCAATTGGACACGACAATGTGGCGTGCCGATTCGATACCCATACTCGGCTCCCGGATTCCTAAATTTAGGGCCGAAATGGAAGCATAAAAACTATCGCTCTCCGTGCTCAATACATGGATTGATCAACTTACTCTTCATTTTCGAGAGATTACTCAAATACCTTACAGGCTTGTCGGAAAGTAAAGAATCCGCCACAGCCTTCCGATATCCACCCATATAAATCGTATATAACACTGCAAATGCGCAGCCCACCCCGAACATAAACCCCAGAATCAACCCGAACAGCGCGGACATGCCAAAGATTTCCATCGCGCTGCCTTCCTTTCATCCTCCCCGAAACGTTTGTCATCCTGAGCGCAGCGAAGGATCTGATTTGGCGCGGGAAACAGATCCTTCGCTACGCTCAGGATGACAAGGCCTTGTATGATCGCGGCGGCGCCAATTAGACCGCAACCACAAAGCTATCTTCCGTCCGCGTCACCGAGTGATACAGCGTATCCCGCTCCACCGGCACACGCCCTGCGGCCTCAATCAGATGGCAAAGCTGCTTCCGCGTCATCCCCTGCGGCGTCGTCGCACCGGCATCGTGGTAGATCTTCTCCTCAATCACCGTGCCATCCAGGTCATCCGCGCCAAAGCGCAGAGCAATCTGCGCTATCTTCGGAGTCAGCATCTGCCAGTACGCCTTGATATGCGCAAAGTTATCCAGCAAAAGACGGCCGACGGCAACCTGGCGAATGTCGGTAAGTCCGGTAGTTACCGGAAGATGATCGAGCGCCGTATTTTCTGGATGAAACGCCAGCGGAATGAATGTCTGAAATCCGCCCGTTTCATCCTGCACCTCGCGCAGCTTCAGCATATGGTCCACGCGATCCTCGTCGTTCTCGATATGTCCGTAAAGCATTGTCGCATTCGAGCGGAACCCCATCTTGTGGGCCAGGCGCGCCGTATTCAGCCACTCGGAGCCATCGATCTTGTGGTCGCAAATAATCGACCGGACCCGAGCCGCGAAAATCTCCGCTCCGCCGCCCGGCATCGAGTCCACGCCGGCTTCCTTCATCTTCACCAGCGTCTGCTCGATCGTCAGCTTGGCCCGCCGCGCCAGAAACGCCACCTCCACCATGGTGAAAGCCTTGATGTGGACTTTCGGGAAACGCTCCTTCAACCCCCGCACCAAATCCAGAAAATACTCAAACGGCAGATCCGGATGCAGCCCGCCAACGATGTGAAACTCCGTCACCGCCTCCGTGTACCCGGAGGCTGCCGTTTCAAACGCCTCTTCGAGCGCCATCGTATACCCCGCCGCGTCGCCCTTCTTCCGCCCAAATGCGCACAGACGGCAGGCCGCCACGCACACATTCGTTGGATTGATATGGCGGTTCACATTGAAGTAGGTTACGTCCCCATGCATTCGCTCGCGCACATGGTTCGCCAGCCAGCCCACCGCCAACACGTCGCCCGTGCCGTACAGCGCCACGCCGTCGTCGAAGCTCAGCCGCTCGCCCGCAAAAACCTTCTCCGCAATCGGCTCCAGCCGAGCGTCGTACGTTCGAAAACCGTGCCGCGCGCCTACCGTATCTGCCTGCATATCGTTTCCCCTGCATGAATGATACCGGAATCCTGGAAACGCTTCACCGCGGCAGGATCGAACCTTCACCCGATCCAAAACGCTACGGCTTCCGCGGCTCCATCAACACCCCGTCTTCCAGCGAAGCCGCAAACCGCACACCCGCCGCCGTTCGCGCCATATACAGCCGGTATCCCGTCGTCGCGGCGGTAAACGTCAGCGACTTTGGGTCGATCGAGTACAGCACCTCGCTGCTGCGCGAAGTCACCAGCATCCGCCCAGATTGCGAGTCGAAATACAAATCCCCCACATCCCGCGCCGGCACTCGGTCCAGCCAGAACCACGTCAATCCCTTGTCGCGCGAGAAATAGACCCCATCCCCGGCCCCAATCCAAAGTTCTCCGCCCTTGGAGAAGGCAATGCTGCGAATATCTTTGATCTTCGACGGAATTCCCAGCGGATCCCAGTTCCTACCCTGATCTTTGGAATACACCAAACCCTGGCGCCGCGCCGCCAGCATCTCCCCATCCCACACCGCTACCGTGTGATACTCGCCTGAGCCAAGAACCAGCCCTCCTTGCCAGGTCGCGGCGTGATCGGCGCTGGTGAACAAGCCCTCCGCCGTCGCCGCCAGCCACACATCCCCTGTCAAATCGAACGCCGCCACGCGCGACCCCATCTCCCGCGCCGGCAGGACAATCTTCTCCAAACGATTGACACGCCTACCCTTCACCGTCTCCGCAACAATCTTCGTTCCGGCATTCACAATGCTGCTGCGCAGTTGCCAATGCGGCTCCATACCGCCCTGGCCATCGTCCAAAACGAATATCCCGTGGCTGGTGCCCGCCAGCACCGTCCCATCTTGCGCCTGGGCCATCGTGTATACGTCGCGCCCGTCCAAACCGGCGGAAATCTGCGCCCAGTTCGCGCCCTGATCCGTCGTAAGAAACACCCCGCCGTAGCTCTTGTCGTTCACCACCCCCGCCAAAATCCGATGCGGATCGCGATTGTCTGCCACCAGCGCTTCCACAATCCGCGCCGAAAATCCCTGATTCGACTGCGTAAACGTCGCACCCCCATCCGTGCTCGCCAGCACCCCGCTCCGGTCCGTCGCCAGCAGAATATGCCCCGGATGCTCCGGGTCGAGATGGATGTCGTTCACAATCACATCCGAGCCCGTTAGCCGCTGCCACTCATGCCCCGCATCGCGCGTCCGGTAAAGACCCTCCGTCGTTCCCGCATACACCACGTCCCGATGGCGCGAGTCCTGCATCAGCACCCGTGTCCGGCGCGCCGTTGACGGTATCCCTTGAATCTTGTGAAACAGCTCGCCGCCATTCTCGCTCTTGTAAATCCCTGAGCATGCGCTGGCATACACAACCGACGGTGTCTTCGGATCGAGAATAATCGAAAACACATCCGAATCGTCGATCACCCCCTGCTTGATATTGCGCCAGTGCTTGCCATCGTCCATCGTCTTCCAAGGCAGATGCCACGTTCCCGCATAGATAATCCCCGGATTGCGTGGGTCGATCGCCAGCGACTCGACCTCATGCACCTCCCGGCTCAGCGGATTTCCCTCCGGCGGCGAAATCAACTCCCAGGTCACGCCGTGATCGCGGCTGCGGTAAACGCCCTTCAGAGAACCAACCGCCAGCACATTCGGGTCCGACGGAGCCTGCGCCAGCGACAATACCGCTTGCCCCGCCAGGGCCGCCACCGGTTTCCAGCTCCTTCCTCCGTCGTGGCTCGTGTACAGGCCCCCGTCCGCCTTGCCCACCCGGTGTACGCCCGCAAAAATCGTCTCCCGATCCGCCGCATCCACCACGATGTTGTCCACAATCAGATCGTCCGAAGCGTCGACCTTTCCCAATCGCTTCCAATTCGCCCCACCATCCAGCGATTCGAAAACCCAGCTATTGGTATCGCCCAGGTAAAGATGCTGCGGCTCTCCAGGCACCGCGGCAAACGCGCGCGCATCCCCTCCGTACGGCCCGATCGAAAGCCACTGATATGGGTTTGCCGGGGAGACCGCTTCAGCAGGCCATTTTCCAATTGCCAATCCGCAGACAAGCAAGAGCAAGGTGCGGTGCAGCACCGGCGAAAACCGGAGTGTTCCGGAAAAATACTGGATTGCTTGCAAAGAATCTCCCGAATAAAAATAGCCCATCGAAACGATGCCACCGAAACAAAAATGGGGCCGACCGGTCGAACGGTCAGCCCCGGTACATTCCTAAGTCAGTGCGTCTACCGGAAAGCAAGAGCCGCGCGAAATCGTCTCCGCCCGGCTCTCGCGGTTGTCGCGACTACATGGTTGCTTTCTTCTTCTTCATCGGGTGCTTTTCCGCGAGCGGCTTCCGAGCCTGCGGTTTCACCTCGCCGGTTACCGGGGTGGCGCCAGCCAGACTGAAGGTTGCGCCGGAAGGCACCAGGTAGTCTTCCACTTCCTTCTCGTTGCCCGTACCGGTGTAGACCGTGATGCGCGAGGCATCGATGCCCTTCTCGGTGACCAGGTAGTCCTTCGCGTTGACGGCTCTCTGTGCTGCGAAGTCCTCTTCCTTGGCACCCTTCTTCATGTGCTTCGGAGGAGTCTTCTCTTCTGCAGTCGATTCGCCCACGAGTGCGGCGGTCGCGTCGGTCTGCTTCTGAAGCGTCAGTGCCACATCGTCCAGGCAAGCCTTGGCTTCGTTGTCCACGCGAGTCGGACGCTTCTTGTCCTTGTCGAAGCTCAGCGAGCAAAGTGCCGACTGCACTGGTGCCGGAGCCACATACGGAGCCTCAATCGTGACCGGTGCGGTCGCGCTTGCGGTTTGTCCCTTGTCGTCCGTTACCGTACATGTCACCGTCGCCGTTCCCGTAGGAGCGCCAGCCGACGAGAACGTCGCCGAAGTACCCGTACCGCTCACCGAACCGGCGGAAGCCGAGTAGCTGTAAGTCAGCGGACGATTCTGCGGGCTTACGCCTGTCGCCGTAATTGCGCTCGTCTCACCCGGCTTGATCGTAGACGGGTTGGCCGAGCAGCTCACCGTCGGCGGCTCGAAGGCCTTCACGGTAAAGCTCGCCGAGCAGTCTGCCGACTCGCCAGCCTTCGGACCCTCGGAGACCGTTCCCTTCACCGTGTGCGTACCTGGCGCAAGTTCGGCGGTCGCCACAGTTGCAGTCGCTCCGTTGCCGGTCACGCCATCTCCCGTGAAGGTGTATGTCGCCTTCATCTTCGGATTCAGCATGTCCGCGGTCGCCGTGATCGTCACCGGCTCACCGGGGAATACCGACATAGGGCTGGCCGAGCAAGACAGAGTCACCGGCGGAGGCGGAGCGATCGAACCGACATGGAAGACCAAGCCGGCGCTCAAACGCGCGGCGTTGATGTTCGCGCGGCCGCCGAAGGTCTTCGGGCCAAAGTCCGCATGCATGTATTCGTAATCCGCCTGGAAGAGACGAATCGCCAGATGGTGGTGGAACAACGGCGTGTTGTAATCCAAACCGCCGCCAGCCGTCAGATCCGGACCCCAGGTGTTCGGCTCATGATCCGGTCCCTGCACGTACGCTCCGCCCGCCAATGCGTGGACGAAAGGCGTGATGTCCGCGGTCGGATACCGGAAGATCAGACCGGCCGAAGCCGTCGTGAAGCCGTCGTTGTCCGCGCCGCCCAACGTGCCGCTATACTCGTGAACTCCGACCTCGGCCTGCATGCCCACATATTTGTTGAAGTAGTAGGCCACGCTGCCGATCTCGCCGACATTCACCGACTTGTAGCTGAAGGGAAGCGTGCTCGTTACCCCGGTGCTCGTGGTCGACTGCTGCACCTCGACCGTGTCGTGAGGAGCCAGGTAGCTGTAGCCGGCAAAAATATCCCAGCGAGAAGGGGAAGGTTCCGCCGGGGGTTTCATAGCCGGCTTGTCCTGAGCGAATGCGCTCGCGGACACAAAACAAGCCGCTGCGGCAAACGCCAGGACCAGGGATTTCGTGACACCAAATTTCATATGTTTCCTCCGCAATGATGCCTGAAAGGCAGACTCGCGCTTCAAGCTCTCAACTCGTGAATGGGTTCACCCGCATACGCACGGGCAATATTCTCTTTGACAAACAAATCAAGCCGGAAACCGATACGACATCTTCAACTTAACATAGGGCAAATTACTCGCAACACAAATTTCTTGAGTCAGTTGCCCTGCCCGTTACCCACAAATTGCACCCGCATCCGCAGTTCGAGGGGGGTCCTCCAAGCGCCGTGCATTCTCCACACCCCCCACAATACTTATCCCAGATTCAGAGCTTTCTTCAGGCTTCCCCGCTCGCGCTGAATCTTCTCCTGCAACAGTGTGATCGCATACAAAAGTTGCTCCGGCCGAGGAGGACACCCCGGAACGTAAATATCGACCGGGATCACTTGATTGACTCCCTGCACCAGCGCATAGTTGTTGAACACGCCCCCCGACGTCGCGCAGGCACCCATCGAAATTACCCACTTCGGTTCCGGCATCTGCTCGTACAACCGCTGAATTACCGGAGCCATCTTCTGGGATACGCGTCCCGCAATCACCATCAGATCCGATTGCCGCGGTGAAGGCCGAAACACCTCCGCCCCAAAACGCGCCAAATCGAAGCGCGACGCGCCCATCGACATCATCTCGATCGCGCAGCATGCCAAACCGAATGTCATTGGCCACACCGAATTCTTGCGAACCCAGTTCACCGCAAAATCCATCGAGGTCATGAAGACGCCCTCCGGCTCTTCAAACCCGTAGCTCACCTCGCGCACCTTCGCGCGATTCTTGGCGCTGCTCTCGAGAGAACCGAATAAATACTGGTCCTTCCCTTGATTCACGCCTCGATTTTCATCCGAACTGTCCCCGAAGCTCGCTTCTGACATAACCCTAGTATACGACGACCTTGTCAAGTGCGAGAAAAAATCCTGCGGTTTTTGTCCGCTCCATTCGTCGCGAAGTGTATCATTCGGCACACTTTGCCCCAATTCCACTCAAATTCCGGGGCAATCTCCAGCCGCCCGGAACCAACAGCGTCGCCCGAAACCGGATCCATCGCAACTGTCCCAACGCCGTCGCCCCTGTCCCCGCCGAATCGCCGGCCGGAAGCAAACTATGCGGCACACGCGCCAAGTCCGCCGCCCATTGCCGCGCAAACGACGGCGGATCGCCCACTCCCGCGACCAGACGCGCATCCAGAATTTCAAACTCGCCGCTGCCTAACTCGGCGCCCCCGCTCGCCGCCGCCTCATGCCCAGCATTCGCGCCAGCCTTGCCGCCATCCCCCGCGGCCTCTGCCATCACCTCCCCATACAACGTTCGAGCGCGCAGCCATTGGCTTTTCGTCGTCAAGAAGCGAAACCGCCGCGGCTCCCAAGCAATCGCGTCCTGCGCTCGCATGCCATAGGTCGTACCCACCTCACGCGGGTTCAACGATCCATACGGTGGAGTCGCCAGCAACAGCCCATCCGGATACCCACCCCCCTGCTCCCGATCCATCGCCAGATCCCAGCCGGAATATCCCACCCCAGCCGCGGCAATCCCCGCACCCGCGACACCGCCGATCGGCACCACCCGAAACACCCATCCCTCGCCCATCTCCCGGCGCCACTCCTGTCCGGCCGCGACCTCACCCTCCAGCACCACTTTCCGGCATCCCGCCGGCCTCGTCGCCACCCCTCCCGCAGCCTCCAAACGCGGCGAAAAACCCTCCCACGCAGGAATCAGAACTGTTAATACAAAAAACAGCACATTCCGTCTCATTCGACTCAAAATCGCCTCTCGCCTCGGTCCGCCCAGTTGGTCCGCCCCGCTGGTCCGCCCAACGCTCTCACGATACTAACCGCCCCGCCAGCCTCCGCTCTTCCCTTCGCCAAGACCCGCGCCTGACCCTCCCCAACCGTTGCGAACGATTCCCCTCCCCCTCCGCCGACCTGATACGCTACTGTTGCAACCGGTTTTGCTGGCAGGGATTTTGAACCTATGCAAAAGATCGAAGCCATCCTCCAGCCCTCCAAGCTGGACGCCGTCAAAGACGCCCTCCTCGAAGCCGGCATCGAAGGCATGACCATCCTCGAAGCCCGCGGTCACGGCCGCCAAAAAGGCCACACCGAGTTCTACCGCGGACGCGAATACACCGTCGATCTGCTCCCCAAAGTCAAAATCGAAATCGTCGTCCCCGACACCCTCAAAGACAAAACCGTCGCCGCCATCGTCGGAGCCGCCCGCACCGGAAAAATCGGCGACGGCAAAATCTTCGTCACCAAGATCGACGAAGCCATCCGCATCCGCAACGACGAACACGGCGAGTCCGCCCTCTGAACCGCGTGACCGCCGCTCACAAACCATCCCTCGTCGTCCACTGCGACTGGGGCAGCGCCCCCAACAAGCGCTGGATGACCAAAGCCACCCTTCGCAATGGCCGCTATTTCGCCTCTGCGCCCGAACTCGTCGGCAATCTGACCGGCATAGTTCCCTGCAAAGAAAACTCCGTGGACCCGGGGTCGATCGTCCTCGTGGGCTTCGACTTCCCCATCGGGGTGCCGGCTCGTTACGCAAACCAAATCGACATTTCTCAATTTCCATCGGGTAAACGCAATTTCATCGAGCTGCTGGCCCAATTGGGCAAAGCCGATTGGGCCAACTTTTACACCGTTCAAGATGATGTCAACAAAGTCGGCATTCACCAACCGTTCTACCCCAACACTTATCGGGGCGAAATCACTCAAGCGCCGTTCCTGAGAAATCTGGGAGCGGCAAGCCTCAACGACCTTCGCAGACGGTGCGATTTGCCGCAACCCGCAATACAGGAAGAGCACCGGCCCGCCCGCCGGCCTGCCTGCCCTCTTTTCTGGACCTTGGGCGGGAATCAGGTAGGCAAAGGCGCCATCGCTGGTTGGAAAGAAGTCCTCGCTCCCGCCGTCGAATCCCGCGTTGCAACGATCTGGCCATTTCACGGAACCTTGGCCCATACCCTAAAGCCCGGTTCGACGGTACTCGCTGAAACCTACCCAACCCAATATCACCACCGCCTTTTCGGCCAGGAAGTCCGTGGCAAACGCATTTGCTCGAAGCGAAAGGAGGTTGCTCGCAAATGGCTCGAACGAGCAGAGGAATGGAAAATTGATCTCGCCCCAGAACTCTCTCACGCCATAAGCAATGGGTTCTCCACCGGATCGCAATGCGCCAAAGTCCCCGCAGGTCAAATTCAGAAGCCGGATAACAACGACGACGCCTTCGACGCCGCAATCGGCCTCTTCGGCATGATCGACGCCATCCAAAATTACAGCCCAGCACTGGAACCCGAGGACGAAACCATACGCAAAATCGAAGGCT
>Ga0209208_10008426_pt1 | contig 13743 bp, 7 predicted proteins | sample S1TSphfallax_3_FD_187694 | JGI IMG/M metagenome (GOLD analysis project Ga0209208, IMG submission 187694) | Host-associated microbial communities from peat moss isolated from Minnesota, USA - S1T2_Fd - Sphagnum fallax MG (SPAdes) (version 2) | ecosystem: Host-associated > Plants > Peat moss >...
AACCATACCAGAGAATTGAATCCCAAGAGTACTTCACGCAGAAAATATATTCAATCTTAGATTTTGCAATAAACTTTCATAATTTTCAGCCAGAAAATTTGTACATGATCTGCTGTGCAGTTGTCGGTACAACTCAATGTACAGAATTTAGCAAATAGAAACTGAACAAATTCTTTCAATTCAAAGGGAGAAACTCGCAGGGATCCGGTGGTGGTTTCAGGCACAAGTCTGGCTATCTAACCAGGATTCATTTGTGTTCCGAAGTAAGGATCTCGCAGCATTATTGCAGCACTCGGCTTATTTTACATGCATAGGCTTCTTTCGGCGCTTTAAGGCCTCTATCTTCAACTGACTGAAAGCGCACATTCTTAGGTACTCAAGCGGTGATAGTACTAGTGAGCAGATACGGGGCAAATGCTTGCTCTACAAATCTCGAAGCTGAGGGCAGTTGGAAGGCATCAAACAAGCTGCTAAAACTTCACGTGATTGGAAGCAATAAGAAAGTCTTGGTTACCAGCACTAACTTGTCAATTAGAGAAGATCTTTGCAGCAGCAGCATGCTGGTTTCACGGTGGCCTCTTTCTTTCACCTCCTGCAGTGCTGCCGCTTGAACCCTGGAAAAAGCTGCTTTCAATGTCAACGACCTGATCCACAAAGATTGATTGCTCTTCTCGACGTCGGCGGTGGACAGGATTTCTTTGTGGAAGGTGCAGAAGATCTCTGCTTACTCGCTGCTGCTGCTGCTGCTGATCCATGGTCGCTGGCAGTGCTAATTACTTCACGCAGAAAGAACTTCAAGGTGGCGGTAAAAACTGCATCGCGATTACCAGTGCTCCACCGAGGTGCCAGTAGTGTAGTAGTATCGCTTACAAGAATACCTCTTACTTTGAGCTGCCCTGCCACACATACGCCACGGTCTTGACAACGTCCTCCTTTACTTCCGCAATCACGTTCTTAATGACACCTCCTCTCGGCTGCTGCCCGCCTTTCTTCGTCGCCGCTCGTTGTTGCTCCTTATCCATAGCTCGCAATGTTTATTCTGTTGCAGAGGTGAGAACCACTAGCTCACGGCACACAGGTACAAACTACGGCTATCAAACCACTACTAGTACTTAAACAGTAGATGCAGATAGATCATTTGGCAAGAAGGCTTAGAACCGCCTCAAGAACACCAACGAAGCAAACAAGCAACTCGATCAAATTCAAGCAGCATAGAAAACAGAACTATGCTGCCAGCAAGCCAACAAAACATACTGAAAAGTCTCTACACTGTCTCCAACAATTTTACATGATCTCTCGATCAGTTTTTTCCTTCACTTCCCAATTCCACGATTGGAACCAAGGGCTCAAATGACTCGAGAAGCTCGATTAGGAGAGAGCTTTAAGAAGAGAGACTTGAAAAAGGAACTGAGAGGAAGAAAGATAAGCGCCGGTTGCTTTATCTTCGGCACCGCAAGCACCGCTTCGTCGGTAAAGCTTTCTGCGGTATAATGCACGGAACGAAGATATTCTGCAGAAGAATACACCTAGACTGCACCCTAGAATGCACTGAATGAAGCCTTTCTGCAGTAGAATAGCCTAGAAGGCAATGAATTAATAAGCTTTCGAGGGTAGAATACAGACACTGAGAAATGTCAGTTGAAGTTCGGTCCTGACAAACCTTTACCCCCCCCCAAAAAAAAAAACAAACAAACAATTTCTTTTAGTAAGTAGGTGATCTTGAGGGGCCACTTGACTGTACGATGGAATGAGGTCCTCTAGAGCCAACTGTACGCATAATGCACTGAATGAGGTTTTTCTGCGGTAGAATAGGCAGACGTAGTAGAATGCAACTGGAATTAAATAGCTTTCGGCGGTAGAATACAGCGAATGACAAAGTCAGGTAAGCGTCATGGAGATTTCTTCCATACAAACAGAAAACATTTCGTATTTTATGGCCAGGTAAAGCCCTCACTGGAAAGGCCTGGTACAATCATGCCTCGTAGGTAAGCCATACCAGCTGATTCTGCCCTTGCTAGTAGGGCCCCATAGCTGGCTGGCTAACCAGGTGAGAGCTGGGGCTTGTCCAGTCCATTCTGCCATATAATCCTTCACGAGGTGAGTCTAACTAGTGGGCTAACCTAGTGAGGACTGGCTGCTTGTCCAGTCCATTCTGCCATATAATCCTTCATGCGGTGAATCCAACTAGTGCGCTAACCTAGTGAGGACTGGCTGCTTGTCCAGTACATTCTGCCATATAATCCTTCCTGAGGTGAATCCAACTAGTGGGCTAACCTAGCTAGTGAGGGCCCAAGACTCATCCAGCTGATTCTGCCTTATAATCACTGACGAGGCGAGCCCAGGAGGGCGATAACCTAGTGAGGGCACAACTGGACAGAAATGGTAGCAGAGGGCACGTTCCTCGGCGGTAAAAGCAGGGGTCTGCATGTAGTAGTAGGATTCACACTTGCTACCGATTCCTGTCTGGGGCTAGTGGGGCTAGTGGGGCTAGTGCCTATCCAGTTTCGCAACAAGGGGTGTGTTCACACTGTGGCCTTTGCCATTTACATTAAATTGTATCTTAATGCAAAAGAAGAGTTATGGAAACTCATATATTTCACCACCATTCCAAAATAATAATCTTTAAAAAAATGCCTCTAAACGAAACCAAAACCCTTCAAAATATATTGTAACTCTATTATAACTAATCTCAAGTTTCAACACAAGCCAAAAAATATCATCTTTCAAAATGCCTCATAATAAAAAATAGACCTATTATTATTATTACCTAGGGGCCCAAAATCCCTTAAGCTACTATACTCTATAATGAATGAATCTAAATACAATATCCTTGCCTTGGTCGGCCAGGCCAATAATAAAAAAAAGGGGAATAGGGAGGTTTGAATCGGCATGTGCTTTTTGAAATATTGTGAATTGGAGCTCGTTCAAAGGTTGAGTGGGGCGGTGTAGGATAAAGAGTTGTATACAACACGGAACTATTCTCATGGGGTAACCACCAGTGTGCCCTACCTTCTTGTCAGATTCGGAGAAAATTTAATAAAAATTTAGAACATGTTGCGTTTCCATCACATGCTTAAGCATCCCCACCACCATTTTCGTTGCAAGTTTTGGATGAAAAACAATAATTTTTTTAATATTTTAGTCTGGGTAGTATAATGGCTTTGAACTAACATTTGTGCACATGATGATATGATTGGCAAAAGGCATTGCATAGTTTAACATTTCTTATTAAGTAGCTAGATTGATCAATTGGTCCAAGTGGTTTGCTTTTCCTAGTTTCTCACCTTTTACAATGTCAATTTTATGTTTATGGGTGGTGAATGGAAAACAATAAGCCAATTGTCTTGAATGTGAGAAATATTGTTCAAGGCCCAAATATCAAGTATGAGTGAAGCTACTCTTATTAATCATTATGATCACTCCTTTCACATGTCATGGATGTCTCCTACTTCATTTACTTTGGTGTCCATGACTTGAACTCATTCAAATTACATTTTTTATTGTAGGTTAAACCTTCGTTCTATTGTATGCAGAAAATATTCCAAGCATGGAAGATTATTATTTAAAAGGACTAAATTTGTGGGGGGAGCATTACTTCAGTTTTCACCTCATTCTAAAAAGGAAACCTATTTGGGAATCATATGTTAACACCAAATATTATACTTATCTAGCATGTGCATATTGTCCTCATTTTTTCTTGTTCAAAGTATGACGTGTTGCTAAAGTTATACTTAAAATAATACCCAATTTCAACCAATTTGATCCTATATTTATTAATGCATCCCCTATTTTTTTGGTATTCCTAAAATCCACCCAACTAGGGACGAATCCCCAAATTGAGGATAAACTAATGACTGGTTCTAATGATTAGGTTTTACTTTTAGATCTAAGGTAATGTTTTAGCGTAATGGTGTAAATTGCTTTGCACATTGCACTAAGAATAAATTAAATAATTTGTTTCCTATTGTGGCTATATCTTTGGCGACTACCATGGTGTTCAAATGCAATGACTCCACCAAATGACATTGAACCTTTTGCCCAAATGGTGCCTTTGACTTCCATTTGATTAACATCTTTCCTACATCTTGATTTTCAATTATGCATTTTGTTGTACAACCATTCATGATTATGTGGGATTCATCCATCCTTACACACTTTTAATGAACACACGGATTAGTTGCAAAAAAAGGCAAAGGTAGAATCAAAGGGCTAAAAAGACGGAAAAAAAGGAAAAGGTAGAACCAAATGGCCAAAAACATGAAATTTAAAGCAAAGGTACAACTAAAGGGCCAAAGAAAGGAGACAAAAGGACATAGGTAGAACCAAAGGGCAATAGTTTATAGTTTTTTAGATAAATAATTGTTCAATGCATACCTTTATGGATACAAAGTTCTATGGACACATTTCACTTTAGATTTTTTGGATACATAACAAAAAGAATTCATCCACCACTTCTCACCTATTACAAATCACCCAATTTCATTATAGATTTTTATACTATAGTGTTATTTTGTGAGGTTCCAAGGCCAAAACAACCCCCCTACCCCATTATATGCACTATAGATTTTCCAAAAACAAACATGTCACTACACATGTGAGTTCCCAAGACCAAATCAAGCCCCCATTATGCATGTTTGTTAGTTCCCAAAACAAAATCTCATTATTCATTTTTGAATTCCCAAGATCAGCCCTACTCTACACTTCCAAAATGGAAGGAACCCTTTTGAGTCATTATAAACTACAAGTCAATTTCATTTGGTGAAGCAAGTTTGCCCAAAACTTTCCATGTGAACCTTTTCATTGTAGTTCCACATCTCTACCACCAATAGCCCTTTTACACTTTGTTTTGGCCTTTGGGTGAAAATCTTTTAAAGTGTACCACACACAAGACAAAAAGGGCTTAGTCCTTATTGCAATCCTTTTTTACCCTAAATTTTGATCCCCGTACAAAATGATGAGTCAAAATTTGTTGAAAATTTCAAAAGGAATATATTTTAAACCATTACAATTCCAAATTCCATCATAATCATCCATAAATGTGTCTTTACATGATAAAAAATGATTAGGTAAAAAACACAAAAAAAAAGTAATGTTGTGATAAGATTTTGGTACACCTTAAAAAATGTGGACCCTTTCATGAACACTATTTAAACCCTCACACTTAATTCACATTCAAAAAAATTCTACAACCTTCACACCCTTATGTTTATGCATGAAGTCTTTAATCCCTCACCCTGACATTCCCTTCATGCTTGCACAAAAAATTCTCTCCTCACACTTTCATAAACATCAATGTTAACCAATTTTCACAACAAGCATGCTTGAGCTTGCACATTTATTTTAATGTTGGTTCTAATTTTTCACAAAAACATAGACACTACCAAATTTGAAATACCACCAAGTTTCGGTCCCATTATAATTTTCTAGTTACATGCTACATCCCTTGTTGTAGATTTCATCCTTTGTCTAGCCCAAACTAGTTGCTTCACGTTGTAATACGATTTTACATATAACTTTAATGTGTACAAGATTTTTATTTTTTTTGCAAAGGAGAAAACATAATAATAGCCCATAGTATTGTGAATTATGTATTGTTGTGAAATTTAGCTCATGATTAGGGTTTTTTTAAAAACTTGGTGAAACTTTCTCACAAAATTAGCAAAATAAGTTGAATTTAAATTATTAAAAATTTCAAAAAACCTTTAATATTATGTCCAAGAATAAAAATCACTTGAATGACTATTGATCAATTATGTTGTTAAAGGCATTATCTAAAAATACCATGTCTATTGTAGAAGCAAAATAATTTTGTGATTAGCCCATGTGAAATGGAAATGTTCACATTTTTTAAATAGTTAAAATGAAAAAGAAATCCAATTTTGTAGCAAAAATGATGATTTTTTGTACATTAGTAAGGTTTGGTTCATGACACATGTAAGGTAAATTATGTAATTTCATCCATTATTATGTAAAATAATAGATGGTTTAATGTGGCATGTATTACAATAACATTATATAATTTGACCACTATATGAAAAACCATATTATGTAATAATGTTTCTGGGGTTAATTTATATTCATCATATACATTATTGCAAGTAAATGGAAAAGAACATGAAGGATATGGGGAAGTTCTGAATGTTACTAAGTTAACCAAAATGATAATGATGCATAATTCTTTCCAAGAATCCATTATAAACAAACATAAATAAATTGGTTTGTTAAATTACAATCACACTTGATAACAAATATATATTCTTTTATAAGGGGTTATGGGAATTAACTAACATCCTTCTTAACATTTAACACAAAGTGTTTTAGCACCCACTCCAATGCTACCTAGTTATCATGATTGTATTCAAACATGTTGTTTACAATGACTTTAGGGTTTAGAAAAATTATCTAGACATATATTTTTACAATGGTGAATTCACATTTTCAATGATGATAGGTTATGTGTTCCTCTTTTTGTTGTTTGCTATGAGTCATTCCCTTTGCCATTCATCCCACTTTTTTTACATATTGGTGTTCATTAATGTTGTAAACTCCATTGTGTTCTTGCTTTTCAAGCACCTTCTTCATTTTGTTAATTGTCATTGTTGCAAGTTCCACCATTATAATAACATAAGGATCCTTGGGTGGACCCATTAAAAACTACCTCAAGGAATGGTAAAATAATAAAACTTACCAAACAATATTTTTGGCCTCATTCTTTAAAATGTTTTCATGGGTGAAAACACATTACAAAGGTGCCAACTTGGGTAGTTTTATGACATGTGCATAAAGTATACACCTACAAAATGTGTTGCATTTAATTTTGGGTTTCACTTTTGGTGTTTGAGCTTGATATTTTGATTTTCACAAAATTAATGTTATATAATATTATTTCAAAAAAGAAAATAAAATAAAAAGATTAAATCCAAAGAATAATAGGTATATTTATGGTATATGTAATATAATAAAAAATGTTTTTTTTTTTTTGGATTACATTTGGTTTTGGTTTGAATTAGTCAACAAAAAAACATTTGAAATGAAAATTTTAAAATGGCCCATTTCACATATCTTGTCATCTTCCATTTGAAAATGATTATTTGTCAAATGTTAATTTATCACATACTTATGGTCATTGCCCTGAAAAAACCCATTTGTGATACAATAATGATCAAACTATTCACATGGTTCACATATTTATTTCCAATCATATGGAATCACAATGTTTAGTAGATATTACAAATTTCATAAAAATTAAAAATCATTTCAACCATTTCTTGAGTATATTTGCATTTTATATACATTGTGATGTTTTTTTTTTGGCACAAACATACTATAACCTCACATCATATGAAATTTAAATTTTTTTTTTTTTTTTAACATTTCACTTTTTTGAGTTTTGATCTACCATAATATGCAAAAGCATTGTGAAATTCCTTCATAATATTGATATGGTCGACATTCAAACATGGGAACCCTAAAAAACAATAGAATGTGACAATAGTCTTGGGCCCCCCATAATGTGATTTCATACTCATAAATATACATTTATTTTTCTCAAGTTTATCCATTGCATGCCAAAGTATATGCCCTTAAGTGTTCATTAAAGTTTCAAATTCAATACTACCTCGTTAATGTAATCATGAAAAACAATTATTGATTTAATGACAAGCCTCATTTAAATGTTTCCTATCATTTTAAGAATTCAATAAGTTTAATGAAATGAAGGTGTGTCATTCCTTCTAGGTACACCCAAGGGTGCTTATGTCCTAAAGCAAGTACTAAAAGTTGGGCAAAGAACAATTGGATTTGGTAGAAATATAATTAGGTTGTTCAAATAAGCAAAAATTGTAGGAAAGTAAGTGTGATTTGAAATTAACATATTTGCAAAAACAATGTCTCTAAGTTTAATGGTAATGTAGCTAGCAATTAGGAAGCTCACAAATTATAGTTTTTAAAATATGAATGTGTTGATTTTGGGGGTGAGCAATATGTCCAATTTTGTTTTTAAACATTTGATTTCAAAATGGATGCACACATATGGTCTTAGTGTTTCCCTAAATTTAGGCACAATGAATTTTGTAAATTAACTTTGTCTAATTGTGCATATAAATGTTTAATTATGATGTACATGAATTTCAATAAATGTGTTTGTAAATGATGTTGTTCAAGATTTTATTGATTAGGGCTTTGTTGTCCAAGATTTTTGCTCTTCAAAACAAGCAAAAAGATTTTGTAGTCAATTTTTTTTATTATTCAAGTTTTTCAAAGACAAATGGTACTTTAGATTCATGGCAAGACATTATGTGTGCTAAAAGTAGAATTGAATGTGGGTTTTGGATTGAAATTGCTTACATTCTTCATTCTATTCATCATCATAGTTGGAAAATTTTATCTCTAAAATTTACATCCTGACAATGAAGTTGCGATTTGAAACAATTTTGAACAATACTATAATTTAATGTTTTATACTTTTTAAACAAGACTAGCATAAAGATATTTTTGCAAAGTAGATGCAGAGCAAAGAGAGGAAGAAGAGGGAGGTACAAGAAAGTGGTCAAGGGAGGGGGGAGATGAGAGTGGAAAGGAGCATGGAAGGAGAATAGAAAAGGGAATAAAATGAAAACCTAGGGGAAGATGAAAAAATGTTTTGTTAAGTTACTATTGACTTATTTAACCCCCTTTAATGAGCTCCTACCTAACATTGAGCTTTTATTTCAAAATATATGTTTCCAAGTGAAGATTTTATGTTAACATCCACAAGTAACATTAATTTATCACCCACTCAACACCACCTAGGATGTCACCTAGGATTTTATGTTAACTAACATTTTTGGTTTCAATGTAACATTTTCTTGCATTTCTTAACATCCATGTAACATTGATTTAACATCAAGTGTGATTCATACTTTATTGTAAATAACCTTGTACTTTTGGCTATATAAAAGTGAAATATCATGAATTAACATTGCATGTGGAAACATAGTTATGTGGCAAACTATGATTGGTTCTTTTTATTATTATTATTAGGTAGAATGTTGAAGTCATGTTTAAAACATTACTTAAAATCCTTTAAATTTTTTAAAAAAGTAATCCATACTCAATATATTCATATTTATATTTATATATAAAAAAATCAACATTTATTTAATTTATTGTTAATAACATGTAAAACTTCATAAACTCAAACTTGTAAGCTAGTGAACAAGTTGGAGTTGGGCTGAAAGGGGAATAAAAGCATAAATGGGAAAAGATTTTTTTTAAGACAATTATTTTCACACGTTTTCATATTCTTCACCTTTGAATGAATGAAGTTCAATATGACATGAATTTGAAACAAATGGAATATCCTTTTTTCTTTAGGTAGTTAACTATGGTTGAAAGTAAATTGAATAATCCATCTTATTTTTCCCAATTTTTAATTTTTTGAAATGCCATGTGGAATTATGTAATATAAATTTGGTCAACAATATTGTAGGTATCTATTGTTGCTTCTATTAATTAGTTAAAGAGTGCACCCAAAGTTTTTGTTTTTGGTTATTTTGAAGGAGCCACTTTTATTGGTCCATCACAATTATTTTTAATGATTGACCACTCACCAAAATACAAGCATACAAGTGTTTCCCATTTTCCCAACTATGAATAGGAACACTCTTCCAAGTGTGAACACAACCTTGATGATAGATTGCAATTGTGAGAAAAAAAAATTCAATTAATTTCCATTGACAAAAATGAAATATCTTCGCCACCTTTAGTCTAAAATTTATTAAATCACCTCCATGAAATCCCACTTGTCAAGGGCTTCCCAAAATATGCAGAAGTTGCCCCAATTTCCTAATATATATTTAATTTTGATTTTGTTAAATTTTCTTTGAAAATATTGTTCAATATTCAATAACTCTTGCATTGTAAATCTAAACATTACCAAACCACCTCAATGCACCCCTATGCATCAAGGGCTTTCCAAGATACCAAAAGCATCAATGTTTGGGAAATCTCAATGTGAAAAATAAAGCAAACAAATTACATGTATAAAAGTTAGATTTTGGTCAAAACATATGGGATAAAAGTTTGGTGCTATTGGGAACATCTTGAGGAACACATTGGGAATTTGGGGAATAGTTTAAAACTTGATCAAAACCTTTGGGAATCCAATGAAAACACATTGGGAGCAACAAAAATAAATCCTTCCTCCCTTCCATTCCAATGCAAAAATAAAATAACATTGAACCCTCTTGATTGCATGTTGAGCCTTCTCATAATTGGTTGCATGATAATTATGGTCTTGAAACTATTTGTCACTATTTCCAACTTAAGCTAATAACCCTACCTAACAATGTGGGTACCTATTGTATTAATTTCATTTGACAAACATTTGGATTTAGCATAGGGTAACAACCTCAAAGTAGTGTGTTCCCAAAATAAACAACCCTTCAACTCTACTTCAAATTCCCATATTAAATTCCCATTTAAAGGTGTAACCAATGGGATGTTTACCTTAGGAACACCCCACTCTAATGGCATTACCCAACATTAAACAATTCAAGAATTTTATTATTTCCTATGATATCCATTGAGTATCATGGGAAAAAATGTTTTGTTTAAAAAGGCAAGCATTTTTGAAAAAAAAATGTTCCCTCTTGTAGGCATTTCATTTTCAAGAAACCTACCTTTTGTGAAGCTTTTTAAAACATATTTTTCAATTACACCATGAAGTTTTTATAAGTTTTTTTGTATAGGGAGTCCTACCCTACAAGGATACCATTCTATGGGGATTAGTAGGCCAAGGGGTGTGACATGAATACCAAGTTAGACTTAAATAGGTACAACTCCCATTACATAGAAATTTGGACTTATTAGGCCATGCCTTTAAGCAAGGATTACACTTTCACATGGGTTTAAACACCTCAATGGTATAAGTAGCTTGGACCTTATGGTGAAAAATAGGTATTCTTCAAGCATGCCTATTAAAATGCTAATAACTTATAATTAAGTTTTAAATATTATGTGTTTTAAATTTAGATTTCTAGAAGTGGGTAAAGGGAGTGGAATGATTTAATATTTCAAAAAAAATGAAAATATTTTTAGAAACACTAATGAACCCTTGTGCCATTGGTCCAAGTGGGATCATCTTTAAAAGCTTCATAGGATACAACTTTTCAAGAAATATTTTCAAGGTTCTAATAGACATGACTTTGTAAGAAAATCAATTGTGAAAAACTTTGCTCAATGTGAACTCAAGCATCATTGTTATTGAGTTATTAAACTTAAGATGTAAAAAGGTGTCAAGATTTGGTGTGTGAAAGGACAAATAGAAAGGCCAATATGATGAAGATGCATTGATTGGTTGAGATATCATCTCAATTTGCCTTCTAATTTTCAAAATTGTTTTAAATTTCATAAGTTTTATTTTGTTGGTCTACAAATTGCAAAATAACCATTGTGCACACCACCTTGACAAGGGTATTCCAACAATACCAAAAATGCGATGAAAGGCCCCACAGTTTGGGAGCATTAAACCCAAGCAAAAAAAAACCTATCTTAATTTTTTCATATTAAATAATCATCTTAATTTATCATATTCCTATGCAATTTTGATTTGGTTAAGTTTTTAATCTTATGTAAAGCAAATTTTATGTAAATGAGGTAATCACAAGTGCAATTGTGTTTAAAACTATAAAAGAAATCCAATGACAATGTTTCGTCAAAGCCAATTTAAGTAAAACATGTTTAGTTTTCATAAGTCATAAATTGTCACTTGAACAATTCAAAATTAGAATTTTTCTTAACCAATTTTCAAGTAAAGAGGCATGGAAAGGTGTCTTTTCAAATTTGTGTATGATTGAAGGCTACAAATGTTCTTTGAACATTAAAAAGAAAGGAGCGATGTGTGAGGATTCAACCTTTTCTAAATTCTTAAGTGTATGGTGGTCAATTTGTCTACCTTAAAATTACACAATGTTGTGTTTCCTTTTCATTAAGATTTATCCCATATCATTTGTTGACAAGTTCAATTTTGTAAAGTATATAGATAGGTGAAAAAATTGATTCCTCATGGTTTGCATTTTAAACATTCAAAATGCATGAACTGTTTGAAATGAACCAATTGGCCCATGTATTAATGAGATAAATCTTGGATCCTACTTACTTACCTAAGCCTAATTACCTACCTACATATCTATCTATTTATCTAGCGTATGCTAAGTTGCCTATTATAACCTAGCCTACACCAAAATAGTTGCCTACCCTAACTTACCCTAGCTTAAACTAGGTAATTGTCATGATTATATTATTTGTTACTATAAAAATTTAAATGATTATTTATTACCACATGTACATCATTTAGTGGAGTTTTTTTATCCAAGTCCAATGGACAAAGTTTTTGCCACATGCATACATCCTAATTCATTGTCATATGTGACTATGCATTTTGGTTGTAAATTCAGTTGCAAATGGTCATGCCATATAGCATTATAAGAAATGTGTCCCTTGTTTGTTAAGTGTTTTCATTAGATTTTGAGTGAATTCATTGGTCTCATTGAATGAAACTTAATGGGGATCTAGTGGATTCACTATTCCATTAAATAAGAACTAGTGAACTACACCCACATTTTGTAGTAGTGTACACATTTGCAACTACACATTTCAGTCATAACAATTAGTTGCAAATAACCTTGCCATGTCAAATGGATGAAAGTTGGTGTTAGTTGCATATTGATCCTTTCGACTAGGTGTCACATATTGTCTTTTACTTTTGAATTTTATATGACTTGTCCAAAACAATTAGACAATGTGGCAAGTCGCATCTATCATTTAAAACTACAAATCAATTATAAATCTAATTAATTTGCAAATTTCTTGTAGTGTGACCACATGTGCTTCATTCTTCTCCTTAACTGCCTATTGCAGCTCCTCCTTGAATTGTTTAATTTGTTGTTCTTGATTGCCAACAACAGCATCCAACCTAGTATTATCTTGAGTCAACGTAACATTTTGTGCAACATTTTTTTCATCAATTGATCATCAAATGGTAGTACACAACAAAGCAAAGCCCAAGTTATCAATATCATGGCATGGACCTCATGTAGTTTAAATTGTTATTTCATTTACCTATGTAGCTCATTGACAATAAGACCATGAAAGATACTAAGGAATTTTTCTAATGTATTTTAGGTGCAGGGGAAATCTTTGCCCAAAATTTTCATTCTTTTGGGATTGAAAAATACAAGTAGGTGAGTTTCTCCTGAAATTTCAAATACTTAGAAAAAAAAAATTCCCAAAAAATAGATATTTTGCTACATAATTGCTGAATAAGATAAGCAAATTTGGCCCAGGTTTTAAGGAAGATTGAATATTTTAACCCAGATGCACTATTTGAAAAAAAATTCTATGAAATGATAATTAAAACACATCCACTGAATATTTCATAAAATGAGAGAGAAATTGGGTGACCATATGATGAAAATTTGACGCAACAGAACAACAATGCACAAGTAATGTGCAAGAACCCTGTCCATAAATAGATATTAAACATTGAATTGTTAGTTCACTCAAGATAATTAAGAAACACAAATGCAGACCACCAAATCCAGCAATCCCATTGGCCTGAAATATATATATATATCAAGACTTACACACAACCCTATTATGCTAAGGGTTGAAAATAATGGTCCCTTTCTACCATTTCCATTGATCCTCCCCAAATTCTTAGAAACCTATTAAACCCTATTACACATAATTGTTGGGTAGTCA
>Ga0209208_10008427_pt1 | contig 13742 bp, 14 predicted proteins | sample S1TSphfallax_3_FD_187694 | JGI IMG/M metagenome (GOLD analysis project Ga0209208, IMG submission 187694) | Host-associated microbial communities from peat moss isolated from Minnesota, USA - S1T2_Fd - Sphagnum fallax MG (SPAdes) (version 2) | ecosystem: Host-associated > Plants > Peat moss >...
CCCTACCCCCTGGGCCCCCCCCCCCCCCCCACCCCCCCCCCACCTTGTCTTTGCTTCCCACAAACGGTAATAAGATTCTGGTGCCAGGCCTTTAGGGCCGCACGCCAAACCCAGCACCCACTTTAATCTCCTCCTACACAGCTTGCCTTTTGTCAGCAAACTAGCTAGGCCTGGCCCTCACACAAGGTGTCATTAATTTAACTAATTAATTCACTAATTTAATTAATTGCTTGCTTGCTCCCGTTACTTAATTGTTTTAATTAGTTCATAGATTTATGGAATTGGATTCCCAGTTTTGCATTCTCACTTAGTAGGCTGCTTGCTAACACCCAAAGTTCAAAAAACAATTAAAATGCTTATCCATTTTTTGTTATTTCTAGATTCAATAATTTTAATGCTGAAAATCAGGCATCAAAATGGGGGAGGGGTGTAAAATATTTTTTAATTCAAAATATTTTTCTGAGTTGCAATTTAAAGTCTATATATTGAAATAAATATGTGCATATTTATTTCAATATCTTAAAAAAAGCATTTTAAAAAATTTCAAATCAACTATATTTTGCCCAATTGATTTCTCCCCTGAATTTTATTTTCTTGCTTTTCAATTTAAATATACAAATATTTTTTCCTTTGATTTTTCTTTTTTCTTTTAAGTATGAGACTCTCAGAGAGACGTTCCCAATTGAAAGGTTTTTAAAGTTCCAAACTTTTTTTTTTTGAATATTTAAATATTTTCAAAGGCAATAATAATAATAATATGTTTGCCAATTCTTTTCTCTCCTGAAATTAATTTGTTGAAAAGTTATGAAAATGAATTCTCTTTGGGAAACTTCTAGCTTTCGCAATATTTGTTAAATTTCATTTTCTTCTCCTGATTTAATATGGTGAAAAGTTATAAAATAAAATCTCTATGAAAAGTTCTAGCTTTGCAATACATATTAACATATATATATATATATATAAATTCACAACTTGTTTTGTCTCCTGAAAACCATTTTGGTGTAGTTATGCCAAAGACTAAATTTTATATTGAAATATCAATTTTTCTATGTATATATATTTTTTCACCAAATGCTTTCTGATTTGGCAAATTTTTGCGACTTCTTGACCAAAATAAAATCTAGTGCAACTGATCAATGGAATTTTGTGGAAAAATGTTGCCAAATTCGCCAGATTTCAAGGAATTATTTAATGAAATTGCCATATTAGACAATATGTTGAAGTAGGTTGCCAAAATATACTAGGATACTTAAATTTTTCTACTTTCCTCTCTGACCTGTAGCCAAATTTGGCTCGTTCCTCTTGTGGATGATCCAGAATGTGGCTACACCACAAAATTGGGGAAAAAAAAAAAAAAAAAAAAAAACCCCCCCTATATAATAAAAATAATAATATAACTTGTGAAAAGTTTAACTTAATTTATAATAGTGTGGTTTGTACCACTGGGCGAAGTGTGAACATGATTATGTAACTGATTGAAGTAGGAACAATACCCTAACACAGAGCCCAATTGTTAGTTTTTTAAATAAAAATAATTTCCAAATACAAAAAAAAACCATTCAAATTTAATCTCTCCAAATATAATATCTCCCCCATTAAGAGGCTAAAAAAGAACAAGAAAATAAACTCCAAAAAATCCCACTCATAAAGGGCTTTGAAGAGGTAGTTTAAGTTTGGCAGGGCTGATCATAAAACAAAACACCTCAAACAAAAACAAACAAAGTTGTCCTCATATTTATTTATTTATTTATTTATAATAATTTATTATTATTTTAAAAAAACAAAAAAAAACAGATAGATTCCAATAGAAGAAAGAGGGAGCATGAATTGTTGGATGTGGTATCAAGTGTGAACACAGCTGAATTCGAACTGACTAGGTGTTAGGGTCTACTAAGACCTGGGGTTTAAGATTCTGTTTTCCCGGTCGAGGGTTTTGGGTCGGGTACAGTACACTGCGTGCGTGCAATCACTGCTCGACGCACAGCAGCAAAGCGGCAACCTCGGCTGTTGTTTTTGTTGGTTTTTTTTCTTGTTTTTTCTTGGTCTCTTTTTTTTTGTCTTCCTCGTTGTGGGTAGATAGACTGCCTGCTCCTCTGCCCCTGCATTGGGGCTTTGTTGTCAGGGATAGAGTAGTGTAATGTTGTTGGATTCAGTCATAGAGAGAGTGCAAAACAAGATTTTGGTACTCGGAGTCTTGAGTTTTGAGCTTTCGTAGCTTCACAAGCTGGGCGCCTCCTGCATTGAATTTTGTATGTAAGCTGCACACTCGTACTGGTTTTGTGCCAGTTTTGTTTTGTTTTTGTCCTTAGGTTTCACACTACGCGTTTTGTGGCTTTGGGTTTTGGAATCGTGTTTGGCATTTTCGAAAGCTTCTGGAGAATCATGATTTGGGAGAGAGAGGGACAGAGAAATAGAGAGTTGATCAATTAGTGAGTTTAGCTGCCAGCTTGAGATACGGTTGAGATACGGTAGAAGCTGTCATGCTGCGAGTGAGTTCGTTACAGACCCATTTTGTGCTTGAGGTTCTCGTAGTTCGTAGCTCGATTTTGGTGTGGATCTGTTTTCTGCAGCTTTGTTAAAATGATTTAGGAGTGAGCTGCATTTTGGGTTCTAGAGAGGATTGTAGCTGCAACAGCAGCTCTGTTTTGAACTGCCTGTAGCTGGCTTCAGGTGGTACTGATTTCGAGATCCATCTAAGTTGCATACTGTTTTTAGCTGTACCAGTGGCGTTGCAAGTAATTGAGCTTCAGTCGTGTATCGGAGTCTCTCGGTTTACATTGCACAATTTGGCGGTGTTGGGAAGGATCAAAACTTCCGTGCCATGGTGGTCTCATTCAGACCTTCGTCGTCGAACCGCTACTCAAGCGATGTGCCACTGGTGACGAAGAGCCAGGTCCTGCAGCGCTTCAAGTTCAAGGACTTAGAGGCAGCAACTGGGGGCTTCGACAAGGAGAATCTCATCGGCCGCGCAAACCATGGCCAAATCTATCGCGGCGTGCTCAAGGACGGTCGTGTAGTGGCAGTGAAGCGCCCGATATTGGGTCGTCTGTGGAAAGGAGACGACGCGTTCGAGAACGAGATACAGATTCTCACTAAGCTCTTCAGCCGCCGCTTGGTGAATCTTCTCGGCTACAGTTGCGATGGCAAGGTAAGACTCCTCGTTGTCGAGTACATGGAGAACGGTACCCTTCACGAGAAGCTGCACGGTGGAGGCGGAGGTGAAGCTGCGAAGCTCAGTTGGGCGTTACGCGTCAACCTTGCGTTGCAGACAGCGAAAGCCATCCGCGCTCTGCACGCCTCGAGTCCACCCATCATTCATCGCAATGTGAAAGCCTCTAACATCTACATTGATCGACACTGGTGTGCGCGTCTAGGTGACTTCGGTCTCGCGCGCTGTTTGCAGTCCTTAAGCGTCAGTAGTGGAACTTCGGACGAATGCCCGAGGAAAAGCTCCGCTAGCTTGTTGTCGTCTATTCCTGAGATGGTCGATAGTAGTTCACATCTCTGCCAGACGCCGAGTCGACCATGGTCGGGAGTCGAGGACTGGATCGGTGGCGAGAATGCGGAGCTGGGTACGGATCAGGCGATGGCGGATATCAGCCCGAAAAACGATGTCTTCAGCTTCGGCATGCTGCTGTTGGAGCTTATTACTGGCTCAACCCCAGTTTCCATGGGTACCTAATTCCCGAAAATATCCTCTGGTTTCTCGAGTCTTTTCTGATTTTTCTCGATATAGTTGCAGAAGTAGAATTCGTGTAGAAGTGTGAAATAGTTGTCGTGCTCTAGATCAAGAACAAGTGAACCAGTTTATTGCTTTCATGTTTGTCGACTCACAAAAATTCTGTGACGCTTCTTGCAGGCGATGACTTCGCACCTCTCAGTCTGCTGGACTGGACGCTACCTCTGATCAAACAAGGAAGCGCGCTGACGATTTGCGATCCTCAAATCTCAGCTCCTGAGAGCACGGCAGCTTTGAAGCACATGGCTCAAGTGGCCGCTCGTTGCGTACGTCCGCTGCCTTCGCGGCGACCCTCAATGGACGAGGTTGTGCAGAGCTTGACGAAGGTAAGCAAGCTCATTCCATTGCCTTTTTGGAGTGGCAGCTCCAGGAAACAGCAACAGATGGGCAGTGAGACGACACTTACGCTACGCCGGATCACGCATCTGCTGAAGCTGCCCTTCAACATTTGGACGAGAATCTTCAAGCTCAAGAAGAAGAAGGCCTTCATTGCGGGACTGGGGAGATTCATAGGCCGCAAGCTGAAGCAGATGATGCGATCTAGATCAAGAACAAGGCCCGTGAGCTCCAGTTCCAGTCACAACACAAGACCCTTGGGGTTTGGATGCAGCAGGGCTTCATTGAAAGCCCCTGCAGGAGGTGCTAGAGTCTCGGATGATGAAGGGATGATGAATCCGCCTGATCAAGCTGGTGCTTATGATCTGCATGATCACCAGATTGCTACTGCCAGGCTTGTAGTTCAACAAGGAACTGGTCAAGTGCGGCAACGAGCTTATCATCCAGCAGCAGGAACTCCTCTTCCTCCTCCTCCTCCTCTTGCTTCTTTGAGCTGCAGCAACAACAACCACAAGCCCATCAAATTCCAGTCCAATTTCACCAGGCAATATTTCACACGGATGCATTCTGCAAGCAATTTTGAGGACAGAACTTAGCAACCAGCTCGTCATTACTAAGTTTTTGTAGACGATTCTACTCGCTCATGATAGTCCTTTGACCCCCATACCTGATGCATCAGGAACCCTGCAAAAAGTGTGAAAGGAATCCCAGGGTTTTGGAGTTGTTCTTGGGTTACATTTGCTTGTGTTATGCTTAGTTTATTGTACATTCTGTCAAATCCTCCATTATCAGTTTCTTCATTCTGCAACTTAAAGTGACACATTTGATGTCACATGCAGATAAGGATGTGGGTCACCATTCTTTTTGTGGGTTCTTTTGGTTTTGCTGAAAACGTCAATAACCTTTATTGTGGAGCCATCATTCAATTCTATTCAGGTCAATTCAAGTGTGAAGAGAAGTTCTCTATGCACACAAAGAGATGTGTTGATTGCTGAATCTTTCTAGCGTGCATGTGTTTGCAAGTAAAGATTCTCAAATATCTTGATTGATTGATTGATTGTTAGCCCCTCCATAGATTCTTTTTGAGAGAACCATGCCAGGACTATGGGAAGATAAACTCAAGATGTCCCTGAGAAACTCATTAGGACATTGAAAACATTCACATCTTTTGTTAGTCTAATTCAGTGCTTTTCATTTTTCTTTGTGCATCAATTGTTTGCCCATCATCATGGATGCACTTTGCTTGTCAAGTTCACTTGTGTTGAGTATTGGCTGAAGATGGTGCCACTGTTATTGCAATGCTTCCATAGGAAATTTGTATCATCAGAGTAGCAAATGACCATAATGGGTCATTCCTGGGTCTTTTGCTAATCGCAAAGAACCAAATGGCCTTGCAATCATTACCTCATCAAAACAGAACCGATGTTCCTTGCAAGAATCATTCACTGTCAGGCTGTGAGCACCCATACCGACTAGCCTCAGACCTTGTGTCATTAGCAACCCACTAGGTAGCAAATGGTACCCTGGATTTATTGGCTCAATGATAATTCCATAACCCTTGCATGATGTTTCATAATCACTCTTTGCTCAGATGAAAAGAGTGCATCTTTATTCTCAGAAGGCATGGCTATGTCTGATAATTGGCTGAAGTGTGTTGATTACCATGAATACTTTTAGTGCTCAAATGACTTGACTATTCATAGTAACCTACACACTCTTGCTTGTTACATAGTCTATAAACTAACGTTCTAGAACATCAGAACCCACCAAGTTGGCTGATGATTTGTACACACTCCACATCCCGCGAAAACCAGAGTTGATAAGCTGGCGGGTGAACACTTCGGCGCTCATAAAACAACATGTTGATCATGGTTCAATTCGTCTTGCTATTCCAAGATAAAATGTGCCCCATTTGTGGGCACACTCATAGTCATTGAGATCATTGAATTTGGTTACCAAGCAAAAGAGATATACCTCCTCAAAATCAACTAGAAATAATCTTCAATATACATAAGCCCCCTTGATTGCCACACAAATTACAGCCTGTAAGTGAATCGATTTTACTTGACATTTGGACAAAATCTGACCTTTTATTAGATTTGATGAATTTGAAAACCATGCCATTCTTTATTCAAACCTGTGCATCATACACCAACAGTCATGGTTCATTTAGAAAAATCAATGGTGATGGAGGCATTACAATTTGGACAATCCTACAATTCTAAACATCATGTGGTCTCACCTTGATTAAGGTTTTGGGTTTTGGAATATGTTGTCGCCCTCCCACTCAACATCAATTCCTACCATATTTGTCGGTGTTGTCATGTGCTCTCATTGGTTGCAACTGAGGCCACTTTTCTTTGGTCATTGTTGTTCATGAGCGTCTCTTGTTCATTGTGTTGCATGGGCTTCAGCTCCCTCTTCTGTTTGAAATCAAGATGTGCTTGACTGGTTCTTAAATTCTCATTCCATCAACTTTTCACTTGTAAGCACTCTCTAACATTATGCTTGTTGTTTGTTCCATGTGTATGCAGTGAATGTGCATTGTTGTGGATTTCTTGTTGGTCTCTTGTGTTTGTTTCTGCTTTGCAAGTGGTGCTCTCTCTCTCTCTCACAAGCTCATTTTCCCTGGCTTGTCAAACCTCGAGCTCATTTCTCATACCGCTTCTCTCTTTCATACCTGGCCACTATTTGATGTTTGATCCTCACATACCCCCTTTCTCTCATACTCAACCCTTCTTTGATGTTCAAACCTCACAAACCTTCTTTTTCTCATACCCAACCCCCTTTCACACTATTAACGACCATTGACTTGTGGACGGGTGTGACCACGGACAACTAAGTGCTTGAATTAGGAATTGGCATTAGCACATAAATACAAATGTAAATAGTTTATGAAGTCTTAAACATGCACGAGGATGAGCACAAAGGGGACATAGGAAGAGGAATATGACATAAGAGAAAGACTAGTTTAGAAAAGATAATAGAGAATATGAAAAGGTTGTATAACAAAGGAAAAGACCTTTCTTGTGCTCATGGTTGGCCCAAGAACCATGTTGATGTAATAATAAAGGTGTAAGCACAATGTAAAAGCTTTTATTGTGGCTGCCTTTGCATCTTGTTTGAAAGGTTGTGAGTAGAGATAACAATAAGTGGTAATATTAGGTTAGTTTGTTAGAAAAATCCATAAATAGCCACCAAAGTGGATCGGTTTCTTGTAAAAAGCTTTTCTCTTTCTCTGAGTGGCTTTTTAAGAAACCTTTGTGGAGCGTTACTTGTCTACGGTACTACAAGACTAGGGAAACAAGTGAAGTGCATAAGATTTTGGTATCAAAACAAGATCTTTAATAGGGAAAATCTGGTATATATATATATATATCACCTTTTTTTTTTTTGTCCTATTATTTTTTGGAATTTTCGTAAGAGGGTTCATTATGTCAAATGACCAAAGTAGCGAGGTGCAGTCATAATAACATGTACCATTAGAAGTTGTAACCATTGCTTAATTTTTTGAATATTGGATTCTAAAATAATAATAATAATAAATAAAATTTCTTGTTATAAAATGTTATTGTGAATACATTATGTACGTATCATAAGAATTTGGAATCAATTTAATGAGTAAAAACTACAAAATTAACATTAGTAAAGACTTAACCATAATCTAAAAATAGTTTTGATATTAAAAGCACAATTTGAAAATATTATGTTATGACATTTTTTTGGATATTTTTTAACATACACCATAACATAATGTTATTTTTTAATAAATAAATAAATTTAATGTTGTTTTGAAAGACATATTAAAAAGATTCTAAGAATATTCATTAAAAAACAACAAAAAAGCAATGGTCTAAAGGGGCAAATGTGGCTCCTTATAATGTGGTTGATCTTAGTGAGGTCCCTTTGTATGTGGGTAGTGAAAACTAATTACCACTAAATGATTGGAGGCTTTTATGTTTGGTATTGATGATATGACCCAAGACGCCTAGGCTACAATCTTGCAAGAAAATTTACTTAAGGGTTTTGCATACAAGGTTGGGTTAATTGCCTTGAGTGTCACCCCAATGAGCATGACCAAATGTTGGCAAGGTAAAGTAAATAGTCACTATTCTTTGTCACAAAAATAACAAGTAGCCATAATCAAGTTTTAATGTATTAAAAGTGTAAATGTTTTTTATTTAACGATCAACATGAGGATAATCTTTAATTTTATCACAATGATGTTGATTAATCATATATTTAATATGTATTCAAATAGATTTTTAAAAATTAACTGTGTTTTTTTCTTATTTTTTAAGTTGTCCAAACTTGTACAAGTAGGCGAAAGTAAATGCATTATTGAATATTCTCCATTTTCGACATGATATACCTTTAAAATGTAGTTGTAAGTTTTCAACGTTTAAATATTTTAGCATAAGACATCAAACTTCTAATGGAAAAGTATGTTCAAACTCAATTTGACCAATCATTTTTAAACATACTTTTTTTTTATTGTGCCAAAGTTTATCAAATTTTGTAATCGCTTCATTGTAAACTCAAAGAAAAGCACCATGTTCCTATTATATTATTTCAAATTATTTTGAATCTACTTTCTTCTACTTGTGTCAAAAACTAAACCATTTTTTTATTTTCTTTTATTTATTTATTTTTGTATACTTTACCATGATTTCAACCAACCTAAAACCAAGCCTTAATCTAGGGGACTCCATAGAACAATGAAAACTTAAATGATAGAGGAATTTTGATAAAGATGTTTATAAGTTGATTAAGCCCTAAAAATCTCGTGGCAAAAATAACACAATTCCAAAAGAAGTTACTTCTTTTTTGGAAATTTTGGAACAACTATATAATGAAGTTCATAATGAAGTAGAACGGGTTAAACTTGCAACTTTGATGTTGCATGATAAGGCCCAAATGTGGCAAGGACAATTTAAGGTGGATTGGGAAGTGCATGGCCAACCCTAAGTTAGAATTTGGATAGAATCTAAAAGGGTGTTCGTGGCCTAGTATATGCCTGAAGATTATTCCACAACAATGAAAGAGGAATTGATATAAGTATGCCAAGAATTAATTATCGTAGCCAAGTCCAAGTGTTAGTTTGATGAACATATCTTCTACTTTTCCTCTTTGGCATAAATGGACCATGTTTGTGTTTTGTGAATGGGTTAAATGACCATATGGTGTAAATGGTCAAAGCTTGTAGATAGGTAAAACCATCTTGGAAGCTTAAATTGATTGGCCATAAACTTTGAGAACCAAAAAAGGACCCATAAGAAGCCTTTTGGGAAAATATAAAGTGGCCCCAAGATGGACACTAAGATTTATGGAACTTGGTTTCACAAAGGAAAATGGAAAAAACTTCAAAAGATTTGAAAGTCAAAACAAAGGGGCTAGACCAACCACAAAAGCATCTAAAAGGTTAAATGAAAAAAATCAAAAGGGTTATGCTTTACCTATCATTAGGTTAGTCACCATTTTTTACAATGTCCTAAACATTCCCGATAGATATTAACCCTTGCATTAACTACCCCAAAGGAGCATGAGGAAGGTGGTAATAATGGAGCAAGAAACTAAAAACCTATTAGAATATCAACTATCATTTTAGAAGAAAAGAAAGTGGCCCAAGATCCCACTATATTTGCATGAAGGGAACAATTGGTGGTAAACCCACATTGGTATTGGTGGACCCAAGTAGCACCCATAACCTAATGTCAAAAACCTTTGTGGCCACTCTAGGATTATCCTTGAAAACCATGGACCCTTGTAGGATCCTACTACCTAATGGACAAATTCACAACATCAACCTTTACTTGGAGGATGTGCCAATTTAATTTCCATGTTTAAAAACACCCAATTTTGAAATATGGCCTAGGAACATTTATGATGTAATTTTGGGAATGTAGTGGCTGGATCAAGTAGATCCATGGGTGGTGTGTAAACATGGATTAGTTTGTGGCACTGAATTAGATGGTACATATTTTGAACTTACAAGTATGCAAGCCCTACCTAATACCCCTTTCCTTTCTGCAACTCACTTTTAAAAATGTATAATGGAATTTTAGAATCGTTCTCCATATACATGTATGAACTAGTCAAGGGTTGTGGGATACAAAATGATTTGAATGGTTTGTTGGATAATTTGTTAAAAGAATATTTTGATGTTTTTCCAATAGACTTACTGAGGATGCCACCAACTAAGGAGGTGGATCATGCCATTGACCTAAACCGTAATGCAAAACCAATTATTAAAACTCCCTATCATCATTGTTTTATGGAAAATAAAGAAATGGAACAACAATTAAGTGACATTTTGGAAAAAAAATACATAAAACCTATATCACAAATTTACAAGCTTCATAGGTTCATATTGTTATAACATGAATGTCATGCATTATTTAAACATAGAAGTCATGTGCACAACTTTTGTGTGTAAACAACATGAATAGACATATAACATTTGTGACTAAACAATACAAATAGGCATATGACATTGGTGTTTAAACAATGTGCATGACATCGATGTTCAAACAATACAAGTAGATGAATCACATCCATGTTTATTCCATATGAACCTATGAAAAAAAAAATCATATGACTATTATTGTTAAATCATGGCCCATGAAGTTTGTGATGTAGTAAATCCCCTTGGGGTGCCCATGTACATTTTGTTAAAAATAAAAATGGCACCCTTAGACTTTGTGTGGATTACAAAGGTTTAAATGAGGTCACAATCAAAAATAAATATCCCTTACTAACAATAGATGATCTCCTTGGTCATTGTATGGTGTTAAAATATTTTCCAAAATATATTTGAATAGTAGCTACACTAGATTTGTGTGAAAGAACAAGATATATCAAAAATAACCTTTAGAACCAATTATGGGCATTATGAGTTTATCATATTGCCATTTGGGCTCACAAATGCCCCAACCACCTTTATGAGTCTTATGAACTCCTTGTTTCAAGAGTACCTAGGTAAATTTGTGTTTGTGTTTTTGGATGAGATATTAAAATATTCCAAGTCCAAAGAAGAACTCATGGAGCATTTGGAGGTTCTTTTTGAAGTCCTAAGAACTAATGAGCTATTTGCGGAAAAAAAAATGCAAATTTGTTGTTATCTAAGTACACTACCTTGGACATGTAATTTCGAACAAGGGAATGGTAGCAGATCCTAGAAAGATCAAAGTTGTGATTGAATGGCTAATTCATAAGGATAAGATGGTAGTGAGAAGCTTCCTAGGTTTAGCTAGTTATTATAAGTAATTTGTGAACAATTTTGCCCAGATGACAATGCCTTCAACTAAATTACTAAGAGGAAAAAGTAGCTCCCAAAACATTCTATGGAATTCAAGATGTCAAGAAAACTTTGAAGCCTTGAAGAAGAATTGACATCCACTCATGTGTTAAAGGTCATTGACCCAAGAACAAATGGGATAGTTTTATGCACCAATGTTAGTGATTTGGCCCTAGGTGTTATATTGATGCAAGAAGGGCTAATCATTGCTTAAAAATATGGGAAATTGAATATTGTAAAATTAAACTACCCCAACCATGAAAATGAATTATTGGTTGTGATCCATGCTTTGAAAATTTGGAACTACTATTTGTTTGGAAAACCTTTTGCCATTGAAATAGACCATGAAAGTATGAAATACCTAACCACCCAACCTAATTTAAGTAGAAAATAGTGTAGGTGGGTGGAGACGTTACAATAGTTTGATTTTAGATTAATTATGCATTATATAAAAGGGAAGGAAAATGTTATAATCGATGTTTTGTTAACAATTCGCCAATGCCATTTCCATGGAAAAAAAATCATGATGGAAGACATTAATAAATATTATCTCCAAAATGAGTGGTTTAAAAAACCGTATGAAAACCTATTATAAAAAAAATGACAAAAACCATGAAAGGGTGAAAGCATAAATTGGTGTTCAATTTGGACTATCACAATTTATAATTTTTCTAGATTACATTCAAACATAAAATTTAAAGCCATATTCAAAATTAAAATTTTCAATTTTAAAAATGTTCATGTTGTCATATATTTTAATGGGAATCATCATAATTTTTTTGGATGAATTCTAAAAAGATTGTGGACTTGAAATGGATTTTTGAAATGACAACACTACATTTTTCAAATATAAAAAATAAAAAATGTGAATTCAAAAAAAATGTGAAAATAGTGTCAAAATGAAAAATAAACCAATCTGGACATGATAACTATTTGTGGTTGTTTATAGACTAACAAAACAAGTTCATTTCTTGGTTGCCAACTCCATTATGTTGGCTACATATGTGGCTAGATTACTTTTGTGAAAAAAAAATCGACAACATGGATGGCCTAAAGAAATTGTATGTGATTGAAATTGAAATTTTGTGAGCCAATTTTGGACTACCCTACTGAGGACGTTTGGCATTAAACTCAAAATGAGTGTTGCCTATCATCAAGAAATGAATGCACAAACTAAAAAGATTAATCGTACTTTAAAAAAATGTTAAGAATGTATGTTGGCCATTGGCAAGGAACCATGGGAACAATATTTATATTTGGTGAAATTTGCATATAAAATTGGAGTTGGCATCCCTCCATTAAAATAAGTCCATTCCATGTTTTATATGGGCATAAATGTTTAACTCCCTTTTTTGTTTGAACACCTATTTCCAAGATAGAAGGTGTAAATGAAGTGATCATTAAGATGTACAATATTTTGAAATTGGTCAAAAAATATGTGTCAAGTGCCCAAGAACAAGCCAAGTTCTATGCTAAGAAAAGTCGATGCCCTAGGGAATTTGAAGTTAGTGACAAAATGTTTTTGAGAGTCAAGCCCTTGAAAAGTCAATTGAGGTTGGGAAAATGCCCAAAATTGTCCCTTTACTATTGTGGCCCATTTGCCATACTCAAAAGAATAAGCAAAGTGGCCTATGAATTGGATCTCCCAAAAGAATGAAAGACCCATGATGTCTTCCATGTTAACCTACTTAAGAAATATGTTTCTAACTCTAACCATTTATTACATAAGTTAGTAAAACATTGAATGAATGAGACACTATAATTGAACCAAAAAATTATTTTAAACACAAGACTCCAATGATTCCAAAAGAAAACTTGGAATTTTTTTTTGATAAAATGGAAATACTATCCCATGGATGATGCTACATGGGAAAACAAATCTAGTTTTAAGGCTAACTTCCCTAATTTTTATTGTTGAAAACAATGAACTATTTGAGGAGGGGGAACATGCTAACAACCACCAACTTGTGGATGGGCTGTAACCAAAAAGGAGGGGTCCTACCCACAACACAGAATTATCGAACCCCTGATGCGGACTTGTCTGATCCTGATCTACTATTCTACCTTCAGACCTCCGAGCTCAATAACACATCGTGAACTTACTGATTCTTGCAGCTACACTCGACGAATCAGTTGCACACCACACACACAAGGACAGAGTCAAAATCACAGACTTCCATCCACTGCCTTCCTACACTCTCAAACACACAGTTCTCAGCCGAAAACATTTCTCATTACATTGCAGATTATTTACATGCCGAAAGCACAAGCTCTCTTTTGGGAATCCTCGACATTCCAGACCTTCCAGTCACAACCTATTCTCTCTCTCTCCTTATCTAGATCTTTGCAGCAAAACGACCATACTAGGGC
>Ga0209208_10008428_pt1 | contig 13741 bp, 6 predicted proteins | sample S1TSphfallax_3_FD_187694 | JGI IMG/M metagenome (GOLD analysis project Ga0209208, IMG submission 187694) | Host-associated microbial communities from peat moss isolated from Minnesota, USA - S1T2_Fd - Sphagnum fallax MG (SPAdes) (version 2) | ecosystem: Host-associated > Plants > Peat moss >...
CCCCCCCCCCCCCCCCCCCCACCCCCTTCTTCTTGTTCTTGTTGTCTCTGATAAATGATGGGAGCTTTAAAAAAAAAAATCAAAATCCATGTGTTGTTTTGAGCTTGGATGTGGGCCCCTTGTGCACTCCGTCCCCACAATTCACACCTTGGCCATTAGTCTTCGCCATTGGACACAATTCGGAATAAAAATTCTACTCGAACCAATGGGAAATTGCAGCATGCACCCAATAGACCCAGCTTTTTTTTGCTTTTTTTTCTTTTTTTTTCCCTTTTGGGGGTAGGCTAGGGGGGTAGGGGTCTTGAAGGTGTGTATCAGCGTATGCATTGTTGTCCGTTTCCCATGTTTTTGGAATAAGCAACAAATTTTCACATTGTTTAATGGAGCGAGCGGAAGAACTTCTCCTCACCAAATATAAAAATGGGTCCCCAACAGAAAATGCCTCCCCTTGTGTGAAGACAAGCAGGGATTTCTTTATGGGGTCGAGCGATTTATTTCTTTTGTATGGGTTCACATTTAGAATGGAAAAAAGTGTAGGGTAAAAGCCTGAGGCAAGGCAGCATGCTTTACGAGTGTAAAGACTTGCTCTAAATTAAAAAAATTTGTCTCGTGAAGGTGGGCGTTTGAAGAAACTAAACACCTGCATGGCTGGAGTGAGTGTTTCATTTTTTGAAACGGCCACTGAGAAGTTACACTAAATAAGGTGCGCCTTCTTCTTCTATTACACTAAATTGTTTTTGGAGGGGGTCTTCTTCTTCATGTGTACAATAAGGCCGCAAGCTTGAGGGAATTACCAAATGAAAAGGAAAAGAAAGGCCCCATGTGAAGTGAGAGCCAAATGCAAGAATGCTTCTAGTAACATCCTCGATCCACGGCCTTACTGAAGGTCAAGACAAAGGCCCATGTGAAGTGAGAGCCAAATGCAAGAATGCTTCTAGTAACGTCCTTGATCCACGGCCTTACTGAAGGTCAAGACAAAGGCCCATGTGAAGTGAGAGCCAAATGTGCTTCTAGTAACGTCCTCAATCCACGGCCTTACTGAAGGTCAAGACTTCTTGGTTGAAGTTTTTTTGATGGATGAGATTTATTGAAGAAATGAAGAAAAAAGGCAGATCATTTAGAAGGTTAAAAAAACAGAAGGTTGCAATGACAAACTGGGATCTCAGGAAGGATCATTTTTTTTATATTTATGTAATTTTTCATGATACATTTTATGTTTATGTTTTCATTTTTATGTTTTTGGGTTTGGATTTCTATGTGTTTATAAGTGAGTTCATTTTAAATCATCGAAGGAAAATTAAGATCACAAGAACCTGAATTTTATATCAATTTCTCAATTTAATTTCAATTTGTACACATTGAAATCAATTTATAACTAAACTACACACTAAAATATATTAATTTAACTAAATTAAACTAAGCATAATTAATCTAAACTTAATTATACAAGTAATCATAATCACTTGACAATCACTGAATTCCACTTTATAACATATAGTCCAAATACACAAATAAATTTTCAGCAAGTCTTTACAAACCAGAAAAAAATGATATGATAAATATAAACATGAATATGAACAAGGATAGGTAGCTCAATTTGCCTTGACTCAAGCTAGAACCACCACAATGAGCCTCAAAATAACCATAATCAACCCTAAAAGCTTCAAAACAATATTAATAAACCCTAATGAATTTTAAACTTTAGGTAGATTGACAACTCAAACATAACCAAAATCATTTACTAGAAAGCTTAGTTTGAAAAGTAGTCCAATCTACTCATCATTTTGAATATAATTATAAAACCAATAATTGAATTTAAAGTTCACACATTTCATACTAGAAATTTCAGCCAAATCAGGCAAGAGAGATGATAAAAGAGCAAAGCTAAATTATACTTATGAGCAAGAGTTTCCCAAAGTTAGAGGTGAAACTTCACCAACCAAAAAAACATCTAAAATGATACTACTATGGGGTTCACCTTAATCTAAATTGTAATGCTTAGTTAGCAAAGAATCTAAAAGTTCTCAAAAAAACCTTGTGCAAAAACATGTATATTTTTGAGAAATAATTTGATTTTTTATTGCTCACACCCATTTAAGTTTCCCCAAAGAAAAACCATTTCTGACTTACCTACCATTTAGGGGTTAAGTTTATTAAAAGATTTTAACAATTGTTAAATAGTATACAAAGTTAAAAACATTTTAAAGAGTAACTCTTAACAAGAGTGAACTACTACTATATATGATCAAATCTTCTTTGAATTGCATAATTTACACCTTATATCCTTGTAGCATATAACATAATACCTTTACTATTCCAGCATCTTCTCGATAATTTCTCTTTTTTTTTTCATTTTTCACATCAGCAATAAAAAATTTATAATTCCTGAAATTGAGATAGGAGGAAAAAATGTCAAAAAAATTTCTAGAACTTTTTATTGAAAATAATTTAATTAGTGCCAAAATGGTAAAGGTACTACTTCACTGACAATTAGGGTATGTCACTCATGTTCATGATGATTTTCTCTATTTCATACCCCCCAATGAAATTATATTTTTCTTTTGGAAGAAGGCATTTTTTTGGGAGATTTTCATAACATTTTTTTTAAAATCTTATTTTGTCGTTTATAGTTTATACCTCTTGACAGATATTCATAAGCTTGGTCCCAGTGTTTTTTTTGTTTTTCAAATTTGTGAGCTAGGTGGGTGGGTTGGCTATCATTAACAAGAGGAACTTGCCAAATTTGACTACATGTCATAGAGGAAAGTAGAAAAGTTTAGGAATCGTGCTATATTTTGGCCACATGTTGCCAACTTATTATTGTCAAATTGTGGTGACTCCAAGTTTTTTTTTTCCCTCATAATGTGGCTACAGTGAAGTAAAAGTCTTTGTACTTGTCCCAAGGGCTTTTTTTTTCTTTTTCTCTTTTTTTTTTAAAGGGTCACCACGTTCGCAAAATATCACCTCTCACAACAAATCACTGCTTTGAGTTTGTATGGTCATGAGAGAAAATTTGTAGTGTATGTGGAGGGCACCCTATATCCATCAATTTCACTCCTAGAAATTGGAACGGATATTATGCCTACTCCTCTAAGGATGGGAGGGAAATTATGCCTACTTATAGGTGTAAGAACCCTCCCCCTATTGAGGAGTAGGCATAAGAGCCCCCCCACTAATGAGGAGTAGGCATAAGAACCCTCCCATTCACACACATGAATTGGTGGTCTACATGGGTTTGGTTCTTTGATAAATTTTGCCTGGCACTTTATGATAGGTAAAGATCATGGGCGAGGGACATTCCTAAAGTGTGGGACCAGACTTGGCCCCTTATTTTGAGAATGCCCCCTCCCTAGTAGGGCTTTAGCCTACACATAACATCTTTCCCATTCCGGCAATAATTAAATTATTTTCAACAAATGTCAAATTTTCTCAAAATCATCTGACTCACAATGTTGAAAGTTCTAGAAATTCATTTGATGTTTTCCTATTGAGTGCATGCCCTAAAAGCTTGGTTTGGTGGTGCGGTGTGTCTAAGTAGTGCAAAATAAATTACTTGGTTTCTTCTCTCTCTCTTTTTTCCCTCAGCTCAACAACTATAGTCGGAATTTTAGGAATGGCCCCAAAAAAAAAAAAAAAAAAAAAAAAAAAAAAAAAAAAAAAAAAAAAAAAAAAAAAAAAAAAACAAAACAAGAAACAAAATAATCAAACAAAAAACCCCCCAAAATAATCATCAAGAAGATGCCGGAATGATAAAAAGGTACGGCAATATGTATAATAAGTTCATTAAGCATTGCAAGACCAGCTTTTCCTCCCCCCCCTTTTGGGGGGAGAAGTACTTAGGTATGTTATTTAATTGAAATATGTGTGTTCCAAGTTCCAACAACCATCCAGTGCAGAAAAAACAGTTTGCAGCACCCAAGTCCTTCTTCTTCTTCTTTCCCCTTCACCACAAGGCTTAGGCAGCATCTATCTATCTATCTGGTCCCCTTAGAAAAAGAGTTGTTCCTATGTACAAGAAGCTTCCCAACAATCATCTGAACACAAAAGAATGTCTTTATGTCTCTGCAACAGAATTTACACCATCAAATCCTTGGAGCCTGTAATAGTAGAGAGCAAATTTGTTTTTAAAAACTCATATCTGTCCAAGAGGAGCCACCTTCAGAGTAGCCAAAAACAATTGAGGATCTGGAACAAGAAGGTTTTGCTTCTTGTTTGTTTGTGTATCTTCAAATGGAAGCAAATTATTTATATATATATATATATATACCCCATGTACACACCATAGGATGTCCAGAAGGGTGTAGTCGAGGCAGAACTGAACTGGGTTTGGATTCTTTTTGGATTTTTTTTTGGGGGGAAGAACCTCACTCAGGACCATTTTTTTAAATTTATTGACAAATTTTTACCCAAAAGAAAAGCATAATAAGTCGAATTTCCTTTTTTTAATTCAAAAAATATATTTTTGGCTTTTGGCTTTGCGCAGGGGGAGGGGAGGGAGAACCTTACTCAGGCCCATTTTTTTTATTGATTGACAATTTTGGCCCCCCCCCCCCCAAAAGCTAGCTAATGAAAATTTTCATTTTAAATCCAAAAATTAAATTTAAAAAGAAAATTGGAATTCTTTTTGACAAATTTTACCCAAAAGAAAAGGAGAACAAGGAAATTTTTCATTTTCAAACCAAAAAGTTCTTTTTGGAAAAAAAAAATTTTGGGGTGGGGAGGGAGAACCTTACCCAGGACCATTGTTTGTCCACCCAAAAAATTACTGCTCAGGACTGTACCAAAGATCCTGTCAATATTTTATAAATTGTAGCCAGAATTAAACAAATAAGCTGGAGCCTTCGAATCCAGGAACTGGACAAAAACTGTTCATGATAGGTCTCAAAACAATTATGTAATTGGGAATTTGGATTATGTCATGGCATCAGGCAGAGGGTACCTTCAACTTTCTGCGAAAGGAAGATGGAACCATGTTGTACCAAAGAGTAGAAGATCATCAAAACCCTGCAAAACTTTATTCATAAAACACACCCCAGCTTCTGAAAATGTACAGAGGTATTAAAAACAAGGGAGAATTTAAAGGACGTCAAATTAGCACAAACTAAAAGTCAAAAACTTTCCATCTCACCAACCAACCGCTTGTGCCGATGCTGTGCTGTGCTGATGATGGGTCTATCATGAAAGGGTGGAAGTTGAAAAGTAGCTAGGCCTATCACTACTATTCGACTTAAGATGGAAGATGCTTGCATTTTTCGCAATGTAATTGAAATTTTTTTTGACAAAGAAAAGTAATCAAGACAAAAAAAAGAGGGCGGGGGGGGGGGGGGGGGGGGGGGGGGGGGAGGGCCCTTTCACCCTTTTAGGCTCCAAATAACATTGGCACAATTGTGTAAAAACATATCAACATGTTTGTGTAAACATTCAAATATCTCAATTGCTAAAGGGAGGAATTAATCAATGGGTGCCGGTCGTAGTAATTTTTTTCTTTAACTTGAGCTACAGCAAAAGCAACAAATTTTTGAGTTGTGCAAGATCAGGGAAATAGATCTACATACATTGGATCGACTATAATAACATCAATTTAAATGATAACTCCATTTTTGGTGAGAAGAATGTCAATTCGTTTATAGGAGGAATTGAATGAAGGAAGTGCATGTAGTTATTCTTTTCACACATGGAAATCGACATCTTGCACAATTGCAACAAAAGTTTCATGAATTGCATCAGGGTTCCTTGTGCATTCATTGTTATGGGCGCAACGTAAAAGGTGGATACCCATAGGGTCAATGAAATGTGTGCACACACATCATGGGAGGCCTACAATTGAAGAATGTGATAGTCCAAACCACATTTGAAGCACTATGGAAAAGATTAGGGAAAATAATTGAAAAGTTGGGAAAATTGGGTGAGCTATAAGCCAAACGTTTACTTTAAAACTAGAACATGATAAAATTCAAAACAATTTGCTTCAAGTATCCTGTCAAAAAACATGTTAGAAAAGATATGATGGTGCAAACAATCCTAAATGGAATTTGTTGTCCAATGAGTTGTTCAAAAGGAGGAAGACACGTTCGCACTTGGAATGGTAAAAGATCGCATGTTACTTTGAAGTGTTGTTGGAAAGGGAAATTGTCGACTCATGTTAAGGCTTCAAAAAGGCAAGGGTGTTGATCGACCATGAACCTAGCAGCTATGATTGAAGCTACAAAGGCCCAACTCCCTAAATAGGTTATTAGGGTGATGGTGGTTTTTGGTATAAACCTAATTCCATTGAAAGTTATTGGAAGAAAGGCTCGTTTATAGGCTAAAACTCTTTTAGGGCTATAAAATGACCCTAGACCCGAAAGGCATTTAAACACTTGAAGGAAGGATAAATTTAAAAAAAACAATGGAATCTATGAAAATGAAAGAGGGAAATGTGCAATGTAATAGATATGATGGTTGTTGCCCGAAAAGGATAGGGTGTTGAAGTCAAGTGACATGGCAAAGGGGGACCATGCTACACATTGTTTTAAAGGTTGGATAAAAATATTTATCTCACTGAATTCAATTTGAAAGTGCACATATGCAAATGATACAATAGAAAGGGGGCCCAAAATAATGTGAATGTCGTCTACAATGGATGGAAATAGACAAAAGGGGAAATGACTAGCTACAAACATAGTGCCCTAAAATGAACTAAGGCAAATTATGCCCATCCCAAAAGATCATTTTGATGAGTTCCCATGGTAAATGGTATGAATGTGACATCGCCATTATGATTATGGTGACTATAAAATAGGAAATATTCAAATGCATAAAATGCACAAACAAAAGGGATAAGTTGTATTGAACACATGTATTCATTCATTCATTGGACTAATTTAATGAAAGAATATCATGTTAAGTAACATTGCAAAAGCCATGTCATTGTTGGCCCAATGTTTGATTTAACTATAATGGTCATTTTGTTTTATTTTGTTGAAAACCCATATAATTTACATTAATTTTTTGGCATTTTCCTAGTTTTTTTTCAAAAACAATTTGGAACATAACACCAAAAATTTGGCCACAAAAAATCATTATGTATGGCAATTTTCATCATCCTAGGAAAACTTATATATATATCACACCATGTCATATCACTTGAATCATTTATAACCAATATGTTATCTTTTTATTCAATCATTATGTGAGGGAATATCATTTATATTATAATGTGAAAATGATGTGTTTTTACTTTTTTATTCGTTATCGTTAAGTCCCAATCACACCTAGTCTTTAAGTCCTATTAATTAGCAATGCCCTAACATCATGAGAGTGCAGCAAGTCATTGATAATGATGTTCACATCTCAAGATTATCATTCATGTCTTTAAACCTTATTAGCTAGCATTGTTCTACCACCAAAGGAGAATGAAAAGTTGTTGATAATAATGTCAACATCATTAGGTTAACATTAGTGTATGTAACACCACCTCAATCTCTCCACACCATCATGTTAGATGATAGCTAAGATTAAGTTATTATTGTGTATTTTCAATAAAGTTTTAACTTGCAACTTGGACATTTTTTCCCATTTTCTTTTCTTTGTATATTTGTTTTCTTTCTTTTTCATATGTGCGCATTGTTTTGTTTTTGGGAATGTTTCATTTTTTTAAATTTGAAAACTCAATACAATTCACAACTTGGGTTGAAGTCACCTCCAAAATATTGATTAGGTTATGGTAAGTTTTTGGAATCAAAGCAAAACATGTCAAGGTCATGATCCAAAAATGCAACAAAAGTAAAATTCAATCTCATAAATGTTGACAACTCAATAATGAAAAAAAAGTGATTCACAATGATAAAATACATTGGGCAAACACCCATGTCATCTTTTATACATAAGGATGACAAACAAGTGACAAACATAACACAAGTTATGAAACATATTAAACCACCATGCTTGCATTATAAAATTTTGATAAGATTTGTTGGTACGGGCTTAGCAATATGAAAAACCATTCTTCCAAAGGATGACAAAATAGATAGATGAAAAACAACAAATCAATCCTATTGGGTAAGCAAACTTGACAAAACAAATAAAACAATAGGTAAGTTACCTAATGGAGGTTCATATAATAGGATTCTAAACTATTATAAAAGAGAACTCAAATGTTAAAATATTCTAATAATCAAAGAACTATGAACATGAAACCAAAAACTAATAGATGATAAACTCAACGGAAAATTATTTGTGATAGTTTGGTAACCTAATAAGAAATTACATCAAGAAATAACACATAAATTTCAGCTATTGAAGAACAATTATGCCCCTAATAAAGGATTATAATAGTTTATGACAAAGTTTCAACAACTACTCCCATGTGCATTTTAAGTCCTACTAGCTTATTTATATAAGCAAAGTAACTCATACCTTGAACAAAAATAATATTCTAGTAATGAAATACATCAACTCCAATATAAGGGTTTGTCACTACAAATATTTAAACCTATACACAAACCACAAACTAATCATTTAGAAGGCTACTACAAGGCCAAAATAATCACAAATACATACTTTAATAATGGTTACTTAATATATGTTCTTGCAAAGTATGATTAAAATTTCATTGATTATTTTAGGTAATATATGATAATTAAATGTATATGAAATTATTAAAAAAACTTTATTTTATAATAAAATGTATTCCATCGTTAAAAGATCACATACTATTATAATGTCAAAACAATCCAACAAGCACAGAACAATAAGGGGTGCACATTTTTTCCAAATTCATATAATTTCTCCAACCAGAATACAAATTAATTCCCTACTATTGGAACCTTCACACCACATTCACACCTTTTCACTTGAACTCCCCCACACTTCCACACCAAAAAATAGTATTAAATAATTTGAAGTAACTTTACATATCTCCTAAAAAAATTGCAACCTCACTCATCACAACTACCTAAAATCTTCCCAAATCAATCAAGATCTTATTTTACCACCTACATTCTAGCCACCTAACTCCACCCCGCTTTTTTTTCAAGAATTAACTAAATATATATAATGAAATCAACTTGACAAGGTACCTCCTAAAATAATGGAAGTAATGGTTTTTTAATCATTCCTACCTACTATTAACAATGTAAATTTAATAAACTATGACTATAAACAATAAAAATCAACCCCAAGTTTTAATCTAATATTTTTTCCCTTAACATAATAGTATGACCCAATTATGCAATAGTAGTTTTACAAAAATACACATAAAAATAAAGGGGGGAAAGATGTAGGGATTATGGAAGACAAACTCTAAAATAAAAGTAATTGGTTTTTAACGAAAATTTTAACTACCACCAATTTTAAATACTAAGTTATCAAACCTATGGTTTTCAAAGATCTAATCTTAGATAATATTGGTGACTAATTTGGTTTAATAGTAGTTCCACATCATTTGCCATGTAAAACATAATGTTAGTTTAACATTTTAGGTGTGTATTAACATCTAATTTTAACACCCTTGTATGGCTTAACACTAACAATAACACCAAATGTTAATAGGTTTAATGAGGTTTAAAGGTCTTTATTTTGTAATCCATATAAAAGAATAGATTTAATGGGCACCTAGAATTTCACCAAGATGTTAATAATTGAAATTCATATTAGTGAATATTTCAATTTTGAAATCAACCTATCTATTTAAACCAAACAATAAACTATATGAAACAAATCTACAAGGTTAAACATATTATCCAACAATGTCATGCAATTATAAGCCATAAGGCCAAATCATACAAATATCTTAGTGTGAAAAGAGTCACAAGAGTGCAATAGTAGCACATTGCAAATTATAGAATGTAAAATTGTCACATATAGCTAACCAAGGAAAAAGTTGTGTGCATTTTAACACGTTGCAATTAATGTATCAACATTTATAATAAAGGAAAGTGCAAGGAATGCAATAGGCAAAATCCATAACAATCAACCCCAATACATGTACACATTGAATATAAGCACAATCACACATGTGTAAGGCTACTACTTAAACAAATACATGTGTAAGTAAAAGTATTCCCACATCAAACACGATTTCAAGGTTGCAAAACACACCTCACTTCCCAACAACACAAAAACATGAATCAATGTTAATGAAATATCACAAAATAACCACCCCTTAAATAATTTTAAAAATTAACACACCTACCTAAAAGTATATATATGAAATTTTTTAAATGAAATATGCCAACTATACATAATAATTTTTATCAAGCATGAACCACAATACTAACCATAACAAAATATATATGTGCAAGAATGTTATTCGCCGCTTTTGAAATGTGACATAAAACACAACATTAAAATACACACATGTGTTAATGTCCATATATCATATATGAATGCCAACATGAAATGATTATTTTGTAGAATTTCAAATGGCAACCCATGAATATCAAAACAACATACCACATGAAACCAAAAAAATGTGATTTGAATGCAAACCCCAACATATGAATCAAACACCACCAAACACTCCCAAATCGCACACCATGCACATCTCAAAACAACATAGGTGCAACACAACACAACATTCAAATATATGAAAATGAATACACCAAATACAAATAGTCGATCCAATTGGAAGTGCCAATTCACTTGAACTCCCACAACAACCATTTACAAATTGCCTAACAATTACCAATTATAACTCCAACATTTCACCTACCATTGAACATCATAAAGTTAGGTGTGGAGATGAATACCCATGGCCCTTCCCATCAAGACCCAAATATTACACATGAAAACATTAAAAGTTGGACATTTGTTCAATAAAACCCATTGTAGCAAAAATCAAACAAACCAAGATACCACAAAAAAAGTTGCAATGTGTTGATTAGCCATTAGAAAACACCAACTTATAGTAATTTAATTGATGCCACCCCTTTAAACACATCAAAATTAATATATGGTCATTGATAACATGGGTCCATACCAATAAGTCCAAAGCCCAAAAACATGTGCAAAACCCCATATTGTATTTGACAACCATACCATTAAACATAACTTGGGCTCTACACTACTAGTCACAATCAAATTGACATAAGGTAATAATATTAAAAGATTTTCATTTGCTCCTTGAATCTTACAATATCAAAATAAAATTTCATGATCATATATGGATTTTCCATGAAACCATTTCCTTTTCCATTAATATTGATTTCAAACTTCAAATTGTTAATTTACTTGTAGATACAATTTGTGAGGTGGGTGTCCAATTTGCAATTCTAAGTTTTTGAAGTCAATTAAAAACACACACAATAACATATTACAATTTTTTTATGTCAAAAAGCATGTCATGAAATTTTGGATTTACCCATCACGATGTTATGAATAATTTTTAATTATGTCAATGACAACAATCTTCTTATTTAATGCCACGAATGTTTTTGTTTATAATGTTTACTCATTGTTAACCATGCATTAAGTATAGATACGACCTTTGTAAGTGTTAAATCATAAAAATTATAAATGTTAATTATTATATATTAATTATTTTGTTAATTATAGATAGTGGTGCATATTTTGAATTATATTAGTTATGATTTAAATACATATTCAATCTTTGTAAGTTTAAGTCATATTTTTCATAAGTGTTAATTAATTCATTATTGTCTAAATTTTTTGTTCTAATTAATGGTTTATTTTTGAATTAGTTCCTACTTAATGAACATTAAGTAACTAATTCAATTACTAGTAAAATCCACTTAGTTTACATAAGGAACTGAATTTGAATCTATTATTATTCCTATTTGTTTATAAAGCATGTATGAGAGTTTGTCTTGTTAACTTTTGAATTTGAATCTCTACATTTATGTCTAGTTTGAACATGCATACAAAGGAAATAATAAATACATGTCTTTCTAAAAGTGTATATTTTGTTTATCAACATTCATTGTGATTTTAGGTTGTGACAATCTTGCACATGATTCTCATCATGCCATGTCAATTTTGGCAAATTTTTAAAACTCATATTGCTTTGACAAAATTATGAGATTATATGTTCAATTTGTCAAGGCAATTTATGTGTTTGTGTTTACCCATCATCTTTTGACAATTTGTGAAATTACCTCATCAAAATTTTCATGATAATTTGTTGTGTTTATGTTTACTCATCATGTTTTTTTTAACTTTGTAAAATTATACAATCACTTTTGTCATGTTAATTTCAAACTTGTGTAAATTACATGTTAAATGTTACTGAGGATATAATACCCTATTAATTCATAGTTTTGCAGTTGAATGTAAACCCAAGGTGAGTTCCCTAACCCTTGAGAAAAAAATAAGGATGGAAGCTTTAGGATGGGACTATGAAGAATTCACAAACAAACGTTCAAGGTGAAATCAACTTGCACAAACCAATAAAATTTATTCCTTTTTCATCAACTTGGATGGGTCATTGTTGGTAGAATTAACATAAAACTATTGCATAAATCATGTGTCATGTGTTAGAACCTGGTCCTTCTTAGTGGTCATTGATAATCCCAAGCCCACCCTAATGGAACATCATGCAACCAATGTAGCAATAGTAGCCAACTTTCATGTCAATGGTATCTTTATTTTCCAAGTAATATAATTAAAATTGAAAAATGTCATCTAGTGCAAAGAACATCCTTCTAGCCCATTGATATTTTGTACAATAAAGTATAATAAACATATGCATCCCAAACATAACCTAATTATGTTGGAATTCCCAAAATGAAACAAAACCAAACAATGAAATATTTTCATATACCTAGCTATTTGTTTGCCACAAATATGATGCAAAAATTACTTGCCAAATAAAACAAACAAAAATCAAAATCACAAAACGAATAAAACATTATTGTGCAAAAAAACACGTGATAATAAGTGCACATATCACAAAGGACTTAATTTATATAATGTTCTAGATTCATAAATGATTGGGCCACATGAATTTCAAACATCAAGTAGCAAATTTTTATTTCAAAAATGCATCCTAAACCAAAAATCTTCAAATGTTGATTAAAAAACCACCTCCTTTAAGTTGAAGCCCATCATGCATATTCATACAATAATTTCATTTTTTGTGTTTATAAAAATAAGATTTCTATATGTTAATAACAACTAAGTGAATTATATAAGTAAAATTTGAAAAACATTGATGCAATCCACTATTGACGCCATTTGGTCAAAGCAACTTATCACATAATCCTTATGAACTTGAACCATATTTGTTTTTCATGATTATTTGTGTTTTCATGTGTCACAACTAAGTTAAATGGGCCTTGTCACTTTTTGAATTCCCTTTTTAATAATGAAACATACTAGTTCAACCAACTCAAAGATAACAGATGCATTGTTCCATCATTCACATTTGTGCTTAAGCACAAAAAACGTGTTTACAATCAAATTTGCAATGTCATGTCATTCAATTACAACATCTTCATTTTCAAAGAGTATTGTTAACTTCTCAATGACAAACCTTTTTTTGCCCACATTTGTGAAAGTTGGTAAAGGAGTTGCCAATAGGTAATAGCTTGAGCACCAAATAGATTTAAAACTTTGAATATCATCATAATGATTAGAACAAATTATTAAGTCATAATTTTCAAACTAGTCATGATGCAAAAATAATCAAGGCAATTTTGGGTTCAACAAAAAAAATTGGTTTCTCAAAATAATGTGGTTGCTTTAATCAAAACAATTATATGATCTTGTAGTTTGTGTTTAATGACATGTTTGCACATGAAAA
>Ga0209208_10008429_pt1 | contig 13740 bp, 6 predicted proteins | sample S1TSphfallax_3_FD_187694 | JGI IMG/M metagenome (GOLD analysis project Ga0209208, IMG submission 187694) | Host-associated microbial communities from peat moss isolated from Minnesota, USA - S1T2_Fd - Sphagnum fallax MG (SPAdes) (version 2) | ecosystem: Host-associated > Plants > Peat moss >...
GAGAATAAAGTTGTGCACAATGATCAAGTGACCAGTTGGAAAGTGGGATCCTGCAAAAAATTATTACAACATGGTGTATCAGTTCAACACGAATCCTATGTGTGTAGTATGTATTACTTTGGCACACACCCAATGGTTGGACTATGACTGAAAATTGAGCAAATTCCAGTGACGATGTTTCATTTGGAACTGGTTTATGCAGGATGGGTATTTTGTTGATCGCCACTAGGACAATTCCAGAGTCATTCCAAATTATAATTCTTCATGACTCGTATTTAAATATGTCTTGTTGTATCTAAGTCTTTCTGGCTCATCCAATTCTCAATCAATCTTGCTGCTCATCTAAGTGTCAGTCAAGCTTGCTCATCCAGTTATCTGTCTATGTTGCTTGTTAGTTTCAGTCATGCTTGGAGATGTCTAACAGATCCAAACCCAATGAATCACACATGCAAAGCCAAAATGACAATTTAACCACATCAGAAGAAAAAAGAAGAAAAAAGAGTTCAAACCTTATGTGAGTATTTGTTGTTTTGACATTTACTCCTGTACTTCATATACTTGGTTCCAATTAAATCTGGCAATTAAAATTTTATTTTTCAACATCTGGTGAATTAGGGCCATTTTTTCCCACAACAGTCGTTTGTATCTGTGGAAATCATATTTTTCAGATCGGAAAAATGAATAAATTCATCCAAAAAATAAAAATTGCTTGCTTCATTTCTATGTCTCTGCATCAGTGTTTTTTTTTGGTGTGTGTGCAGAAATTTGCCATAATGAGAAAAATAAAAATAAAAAGAGAATATTCTGTCACAATATTTTCATTTTCTATGAAAAAAATCCCCAACTTTTGAAAACAAAAATCTTTTGATTTTTTTTGGGCCACATTTGGATTCTGATTTTAGTTTGATAGCGTACTTTAAAACTAGTCTTTTCAATTATTTAGGCAGTTCTAAAAACTTGTTGCCATTTAATGCTAAATCCCTCTTGTGATACTAGCCAATGATGCAACATCAGAAAATTGAAAAGAGTATCACTGCTCTGCATGTGGAAGACAGAATGACAATGACCACATTAGAAGAAAAAAAGAGTTCAAGCCTGATGTGAGAATTTGTTGTTTGACATTTCCTCATGTACATGGTTCATTGCAGTTACCAACCAAATAATCTATTATATATTTTTTAGACACATGCACGACTGCATATCATCAATCAGATATGAGTGAATTTGTGTCCAACTGGTACACATTACTGCACTAAGAGAGAAGAAAACTCAATTGTTCAGTATTGAAGTGCCTATCCTCTCCTCAGAAGACTATGCAAATGTGTCCTATTTTCATTCAACCCTAAACACAGTCTTTTGAAATTAGGGTTTAGGTTCTAGGGTTTAGGATTTGTAACCCAGTAAGAGTAATTCCATTTTTTGCTCCAAGAAGCTGCATTGACACATTGTACCAGAAACTTGACACGCTACACGTTGTTTCAGCAATTGCTTGTAATATCTGCGAATATTTGAGTCTCTTTGGGAAAAAGAGATACCTTTGCAATGACATGAGAGTTCCTAAAAACGTGTGAAGACCACAATGGAGGGCTTTATGATAGAGTGGGGATATTTAGTGAAGATGTACACCAAAGTGTTTTGGGCAATTTGGGAAAATTTGTGCACAATTTGCATACCAGTAGTTGAAGGTCATAGGAATTTCACTTGAATGAAAGCTCTGCCTGACTGTTACACCCTACATATTCCTCACAAGAGAAAGCTAGCAATCAATCAATGGTCTAAACCATACTCTCCAGCTGCAAAAGAAATAAGCAGACAGTACAAGAAGTACAAAAAATTGCCAATTGGTCTCTGCAGCTGATGGTGGCACCTGTTCTCCACTGTGTGGTGACGCAGACATTGTTATTGGACACCAGGCCTACTTTTTTCACCTGCTTGGGTTAGCCATTTTCCTCTAAATGTGTCATCCATCACCAATGATCCCCTGTACAGCAGCAATATATTGTGAACAAAATTCATGTCAAACTCTTCTATAGATCATTGCCTCCCATGAGTTAAGGCACATTTCTCTGATGAATTGCACAGTAATGCAAGAACTTTAAATCTTAACAAGTTTCACAAGATTTCTACAGTTCCACTGCACAACAATTCTGTTTTTCCAGAAGCCTTTGGCAGAGTGTGATGATTTTATTCACATGGGCATATACAGAAGATAGAGATCTGAGGTTTTCAGTGAGAAGTGAAGGTGCAGCTGATCAGTTTGTTATTGAGGGATTCTTCTTGTGAACTTCAGCTTTTGGTCATGGCAGGAGTGCCAGTGCTTTTGTTGACCTCAGTCTCAGGTGATGCAGTAGCTGTAGAGGAGGAGGCCTGGTCAATAGTGGTGACATTGCTTGCTGTTGATGGGGATCCCTGCTGAGGGTAGTCTTTTATCAATGTTGTGGGCATCCCTGACAGTTCCTACACAAATGACACACAGAACATTGCCATTAGGTGTCAAGTAAAATGAATCAACAAAACATTCAACTACTTCTTTGCACAGCAAAGAAGGAAGTTCTACAGTCAACCTCTCTATACTCCTTGATCCATAAGCTCATACAGGATGATGGTTCTCCCATTTTCAGAATCCAAAACATTCTTCTGCTCCACACAACTCAGTGTTTGTGTGCGAAAGCTCAAGAAAGACAAATTTCAGCTTTAGGGCACAATTGCTTCATCAGATGCTCACCATTTGATTGAAGAATCAAATGCCACAAGGTCAGGTCCCAGGACTTAGGAATATTAGCAAGACCCTCACATATGACTTGATATCTTTGCCGTATGCTTTGCACTCTTCTTTTGGGCTTTGGTTGAGGAAATACTTGAACAGCCTGCCTGATATCAAATTTCAGACTGATTGAAGACTGTTCAAATTAAGAATTCTGGAAACTGCACCAAGGCAGCGGACTTTCTCTTTCCACATCTCTACTAGTCTCTGACACAAATCATGCCAAAGTAGAAGATAAGAAAAGTGTTTTCTGGAACTAATTAGGGTTTCAGAAATGCAAAAGCATACGACAAGAAATCAGTTTTCTGGAACGAATTAGGGTTTCAGAAATGCAAAAGCATACGACAAGAAATCAGTTTTCTGGAACTAATTAGGGTTTCAGAAATGCAAAAGTAAAAGACAAGAAATCTGTTATCGGGAACTAATTAGGGTTTCAGAAATGCAAAAGCATAAGACACGAAATCTGTTTTCTGGAACTAATTAGGGTTTCAGTGAATCTACAACATTCCAACTCCCCCTCCCAAAAATGCCCTGAAGAGACTTGGACTGAAATTTGTATTTCCAAGTGTATATCATTATCGCTACGACGTCCAAGAGTAGTAAAGACGGATGTTACTAGTCTAAAGGAAGTGGAAATCGATTACCTTAAGAAGATGGAGGCGAAGGTGACTGGGCGTCACGCCCTGGCCTATGCATGCCATGGCGAACTGTGAGTAGTGTGTGAGGGCATCTGCAGCCGCTTGCTTCCTCTCCTCCGCCTGCAACACAAAACCATTAGACTCTTCAATAGTTTCCTGGAGCAGGTGATGGAAATAGAGGAAGAATATTACGATGGGTCAAGAAGAAAAAACTTCCCCAATCCAAAATTCTGCTTCAGAACAGAGATGAGTACCTCGTAATCGTCCATCGAATTTGGCAACAAAAAATTCTACATGGTGTTCTTCGACGACGAGAGAGGCGTTCGTTTTGCGCTTTGCTTTGCTCTGCAGCGCTCATGTCGGTCACGTAGGAGAGCGAACTGTTCGCCAATCATCTAACAAATCCAAAATCATCCATCCATGACAGTAGGTGAACTGGTAGTACATCCCCCGCCCCCCTCCATAATCCATCATGCACCCCGGTTATCATCCCGGGTATATATATCCACTTAACTAAAAAAATTTGACTTTGGAATGTAATTGGTGTCCTCTAAGTATTTGAAAAATGATGCAAAATTTTGTTCATGTAATAAAGGCGTGTTCACACTTGGTGTTAGTGACTCTAGTGTTGAGTCCTTTAACATTGTGCTAGTCATTTAAGACTTAAACCTACTTACTATGGACATTTTATGTTATGTTAACATTCACTTAACATTAAATGATCACCTATTTAACATTGTGTGCCACCTAGAATGCCACGTAGATTTTCATTTAACATTGATTTAACATCAAGTGCGAATGCAACATAAGTATGATGTTATAACAATTGTTCAAAACATTTTAAGATTTGAAGGTGCAAATTTGAAGGTATTAGGAGTAGGGCATTCATAAAATAAGTGCCTCACTCCGAAGGCATTACTTGACCTAAAGAACTTGAAGATGCATATGGAAAACATATATAATTATGAGAGGTCACATGATTTTTTAATACACGTCTTCAAGGCATGTCTAATACTGTGTGAATTATATTGATAGTTGGTCATTTGTTCCTTCAAATCGTAATGTAAATTTGCAAGACATAAGACCGTGTGAAATCTTTTTGGTAATTATTAGTATTAATAGGAGATGATAGTGTCTTCCCCTTTGCATTCCATGATTGGTAGGACTTGCAATCTTTTGCAATTCATGGGTTACAACTTTAGGACCTAAAACAAAATTGTGGATTGAAGTACTGAAATACTTTTTATATGAAATGAATAAAATCATTCATAATCTTTCTAGGACTTGAACCGTGTTGTTTGCCCATCTTGTAAAATGATCTTCAACTAAGAAATTTTGAAGATGTGAAACAATGCAAATTCAAACAATGGAAGTAAACATGTATTGAAAATCATATGATAAATACTAACAAATATTGAAAATTCAACATAAAATCAAAATCATTAAACAAATCAACAAGTACCTAAGGCGGAGGAGATATTGAATTTTGAGTAAATTTTTTCAATTAGTTAAGTTATCAATAATTTTGGTAATAACCATCGGTTCTGCATGATGGTTGGTTTTCAAATACCTAGTTAATAAGTGCCAGTTAACCTGCGGGTTATATGTGGGTTACATGTCCCCCTTTGGGTCACTGAAGAGAGATTTTTATTGTGCTAGGTGGCTCTCGGGTTTGGTGTCAAGTTGGGAACCCCAAATCAAACCCTTATCCATAGTAAATGGGTAGTGTCAAATAAAAGCAACATGGGAAATTGGTAATTGGGGATTTATTTATTTTGACAAGAAAATTGATATTAATTTGTGGATCTTAATAATTTTCAATTTTCAATTATCATTATTTGATATTGTATGTGGCAGTGTTTTCATTGCTGAAATTTGACAAAATTTTCATTTCAAGAAATAATAGGGTATATTATATCATGAGTTCTTGGTTTAAAAAAACCACCAAATCTTTTAGAATTTTTTTTGGGGGGCAAATTTCATCACCTTTTAAGTTTTGGGGTGGTTCATGCAAGTTTTTTTTTATAGTTTTGACATTAAGAAAAAAAGTTGTTGCCAATTAATGTTATATCTTTTTCATGACAGTCACAAACAATGCTAATGCTAAGGTAAACATATCCATCATTGAAGACAAGTTGATAACCTAACACATATTTGTGTTCATATTTATCATTTTTTGTCTTATTTTTTATTATCTTCATGATTATATGAGTATATCAAGTGGTGGTGGACAATATATTTTTGAATTGGCAAGACAATTGAAGATATCCAAATAACAATATGCTTGAAAACAATGCGTTAAACCTTTTGCTTTTAGATGTCATATATTTCTCATTTCTTATTTGTTTTTATCTAAAAAAATATGAGTTCATCAATTCGAGCTTTACAATCTTCTTTTAACTCCAAGTGCAATTGAGTTATGTCTAAACATCTTTAGCTTCAAGGCTTATTTTGTCTAACCAAACATTTATCACACTAAACTAAACATTATTTCCAAGCCACATATCTCATTCTTTGTCCATTTTGAGCAATCATCACCATGATGGGTGCATCTAGTGAAGGTCCACAATACCTCTTTTAAGTCCAAACATAATCAAGATATGTCTACAAATTTTGATCTTTTTGAAAACTGAAATGTTCAAACACCAACCTATCTACCCTCCCTCCAAAAACCAAAAAGAAAACACTATTGAATGGGCTATATGGTACATGTTAGTGCAACTACACCCTAAACCAACAATATTTTGGATTCCCTTGGAAGACTTTTGGGATATTCGTTTCTTATTTTATTTGTTATTAATTTGAACTTGTGATAAAAGGGTCGACCTTTTCTTTATTAAAATGGTTGTTACTATGTCAAATGAATACCTATCAAAGTTCATTTTTTGGGAACTTCATTCCCATGTTGATAAAATGTTGTTATGTTTGAACTTGGAACTTGTCATAAGTGGGCAAACCCATTCATTAATAGTTGAGTGTTATTATTGGGTGGTATGTTTTACATGTGATTCATGAAATGCATATTTTGGGGAACTTCATGGAACATTTCATATTTTATCTATCATTGGTTTGAATGAGTGTTAGTTCATGTTTTTCTTTAAAAAACAATTTACACATAATAATTGTTTGAGTACGATGTTTAAGAGATTTTTTTTATGACATGAAGCACTACAAGAAAAACATCTATTTTTTATTAGTCTCTGCAACTAAATTTTAGTTGCAAGCAAGATTCGTGATTCCAATTCCTTTAGTCAACTTGAACAAATTGCATGCAATATTAATCACAAACAACAAAAGGGCATTGGATAAAAAATAAAATGTCAAGAAATACAAGTTCATCTTTTGAATCCATTGTATAGGTATTGTCACATGTGATTAAAATGTGACAATTTTGGTCACTATTGAGGCCAAATGATGTGTTGTCATGTATCCCAATATTTAATTATTTAGAATAATAATAATAATTATTTTGAAATAATTTGAGATGTTCAGTTTTACATGCTTGGATTATTTATATTATAACATGTGGTCCAATGTAAATATGCCACGTGACATTTTAAAATTAATTTAATACAAAATACTAATATTATGTTGGTAGGTACTTAAGTAGATACATAAGTAGGTGTTTACAAACTTAGGCTACATACCCACCTACCTATTTAGGTGAAAAGGTAGGTAGGTAGGTAGGTCCTTTTTTCTTAGGCTAAATACTTATTCATATAAGTAAGTATTTAAGTATGTACCTACATAGGTCAACCTAGGTGGGTAGGTCAAACTAGGAACTTACTTAACTAGGTAAATAAGTAGGTTGGGGAAGTAGGTAGTTTAAAATTTTTTTTATTTATTTTTTTGTTTTAGATTAAGCCTTTTGATTCCCTCATCTCATTTGCAAACATTTTTTTAATGTGAAATTGGATGACCACATCCCTTGTTTATATAATTTTCAAATTAGGAATGAAAAAAATATGGGATAAGTTTTGAAGTTACAACTTCCTCACAAAGTGATTTCAAAATTCTCCTCCTGCTTTTAATTCTTAGATTTCTAAACAATTCAAATACAATTCACTAGATAATTAGATAATCATTTAATTAATAATGATTAAACTTAATATATATTTAAAATATAAAATATACATTACAAATATTAAGTATTCATTATCAACTATTTAAATAACTAAAACTTTTTAATATTTAACTAACTACCTATTTAGTTATTAACAAGTTGTTAATACATAACAATAGATAAATAAATAATAAAATATTTACAAGTATTTCCTTACTTTTAAAAATCTGGTTGAATTATAGATAATATAATTAACGTAAAAAAATTAAATTATTATACTAAAAAATTATTATTATAAAAATTATTTTCAAATTAAAAATAGTGAATTAATAATTTTTATTAGAAAATGAATTCCTACACAAATTATTTATTTAAAAAGTAACATTCAACTAATTACTCTAATAATGATAATTTCTCAATGATGGATACAAAATTTAGTTATTATCAGTAAAATATATTGTTTATGATTGGCAACTATCCATTTAATTAATGTGAAAATTTATGTTCTAGTAATATTTATTCATTTAAAATAAACAGTAATAAAAAATAAGTAAATTAATTTATTATAATTATTTTAAAATTTCAATAAAATACTCTAAAATTTTATGAGGTAGTAACAACTATATATTGTAAGTATGTAATTAAATATTCTAGTATACTGGAATTTAATTTAATTTAAATTTTTTTTTATTGTAGTATGTTGGAAATGTAAATCTTACATTTAATAGTGGAAATATTTTATTTTTTACAAATATTTTAAATTAAATTATGAATAATTAAGCTGAATTATAAATTATGTGTCTATTACAATGAATGTATAAGTAAAGAAACTATTATGATGTTCTAATAATCATACATTGATTGCAGTAATTTTATTGTTATTAAAGAATATAAAAATATTTTGTATAATAATTTGTGTTGGAATATATTGAATTTACTTGAAATTATAAGTAATTTAATGTAATGAAATTAGTATAATAATTATTGTAATTAATATATATAGACATATGTTGACTTTGATTAAGGTTCATTTCACTTGTGTGTAATGGGATTTTAGATGGCTATTCTTCGTTGATAAATCCAACCTATATAGAGATGTAAAACAATTTAATGATACATTAGTTGTAAGTTAATTGTAGGTAGTTATAAATGTGTTGGTCACACATTGGCCTTTTTCTTCTAATGCATCAATAATTATAACCATTGTTTAATTTTGTGTATTTCAAATTGTGAAAAAGAAACTAAAAATAAAAATACTTTTATACAATGTTATTATTAGTATGTTGATATACATATCCAAATGAATCAATCTAATGAATAAAAAAACACAATTTTGTTTGTGATCACACCATACATTAACCCTTTTTAATCATGGGCCTTATGCTATGCTTTTGGTATGACCAAAGAACTTTCAATAAGACAATGTACTTGTTTAGCAATTTTCATACCAATAGGGAAAAAAATATTGAATTTATACAATATTTGTCTATGAAAATTAATTAAAATTTGAAAAATGATTTTGCTCTAATAATTCTAACATGACACCCACTTCAACTAGAACAATATTAAGCTTGGTGACCCTACAAGAGGTTTTGTTTATACTTGGCCATTACCACAAAGGTTTGAATTAATTTAATGCAATCACAATGAAAATAATCATGATGTTGCCCATTATATGGTCCAACAAAAAATTTCCTTTGTCATGAACATTATTGGTTTTAATAAATTGTGATTTTATTGATTTCATGTATGAATAGTAATATTTTTCCATTTTTTAAGACATTTAAATTCTCCATTTTGTTGTAAATATAGTATAACACATACCAAAATCAATTTTAGATTTAAGGTCATGTCATAAAAGTTGAATGCTTACTATTTTAAATATTGTGAAGATTAAAAAGATCATTAAACAACATCATTACACTTGATAATTTGATGTCAGAACATTTATTGCCATCTTACATTATAAAGTTTTTAATTTTCTAATTTATACATAAAAAATACTTCTTTTTAATATATCAAAACTAATAAAATCCAATTTACTTCCAAGAAGCACATTTGAGACATAATAATCTAATTTAATATGTTTAAAAAATTAGCACCTAAATATTGGATTCATGTTAGATTTATAAATTTCAAAACAATGTTTATACATTCATACCATTTCACCAAGTGTTATTTGTGAACATAGTTACATCTTGCATTGAATAAATTTTTTGACAAATCATACCTTTTTCTTAAATATCTTGATATACATCCTCTTAAATTTTGATATATCAATTACAAATTTTTTTCCAAAGTTTGATTCTTAGAAAATTAGGAAATAATAACCATTAACCCTTGAGAAGCATGGGTATTGACAATTCTATAAAAAATCAAAAAATTTCAAGATTGCCTTCAAAGGGCACCTTACATCAATCAAAAACCCTCCTAGAAAAGGAAAAAGGTATTAACAATAGGAAGGAGACTATCCTATTGATAGGCATATCCACTCTTCACAAGTAGTTGTAAATACCCACCCACTTCTCATGGCTCATGGTTTACGTATGTTTATGTATAGAGGATTAACATGGCAATAAGGTATTCACTTGGTGGAAAACATGGGAAACAAACAATAATTCCTATTTGTCATGGTCTACATGTGGTTATATATAGAGGAATGGTAGGGCAATAAGGTATTGCTTGGTGGAAGGCATGGGAAACAAGCAATAACATGAGTTCCCTATGTCGTTAAACAAATGAATATTCTACACTAAACCCTAAACACTACATAAATAAAGGACACAAGGAATGGGCCAAAACCTTGTCTATTAATTGGAGAAACATTGCATGTAAGCAATCCAACCCTTTAAAACCTTATTTTCTTGCAAAATGAAAACAAGTGAATTAATCAATATTTTATGTATATTTTTGCAGTGCAATGGATGAAAACATAAAGATTATGTCATACATGTGTCAAAAATGATCAACTAACATTGGATGGGTGTCACCTTGGGTACATCAGACAATTGGAAAAAACCAATCATTCATTTTGTTTGCAATGTTAAATTGAAAGGTTTAAGTTCATGTGCTCTTGTGAATTTCACCCAAGTTGACACCCTTTTGCGAGAACTAGCGTAAGAATCGAACCATCAAGGGTGAAAGCATGCTAAAGTACACAATCAAATGTCCTTGATTTAGATTGGAATAAAAAATAGATCATTTTGGCCAAAAACGGAACAAAGTATATCCAGATTTTATTTAATTTCATTTTGAAACCATGGTGCTTTTTATTGGGTTTATATTAAGTTGAATATAAAATTTGAGAAATTTTGGAATAATAAAAGTAATGAACAAATACTTTTGAGTTTGATTGCTCAATATGGTGTTCAAAATTACTTTTTCATTAAAACGTTTAATGAATTATGCATAAATGTCATATAGTTTGAAATTGATAGAATTGGATTTTTTTTTTTGTGAAATTGTATTGACACTCAAATTCTTTTCAATATGTCATAAAAAGGGCATTTGTGACAACTTCCATTCAACTATGATTATTTATTATTCCTTTCATGAAATTCTCACCATTTTTCTTTTGTTTTGGATCATATGTATGTTAACTATTTGAACAAACTCAATGGAAGGAGGGAGAATTTTACATCTTTGACAAGATTAGTCAAAAGGGTGGAATCCTTTCAACATTTCATAACTTACTATTGGAGGACTGAAAAACTAAAATAAAAATTGGAACTACATTTACATGCATGTTTTTTTTAATGAAACATGGCAATCTATAATATGCACATAGTATTTCAAATGTCATTCAAAGGATGGGTAAAGTTGAAAACATAATTGTGCAATCATTGACATTCAAAGCTTGATTGAGAAATAAATTAAAATAACTCACATGATTTACGAGGGTGTTAAGATACATTGAAGATTATATGTTGGGGTTTTTCTTTCTGTGATTTTGGGTTAAATGCAATGTGAAGCATGAAAACAACTTATTAATTCATATAATACTATCATATAACTATGCAAAATGAATGAAATGCTTTTAATTCACATTAGAACAATATGAACTCAACAAATTAAATGTGTAGAAAAATAGGTATTGGACATCATAAGAAGTGTCTCACATAAAAATACATGACAATAATTTTTAAACCTTGTTTATTTCATATCACATCCAAAAACAACATTTGACGATGTATCAATGTTGTGGGCATTATGTAAAACTTCATCACTAAAATGAGCAAAACTACTTTTAACCTAGGAAAGGTAAGTTGTGTATCACAGAAGGGGTGCGACTATCAAAATTGTCGGTCTGCCAATTCAGTATGGTGGCCACAATGCATACAACTATCCCACTAAAACTACTCAACACATCCACAAACAATAACAAAAATTCCCATATTGATGGAAGCAAATATTTTGATAATCTGATATATGAAAGTAACTGGGTGATAAGAGAAAGCAAAAAGAGAATGGGCCCGATTGCATCCAACCAACTTATTCTTAACACATGCCATTCAACAAGTATCATGAATGCCACCAAAAAGCTCCCCCCCACCACCGTCCCATGATTGCGGTATTGTTGCGATTTACTTCATCCACATATGACCATCGAGTAGACTCACATTTATCTAACATTTTTTGCTCTTGGGTTCAAGTATATGACAAGAGGATTTTGACAAATCACTCCCACACTATGAACAAGAGTATGAATAATGACCAACATGCTAAAAGCAAACCCTGTGGCTTCTATAGGACTCACTGGCAAATGATGAATTGCTCTATAAACAGTAGATGTAACATATCCTATTGCTTGGACACCAATTATAAGTGTTGCTATACCACTCCTACCATCTACAAGCCGAAGTTGCGTATAATTAGGAAGGATATTACTTTCCAATAAAGCCAATTTCCCTGCTTCATTTAGTTCCATCAAGCATGAATTTTCAGCCGTCTTATGCCCAAGGGTCAAAGCATCGGCCATATTATCGTCCATTACTGGACTGCGAGACGTCTGGATATGTGTAGGTGGTAACTTGGTTGAATCACTCATTCCTAGCACAACGTAAGTACTTGCTACTATTCTTGTACTCTTCAAGAAACCTCGTGATTGGTTGATCGCAAACAATATAACAAGGATGTCGTCTGTGACCCTCCTTAACTTATTAGACATAGACTTGGCATCAGGCCCTAGTTCAGGATTGGTTGAACTTCTAAGGATTTCGCGAAACCTCAAGGTGGTGAACATCTGTTCTAAAATCTTACCAATTCCAGCCATTGGAGCCACTGGTTCAGTTATAACGAAAAACATCAACCTGTTGGACAAAGAATGCCCCTCAGACAACAATGAGGTGGCTGCTTTAGAGGCAGGCCATGCATCGGCCATCAAGCTGAAGAACCCGAAAGCGGCACCCCACAGCGTGGTCGCGAGCGGTCGTGGACACAAGGATGACGACGATGATGATGCAGACGAGGACGACGCCGATGGCTCGGGTGCTAACTGACGAGCAGCCACGAAAGTGGACAAACTAGTAGCCACAATGACGCCTTGGATCAGCAGCAGCGCTTTCAAAAAATCCATGTTATTAGAGCTGATCACCCGGGGATTGCACGAACGTGAAGTCAACCCGATTTATGGTCACTGATCACTCTTCTTGGGCAGAAATCGACAGCTCCGTTTCTTGTCTTAATTGAAACAAGCGCAAAGAGTGAGCGAGGACGTCCTCTCAGCAATGATCTGCACGGAAAAGCAGAATTGCACACGCAAAAGCGATCACCCAATAATAAGCACCGCTCCTCCTCCACTGCAGGGAGCGACTTTCAGTCAGAAAATAGCGGCTTCCTCGAACTCGCCCAAGACAGACTAGGTCGTAAACCGACGGTGAAGAAGGTACCCGGGGGTTGAGGTTATTAGGAAGACCTGCCGTGTTTCATCTGGACTATCGCCGGTGCACTCTCATACACCACCGTCGTTGAGCATCAATTTCCGGTCCATCCGCACTCCCTCGTCATGTGCGCATCTTTCTTTCTCCGGTCCCATGAGAACTTGCTGATAATGTGAGCATCTTTCCTAGTCCTCTAAAATGTGCTTATTGGGCCTGAATTCCGGGATTCGATCGATCTCGTCTAATACACCTCGCGAAACCAACGACTCTAAGGGATCAGCAATTGGAGTCGATGGTCGGAAAGAGTGAGGGATTGAGTGTTCTACGGTCTGGCCTTAAGGCTAGCGGTCACTTCCGGAGCCCTTGGTAACTCCATCTGAGGCCTATGATGCTGGC
>Ga0209208_10008430_pt1 | contig 13739 bp, 15 predicted proteins | sample S1TSphfallax_3_FD_187694 | JGI IMG/M metagenome (GOLD analysis project Ga0209208, IMG submission 187694) | Host-associated microbial communities from peat moss isolated from Minnesota, USA - S1T2_Fd - Sphagnum fallax MG (SPAdes) (version 2) | ecosystem: Host-associated > Plants > Peat moss >...
GCTTGCCAGCAGATCTGGACGCAACCGCATCGTTTTCTCGCGCGACGCAGCCCGACGCCAGCGCTTGATCTCTTCATGGTTACCGCCCAGCAGCACATCGGGCACTTTCCAGCCGCGAAAATCCGCCGGCCGGGTGTACTGCGGGCAATCCAAAAAACCGTCACCCTCGCTAAAACTTTCGTTCCGCGAAGAATCTTCATTACCGAGGACACCGGGAATCAACCGTCCCACCGCGTCCACCACCAGGGCAGCCGCGAGTTCCCCGCCACTCAACACAAAATCACCGACCGATAATTCTTCGTCGGCCAGATGTTCGGCAACCCGTTCATCCACGCCTTCGTAGCGGCCACAAATCAACAAAACTTCGCCGAGCGCCGCATATTCGCGGGCCACGGACTGATTAAAACGCCGCCCCTGGGCCGAAAGCAAAACCACTTTGGCGGTTTCCGAACGGCTGGGCAGAATTGCTTCCACCGCTTCAAACAAAGGCTGCGGTTTCAGCAGCATGCCTTCGCCGCCCCCGAACGGCCGATCGTCCACGGTTTTGTGACGATCATATGTCCAGTTTCGCAGATCGTGGACCAGAATATCCAACAGGCCCGAGGATTTTGCGCGGGCGACCACTCCGTGATCGAAAGGTCCGGCGAAAAAATCCGGAAAAATCGTCAGGATGTGAAAACGCATTTACAAGTCCAAAAGGCCTTCCGGCAAGCTCAAGCGAATGACGCGAGCCCCTAAATCCACCTGACACTCACTGGCGACGAACGGGATCAGGATTTCCCGACCGTTTAGCGTTACTTCCATCAGCGGCGGTCCGCCGTATTGCTCAAAACCTTCCACGGCGCCCACCGGGCGGCCGTTATCGCGATCCACCACTTGGCAGCCGATTAAATCCGACTGGAAATAATCGCCATCGGGCAGGGAGGCGCGTTCACTGACCGGCACCCATAAATCCGCTCCGCGAAATTCAGCGGCGGCGTTCATGGAATCGACCCCGGCAAACTTCAGAATCCAATCGCCTTTGTGCTCCCAGACGTTTTCGAGAACCACCGCGCGATCCGTGCCGTTTTCCAGCCGGACTTGGGCGCTTTTCAGCGATTCCAAACGGCCGGGAATGTCGGTCAGAGAGCGGGCGATTAATTCACCACGAACTCCGCGCGGCCGGAAAATTTCGGCCAGCACCACACGCGTGCGGTCCACTTATTCCAGAATTTCCAGCGAGAAGCGCCGGTTCAGCTTGGTTCCCACCGCGCCCAGCAAAGTGCGGATGCAGCGGGCGGTTCGGCCCTGTTTGCCAATGACCTTGCCCAGATCGCCTTCGGCCACACGCAGTTCAAAGACGGTGGCGTGTTCGCCAGCCACTTCGTTCACCACCACGCCACCGGGGGTATCCACCAGAGCTTTTGCGATATCTTCCACCAACAGCTTTACGCCGTTTGTTCCGTTTTCCATTTCGGGGACAGCTTAGACAGCCGCAGGCGCTTCAGCGGGCTTGACCTTCATCAAACGAGAGACGGTGTCGGAACATTGCGCGCCATTTTTCACCCAGTAAGCGATGCGCTCATGCTCCAGATGGATTTCAGCGGGCTTGGCAATGGGATTGTAATGGCCGACGACTTCGACCGAACGGCTGTTACGGGCGCGTTCCTTATCAATAACGACCACGCGATACGTGGGTTTCTTCTTGGCGCCAAAGCGCGCCAGGCGAATTGCTAACATCTTTACCTTTTCTTATTAATATTGTAATCCACGCGGAGCAATTTATTTGCCAAAGGCGGGAAAGTGATTTAAAAACCGGGAAAACCGGACATTCCGGGGATTTTCATCTTGGAGAGTTTTTTGCCAAGGAAACCGGCCTGTCCCGTGAAGCTCTTCATCATTTTACGCGCTTGCGCGTATTGTTTCAGCAAATTATTTACGTCGGTGACGCTGGTGCCGCTGCCTTTGGCGATGCGGCGGCGGCGCGCGCCGTTGATAATCATGTGATTCCGGCGCTCTTTGGGTGTCATGGAATCGATGATGGCCACGATGCGGGTGATTTCGCCTTCGTCGATTTTGGCGTCTTTCAGCTCTTTCATGGGGCCGATTTTGGGCATCATGTCGAGCAGGCCGCCGAGCGAGCCAAGTTTGCGGATCTGCTTGATCTGATCGCGGAAGTCTTCGAGCGAGAATTCGTCGCTCATCAGGCGTTCCTGCATTTTCTCGGCCGTCGACATGTCGATGGTTTCCTGAACCTTGTCGATGAGCGAAAGCACGTCGCCCATGCCCAGGATGCGGGAGGCGACGCGGTCGGGATGGAAGAGTTCGAGCGCGTCGGTTTTTTCGCCGACGCCGACGAATTTCAGCGGCTGGCCGGTGATTTGACGGATGGAGAGAGCCGCACCGCCGCGCGCGTCGCCATCCATTTTGGTGAGAATGACCCCGGTGATGCCGAGGCGTTTGTGGAATTCGTCCGCCGATTTGACGGCGTCCTGGCCGGTCATGGCGTCGGCGACGAAGAGGATTTCAGTAGGATTCAGTGCGTCTTTCAGCTCCTGCAATTCCTGCATGAGCTGCTCATCAATGTGCTGGCGTCCGGCGGTGTCGACCAGGACGATGTCGCGGCCGGTTTGCATGGCGTCGCGACGGGCGGCGCGGGCGAGTTCCAGCGGCTTGGTTTCTTCTGGAGTGCCTTCGTAAATGGGCGTGCCCAACTGCTTGGCCAGAATGCTTAATTGGTGACGCGCGGCAGGGCGGTAGACGTCGACGGAAACCAGTTCGGGCTTGCTGCCTTCTTTGGTGAGGTATTTGGCGAGCTTGGCGGAGCTGGTGGTTTTGCCCGAGCCTTGCAGGCCGACGACCATGATGACGGTGGGCGGTTCGTTGGCGAAGCGCAGGCGCGAGGCGTGGGTGCCGAGCATTTTGGTTAGCTCGTCGCGGACGATTTTGACCACTTGCTGGCCGGGCGAGAGCGCGGTGAGGACTTCTTCGCCGGCGGCTTTTTCCTTGACCTGTTCGATGAATTGCTTGACGACTTTGAAGTGGACGTCGGCTTCGAGCAGGGCCACGCGGATTTCGCGCAGGGCTTCGTCCATGTTGGCGGCGGTGAGCTTGCCTTCGCCGCGAAGGTTTTTGAAGACGCGCTGGAGCTTATCGGAGAGGTTGTCGAACATGTGCGGCGGGTTATTGACGGACTTTTACAAGTTTAGCGCGCCTGTAACGATTCGGCGTGCGGCGACAGACCGATGCGGGGAGGGAAGCATGGCGGTTTATTCGGTGAAGCTGGTGGACCATCGAAAGTCGACGGCGCAGGAACAGGCGGGCGTTTGCGCCAGCGTGCAGCGGGTGCTGGGGCTGGCGTTTGTGGGCACGAACGACAGCATCCATGCGAGCTGGGGCGTGGGTGCGGCGAGCGATAACCTGGTTCTGCATTTTGTGGAGGATATTGCGAATTCCTATTTGCGGCAGAGATGGCCGAATATGAGTGTCGATCCGAATGCTGGCGGGCACACGCATTCGCACGGGCCGCTTTCGGGGACGGAGCTTTACCGGACAAGACCTGCCGGGCCGATCACGCTGCGGCGGTATGGGGCGCTGGCGTTCCATGAAGCGCTGCATAATTTGTTTCCGTTTCGCAGTGACCAGCACACGGCGTTTGGGGGCGGGATTGCTTCGGCGCATATTCCGGATCAGGATCCGAATGATGTGAATAAGGAGTGGCTGCGGAAGGGGTTTGCGAGTCCAAATCCGCAGTTGTTGTAGGGTTGGGTGAGAGTAGACTGAAGGGATGAGGAAGCCTGTGGTACTCACGGGTCCGGGTGTCACTCCAGCGGATGTTGCGAGCATTTTTAAGATCTTGGAAAAGGAAGAAAGGAACGCTACTGCCCGCTTTGGCCGCAGTAGTGAGAACTTTCTCACCTGGCGGCGACACAGAATCGCTCTGCATTGCGCCTGGCTCAGCATGTTTGGTCTCCTGATGTTTCCGATCCGCTCGCTCATGCGGTTCAACTCCGGCGTGCGCGTTCAATTCTTCCGCGCGCCTTTTCCTGGTGCGGCACATCCATCTCCGCGAGCGCGGCATTGAGTCTCCGGTTCACTCGCTGCGGCAGAGCAACCGCCATATTCAGATCGCTCTCCATCTCCCCCCGCCGATGAGTTAGCTTCAACCTCCAAGAGCCGCTGCGTCCTCAGATAAAGTTCGGCTCCTCGCACCTGCTGTTGCACAGCGGTTGGCAATAGCTCCACCAGCGCCAGACGGCGGCGGTCAACCGAGCTCACGCTGCGGTCGAGGGGCCAGGCTGATTCTTCGCGCGAGCAACTGAACCGCTGCTCCATCTCCGCCAACAGCCTTGTTCCAGCGCGCTCTCTTGCCATCTGAAGTGCAATGATCTCTCCAGCAGCAAAGCGTCGGCGGCACTCATCGGCCACACGATGGCAACGGGTCAAGCTGATGAAACTCCAGCGGCATCGTCGCTGTTGGCGACGCACGCCGGCCCAGGCCGTGAGTCATCGGGTAATCAGGATTCCGCTGCCGCCAACCGGATTGTGTTTTTTGCCGGCGCGCGGTCTGGCAGTCTGCTCGGTACCTCCGTCCGCATTTCAGACTCGAAGAAGATCGGCGCGCCAGTTCTGGATGAGGGCTTTGATTTGTTTCGGCTCCAGCTTTTCATCCAGAGCTTTCGTTGCCAGGGCGGTTAGTTCGGCGTCGGAGGCGAAACGCAGGGCGACGAGTTGGCCTTTGGTGAGTTCGGGAATGCGCGCGCGCAAGGAATCGCCGGCGAGTGATTGAAGGCGCAGACGTTCTTCCAGGCGGATAACTCGGTCCTGCACTCTTAGTGAATAGGTCCGCGTTAAGAAAATGGCGACCAGCAGGATAAAAAAAGCCACGCCGACGAAGAATGATTCGACCGTCTTGACGCGGAAGTGATGAACGAATGACCAGACCAGCAAAATAAGCGTCAGGGGCACCAGGAAGAAATGGAAGGCGGGGTCGAAACGGGTGTGGTTCTTGAAGTTCTGGATGGGTTCGGGCATAGGTCTGATACATCATGCTATCTTAGGAGGATTCACCGCCAAAGAAGGAAAGGGACCACTTACATGGATACACTCAAGACCCTGCTCACCGGCCCAATTAATGGACCGCGTGTGAACCTTCCCGGCACAAAGCGTTAGTGACATTGTCTTGTCCGCTTTGAAGTTGTAACTCCGCGCTTGGCGACATCCGGGAAGTTCCCCGCTCTCCTCAGCAACTCCACCCCTGTTTCGGAAGTTCCGTGAGTGTGTCTATGTCTAAATCTGCAAAGAACAAAAGTGCTATGCGCGATGTGCTGGCTTTCCTTTTCCGGCACTGGCGGCGCGAGTGGCCGGTGGTGGCGGGCACAGCGCTGAGCATGGCCGCCGCTACCCTTGCCGATTTGTTTATGCCGGTGTTCTCGGGCAAGCTGGTGGACGCCATTGCTTCTCCGTTGCACGCGCGCCAAGCCGCGTGGCACGCAGGTGTGCGCGCCATTCTGATGATGGCTGCCCTGGGTGCGCTGCTGCTGACCGGGCGGCATTTAGCGATGCTGGGCATTATCCGGCTGACGCTGCGGCTGATGTCGCGCTTTGCCAGCGATGCGTTTTGGCGAATTCAAAGATTTTCGACGGACTGGCATGCCAATAATTTTGCGGGGTCCATTGTGCGGCGCATTACGCGCGGCATGTGGGCGGTGGATTTGGCGGATGACACGCTGCTGTTGGCGATGTGGCCCGCCATTTTGGTGCTGACTGGATCGTCGCTGCTGCTGGGCCTGCGCTGGCCCGTGATGGGTTTCATAGTCGCTGCGGGAGCGGTCATTTATATTGCCATTTCCATTGCTTTGTCGCTTGGGTATGTGGCTCCGGCGGCTCGGTTGTCGAATGCGCTGGACACGCGCACGGGCGGCGCGATTGCGGACGCGATTACGTGCAATGCGGTTGTGAAATCGTTCGGGGCCGAAGAGCGGGAAGACGCGCGGCTGAGCGGCGTGCTGGACAAGTGGCAGCGGCGCACGCGGCGCACCTGGAAGTTCGGCACGCGCAGCGGCTCGCTGCAATTGTCGGTGCTGCTGGTGCTGCGCACGGTGGTGACGTTGTACGCTCTCCTGTTGTGGTGGCGCGGGAGCGCGAGTGCGGGCGACGTTACATTTGTTCTGACCAGCTATTTCATTGTGCATGGCTATCTGCGGGATATCGGGCAGCATGTGGCGAATCTTCAGCGCAGCGCGAATGAGATGGAAGAGATGGTGGATTTGCAATCGCAGCCGCTGGGCGTCGCGAACAGGCCGCAGGCGCGGGCGCTGGAAGTGGCGGGCGGCGAAATTGTGTTCGACCGTGTCACGTTCCGCTATGGCGCGCACCCGGAACCTTTGTTTCATAACTTCTCGCTGCGCATTGAAGCGGGTGAGCGCGTGGGTCTGGTGGGGCATTCGGGATCGGGCAAGACGACGTTTGTGAAGCTGCTGCACCGGCTTTATGATTTGCAGGACGGCAGCATTCTGATTGACGGGCAGGATATTGCGGCAGCGACGCAGGAATCACTGCGGGCGCAACTGGCGCTGGTTCCACAGGAGCCAATTTTGTTTCACCGTTCGCTGGCGGAAAACATTGCTTATGCGCGGCCGCGGGCGCGGCTGGCCGAGATTGAAGAAGCAGCACGGCTGGCGAACGCGCATCAATTCATCAGCCGGCAGCCGAAGGGCTACGCCACGCTGGTGGGTGAGCGGGGCGTGAAGCTGTCAGGCGGTGAGCGGCAGCGGGTGGCGCTGGCTCGGGCATTTTTGGCGAACACGCCGATGCTGATTCTGGATGAAGCGACTTCGAGTCTGGATTCGGAATCGGAAGCGCTGATTCAGGATGCGACGCAGCGCTTGATGGCCGGGCGCACGGCGATTGTGATTGCGCACAGGTTATCGACGGTACGGGCGCTGGACCGTATTTTGGTGTTTCATAACGGGCGGATTGCGGAGGAAGGAACGCATGCGCAGTTACTCCGGCAGACCGGCGGAACGTATAAGCGGTTGTTTGAGCGGCAGGCGCTGGGGCTGGAGATGAGCAGCTAACGGAGGAGTTGCATGATGCGGTCGGCTGCCTGGACGCCGCGAAATTGCGCTTCTTCGAAGATGGAAAAACCGCTGAGGTCGGAGTTGGCGAAGAACAGGCGGTCGTGCCGCTGGGTAAGAATGCGACGTTCCGGCGAGAAGATGGCTCCAACGGACGGCCGGGCCATGGCGTGACCCATCCGCATAATGTCGATTCTGGAGACGCAGTTTCGAATGTCGGGATGCACTTGTTCCAGGTCCTGAAGAATGGCTTCTTTCCAGTAACTCCAATCCTTTTCCAGCAGAAACTTTCTGCTGGCGGCCGGCGGGTCTTGCGCGAGCGCCCAGTAGAAGGTCCAGACGGTGCGGTCGACATGCGTGCGCAGGGTTTGATGCGTGGCATCGACATAGCCGAGAGTGGGGGAATTGAAGATAACGTTATCCCAGGCGCGTTCCCCGGTATCGGCACCACGCGGTGGGCGTTCCAGGGTTAGGTTTGCGGTGAGCCAGGGTGAATATTGGAAGGTTTTTAGATGCGGAAAGCCCTCGATGAGATAGGGCGCCAAAAAAGTAGGCGCCGCAAAAATCACGGCGTCGGTCTGGAATTCGGTGTCGCTGGTTTGCACCTTATATTTCGTGCCTTGCGATTGAACACGCCTGACCAGTTGGTTGGTTCGCACGCGTGCTCCAACGCGCTTTAGAAGCTGCCTGGTGATCCAGCCGTTTCCTTCCGGCCAGGTGAGCGGGCCGGGATCTTCTTTGGGCCGGGAGGAAAAGTAGTGGATGCCCGACCAGGCGGAAGTTTCGGCGGCAAGGGAACCGTAATCATCGCGGCAGGCGTAGTTCATGTACCAAAGGACGACGGATGAATCGATGCCTTGCCGGCGCAGCCAGTCGGCGAATGAAATTTGGTCGAGCGCGGATTGCTTTTGATTGAGACCCAGTTCCATGGGAATGGTAAAGCCGCCGCTGGCGCGATAGCCGGCGAAGAGGTCTTCGAGTTTCTGAAATTGCTCGCGGTCTTGGCGGCTCAGGCCGACGGCAGGCTCGATGCCCTCCTGCCAGGTGCCGTAGAGGAACAACCTTTCCTGCGGACTGAAGCACAGGGAGCGTTCATTCCACTTGCCGTCTTCGAGAACGCCCAATTCCTCGAACAGTTCGCGCACATAGATGGACTGCGAGCCTGGCACGGGAACGTAATGCGCGGCCCAGGGATAGGCGCTGACTTCGTTTTCGCCCGAGCGCGCGTTGCCGCCTGCTTCGGCGTTCATTTCGAGCAAAACGAAGTCGTGAAAGCCGCGCTTCTGCAAGCGCCAGGCGGCGCTGAGGCCGGCGATGCCGCCGCCGATAATCACCAGCGGGATGCGCTGTTCAAATTTGGGCGCGCTGATGGGCGCACCATCTCGAACAGCATGGCCAGCGGCGAAATTATCATTAACGAAGGCACCGGCGATGGGGTGATCCGCTTTTGCTGTCAGGCCGACCAGAGCGGCGCTTCCGGCCTGAACAAATTGCCGCCGTGTCTTCAATGGCTGATGTCCTTCCAGTCACGGTCGTAGGCGCGGACTAGAATCTGGTCGTTCAGAGTGTTCACGGGCATGGGCATGGGTGCCATGTCGGGCGGGAATTGAAACAGAGTTGGAAGTGTTTGGACGCTGAGGAATCGGAGATTGGCGGGAAGTGTTTTCGGAGGCAGGTAGCCGCGGCGCGAGGCGAGCACGAAGCCCCATTCTCCGAATGAGGGAACGTACAGATGATAGGGATATGTTTTCAGGCCGGCTGCCTTGATGGTGTTGGCAATGCACCAGAATGAGTCGCGGGCGAACAGGGGAGACGTGCTTTGCACCACCATGAAGCCTTGCTCACTGAGATGCCGGGCGGCGGCGCGATAGAAAGCGGTGGTGTAGAGTTTGCCCAGCGCATAACTGGTGGGATCGGGAAAGTCGGCGGCAATAAAATCGAAACTGTGCGGATCGGAATCAATCCATTGGAATGCATCGGCATTGATGACGTGGACTTTGGGCGAAAGAAATGAACGCTGATTCAACGCGGTCAGCATGGGGTTCGACGAAAACAGGCGGGGCATTTCGGGGTCCAGATCCACCAGCGTCACACTTTCCACTTCCGGATATTTCAGGATCTCGCGAATGGCCAGGCCGTCCCCGCCGCCCAGCACGAGGACGCTGCGCGGCGCGGGAATGGCGGATAGTCCAGGATGAATCAAGGCTTCGTGATAACGATATTCATCGCGTGAGCTGAATTGCAGGTGACTATTCAGAAATAGCCGGATGTCGTCTTTGAAGCGGGTTAGGACAATGTGCTGATAGCGGGTCTCGCGAGAAAGGATGATTTCGTCGGCGTATATGTTGTCTTCGGCGGCGGCGGTGATTTTCTTTGCGCCGAACATGCCCGTTGCCAGCAGCACCAGAACCAGCGAACAAGCGCCGCGCAGCAGACGCCGGGCGCCTAACTGGGACGCGAATATGTAAGTGCTCCAGAGCGCGACCACTGCGTTGACGATTCCAAAAAACAGGGCGGAACGAACCAGGCCGAGTTTGGGCACCAGGATGATGGGAAACAGCAGCGAAGCCGCCAGCGCGCCAATATAATCGAAGGTCAAGACGTGCGCCACGGTGTCCTGGAAATTGAATTGCTCGCGCACAATCCGCATGAGCAGCGGAATCTCCAGCCCCACCAGAATTCCAATGACGATGACTATGAAATACATGAGGAAGCTGAACGCTTGCGTGTATGCAAATGCCAGAAACAACAGCGCGGACGAGAAGCCGCCGATTAAACCGACCATCAGTTCGATCCAGATGAAGCGATGGACGAGTCCGCGGTGGATATAGCGAGAGAGCGCACTGCCGATTCCCATGGCGAACAGATAGCAGCCGATGATGGTGGAGAATTCAAAGACGCTGTCGCCGATGAGATAGCTGGCCAGCGTGCCCGCCACCAGTTCATATATGAGTCCGCAGGCCGAGATCAGCAAGACCGAGATAAAGAAGACCGGCGTCACTTGGGTTACTGGACCGCCGCGGCGATGATCAGACAAATGCCAATGGAGAGCGCTCCCACCAGAATGGCCAGCGCGATGTTGTGTTCGTGAACAATTTCTTTCCACAAATGGTAAGGAGTCAGCTTGTCGAGCAGGAAGAACGACACGACGAAAATAAAGATGCCGAGAAACGAGAACACCAATGCGTTGATGAAGTTGGTGAGCGGAAAAGCCACGTTATTTTCCTCCTGTGTAATGGTGATAAACAGCGTACACGGACCGGTATGAACCGGGGTTGTCGCGAACAGACTTGGGCACGTTTTTCACTTCGTTTACCCGTTCAAAACTCCAGCCGCGGTATTCGCCAAACGCCAGCATGCTGACCACAAGCAGGCCATAAGCAAGATAGAACTTTTTCATCGGGGATGGTCACTTTCCGCCCAGCGAAGTTGCTCAAAGTTGAAGGTTCGCCAAGAGATAAGAATGGCGGGGGCGAACAATGCGCCGATGGCTGCCATGTAGAGATCGTAATTGGGAACGTCGCGCGTGATGGTGAGCTGATAGGCGATGGGGCCGAAGCGCGCCTCTGATTCCGGTTCCACTCGCACGTAATAGCGACCGGAGGGTATGGAGGGCAGCAGAACGGAGTCGAAATGGCTGCCTTCCGTCCAGGGGCCGTCTGAATCGGAACCGCTGTAGTAACTGATCTCTCGTCCGAAGTCGTAGGCTTGCCCGTTGTCGGCGTTGATGAGCGCGTAATTGAGATAGAGCCATTGGTTCTCAACAGAGGCGTAGGTTTTGAATTCCACGCTGGAGGTGCGGCCTTTCAGCTCAAAGATGGGAGTGACGAACGACGCCTCGGTTCCAGCGGTCTGCTGAAAACGATAGCTGTCGAAAAAGACCTGCAGTTTTTGCGCGAAGCTTTCGTTGACCGTTAGGATGGCCAGAATCAGGCAGAAAAAGAGGGCGAACGCTGTCCAGACTTCGCCCATGGATACGCGCGCGGGCGAGGGCTGATTTTCAAATATGCCAGTGGGCTTGGGCGGCTCACCGCTGAGGCTGAACGCTTTCCAGATGTCTTTGCCGTGGACGTATTCGCCCAGTGTCCAGGTGACTTCGTTGGCGTTTTTTTCGGAGGAGAGCACGTAAGGCGGCGCGATGTAGTCGGCGACTCTCACCTGTTCGCCGACGCGGACCTGCCAGGGAAATTCTCCCAGCACAAAGGCGGTTGCGACAGTGACCGTTTGAAAGTGCTTATAAGTCTTGCCCAGGTACTTCGTGCCGAATGCTTGTTCTTCCGGCAGCGCCGTTGCGGGAGTGGCGTCGTTCCAGTGGCCGTTGTATTCGGTGAAATAGCGGAACCCTTTGGCGGCGTTGAACAGCACGTATTCATTCCAACTGAAGCTTTCGCCATCGGCGTTTCCGGTGCGGCGCTGAAAACCGATAACGTCATAGACCGCGCCGCGCCATTTGCCGCGGCTGCCCAAGGGAATTAGCGGCTTTGCCTTGTCTGTCTTGCCTTTGAAGCGCTGAAAGATGGCCAGGTTTTCATTGCTGGCGTCCAGAATGGCGTGGCAGTTTCCGCAGACCACCGACACGGTTTGCCCAGATGCTTGCAGGACGATGGCAGCGCCGCAGCCGGGGCAGTTCCAGCCGCGCGCTTTTGCCTCCCTGCCCGTTGGTTCCAATCAGATTACGCAGATGCAGCGAATCGAACTCCACCAATTCGCCCAGGTAGAGCACGGCTTCGCCATCGGCGTAATCCAGCGTGGCGAATTTATTTGTGGCCGAAAGCAGGTCGGCGAATGTGGCGACGTCTTTGTCCCAGTATTGAAAGGGCAGTTCGCCTTGCACGCCTCGATAATGCGCCCGTGTAATGGCGGTGACGGTGAAATCAATGTCCTGGAAGTGAAATGTTTTGCCGACGGATATGTCTGTCTCCCTGGGCACGCGTTCATTCTGGATTCGAAAAGTAAGCCCGTAGCGGCTTTGCGCGTCGGACAACCAGGCGCTGGTGCCGTCGGTGAAAACGATGTGCCATTCGTTCCAGTTGCCTTGTGAGTAGGAATAGATAATTCGCCCGGCGACGGTGAAGGGCCGGTTTTGATAGATGCCTTCGGTGCCTATTTGAATGAGGGAGCTATCGAGCGGCAAATCGGCAACCTGGCCGACCAATTCCAGATTGACGTCGGTTCGCACCAGGATGGAGCGGCAGTGTTCGCAGGTGGTCTGGATGCTGCTGGACCAGCGGAATAGCACGGGCGCACCGCAATTGGGACAGAGCATGGCGGGCTGCGTCATTCCAGTATTCCCCGCGTCAGGCAGCGGACCCGGACCTTTTCCGCGCCGATAAGCGCGCGCAGGCGTTCTTCAAATTCCCAGCGGCGGCGCGGGAGGCAGCTAAAGACGTTGAGGCAGAGTGACTGGTGTTCGGGAAAGGTGTGGCAGGCCAGATGGGATTCAGACAGCAAGGCGAGCCCGGTGATGCCTCCGGTATTCGGGAATTGATGCCACAGGGTTTCGCCGATGGGATGCAGATCCAGATCAGCAATGATTTCGGAAAAAATCTGGCGCAGGAGGCCAGCGTCCTGCAATTTGGCGGCTGAACAGCCATGCCCTTCTACAATCCATTCCACACCGTGGTCGCCCGTTTTACACACGACTCAATGAGTGTGTCACAGCGTAGAATCAGGCAGGGATTCCATTTGGGTTTCGCGCTTTGGATAGATGAACGTGAGCAGGTGGCATGGGCGCAAGGGACGCACGAATACCGGCCGATGGGTTCGGCGGTGGTGGCTCTGCGCACGCAATTTCGGCACCGGGATTTCCGTCAATCTCTCAAGCGCCCGGCTTCGCTTCAGAAGCAATTTGCCGGTTTCTTTGGGTCGCTGGAAGAAGTGAACCGCTATGTGAGCGACCATGGAAGTCGGCGGCGTTATCGCGTCACTCCCGCGCACTTGCTCTGACTATGAATCTTCTTCTCAGTTATTTGAAGCCGCAATGGCGATTGGCGGCGCTTGCTTTGCTGCTGGCGGCGACGAATCAGATTTTTTCTCTTCTCGACCCGCTGATTTTTCGCCACATCATCGATTCCTACGCGACCAAGTTTCACCAATATTCCATTGGCCAGTTTATTCATGGCGTGCTGGGGTTGCTGGGGCTGGCAGTGGGCGTGGCGTTTGTTTCGCGCGTCGCTAAAAATTTTCAGGATTATTACGTCAACGTGATTGTTCAGCAGACCGGCGCGCAGCTTTATGCGGATGGCGTGGAACGGTCGCTTTCCCTGCCCTATGCGGTGTTCGAAGATCAGCGCAGCGGCGAGACACTGGGCAAACTGCAAAAGGTGCGGTCGGATGTGGAGCGCTTTATCACGGCTTTCGTGAACATCTTGTTTACCGCGACGGTGGGGGTGGTTTTTGTCACCGTCTACGCGATTAAGGTGGATTGGGTGATTGCGCCGGCGTTTCTGCTGACGGTGCCGCTGCTAGGCGTGATGAGTTCAGTGCTGGGCAAGAAGATCAAGATTATTCAGAAAGTGATTGTGGCGGAGACGGCCGCGCTGGCGGGTTCCACCACGGAATCGCTGCGAAATATTGAACTGGTCAAAACGCTGGGCCTGGCGAACCAGGAGATTGGGCGGCTGAACAACACCACCGGGAAGATTCTGAAGCTGGAATTAAAGAAGGTCCGGTATTTGCGCA
>Ga0209208_10008432_pt1 | contig 13738 bp, 9 predicted proteins | sample S1TSphfallax_3_FD_187694 | JGI IMG/M metagenome (GOLD analysis project Ga0209208, IMG submission 187694) | Host-associated microbial communities from peat moss isolated from Minnesota, USA - S1T2_Fd - Sphagnum fallax MG (SPAdes) (version 2) | ecosystem: Host-associated > Plants > Peat moss >...
GCGATGAGATCGATTAGCTGTACTTCAGCCAGCGCAGCAGCTCGGGCAAATTCGGTTTCTTGCCGTACATCAGGATGCCGACGCGATAGATTCGGGCGGCAAACCAGAGGACGGCGAGGATGGTCGCGACCAGCCCAACGATGGAGATGGCGATCTCCCACCAGGGCGGCTGGTGAACAGCGATGCGGACGTACATGATCAGCGGAGCGCAAAGCGGTATGAAGGAGAAGACCTTCGCCAGCAGCCCGTCGGGGTCCGATGTCACCTGGAAGACGACGCCATTGCAGGCGATCAGCGGCAGCATGAGGAAGATGTTCATCTGCTGGAGCTCCTGCTCGGAGTTGGACATGGCGCCGAGCGCGGCGGCCAGGCCGGAGTAGAGAATGTAGCCAAGCAGGAAGAAGACGACGAAATAGATCATGTTGCTTACGGGCAGTTTGAAGGAGAGATCGCTGCCGAGTTGGGCGAGACCGAAGACGCTGAGCGCGGTAGCGGCAAGCAGCCAGATGGCGACCTGGGTGAGACCAACGGCACCGACGCCGAGGACCTTTCCAGCCATCATCTCTTCTGGCTTGATCGTAGCGAGCAGCACCTCGAAGATGCGAGAGGTCTTCTCTTCGATGATGGAACGCGCCACGTTCATCCCATAGAAGAGGATGACGAAGTACATGATGAAAAAAAGTCCATAGGCGCTGGCCTGTGCGGCGTCGGCGCTGTCTTTCTTGTCGGCCTGGGTGCTGTCGAGGTCGATGGGGCTCATGACGAAGGCGATGTCGGAGGCACCGAGGCCGGAGTGGGTCAGGCTCTCGCGCACGAGGACGATGCGGATGGCGTCCGCGAGCTCGTTCTGTGCGCTGAGGTAGGACTTCGACTTGGGCACCCACTCGAAGCCGATATGGGTATGGCCAGCGGAGGGCGGCGTGACCCACAGATACCCGTCGATGTCCCCGCGCTTGAGCTGGGCGTCGAGCTTGTCGCGGTTGCCGTCAGCGGGCTGGGCGACGACATTGGCGGTGATCTTCGGATGCTTATGCGTGGCGAGCTCGGACTGGAGATCGGCACCGAACTGAGAGTCTGCCATTCCAACCGCGGGCGTCACGATGTCAATCGTCACATCGGAGCGGCTCTTGCCGGTGGCGAGGCCGACCGCCCAAAGGACGCCGCCCAGCAGCGTCGGGATAAGAATGGTCATGACGATAAAGCTGCGGGCGCGGATGCGCTCGACATACTCGCGTCGGGCGATGAGCAGGGTGTTATGCAGCATGGTTGCCTCCGTTGCGGCTGGCAAAGTTGGCGGCCGACTCATGGGATCGGACGCGCTCGATGAAGATCTCCTCGAGTGTAGGCTCCATCACCTCGAAGCGCGAGATGCGGGCCATACTGAGAGCCTCGGCGAGGATGCTCTGCGCGGCGTGGCCGAGGTCGGATGAAGGCGCGAGCTTGATCTCGGCGAGGCCGTTGTAGTTCTTGCCCTCGGCGATGGCGGGGTGTTTCAGGAAGGCGTCCGAGCCCTCGAAGGCGATCTGCACCCGGTTGCGCGGGTAAGTGGATTTGACCTCGCGCATCGATCCCGATAGCAGCAGATGGCCGCTGGCGATGAGCGCGATCTCGTCGCAGAGCTTCTCAACCTGGTCCATGCGGTGCGTCGAAAAGAGCACCGCCTTGCCTTCCTTGCGCAGGTCGACGAGCGTGTCCTGCAGCAGCGTCGCGTTGACTGGGTCGAGGCCGCTGAACGGCTCGTCCATGATGATCAGGTCGGGTTCGTGGAGCAGCGAGGCGATGAACTGGATCTTCTGCTGCATACCCTTCGAAAGCTCCTCGGTCTTCTTCGGGATGGCCTCGGTGATCTCCATGCGCTCGCACCAGATCAGCGAGCGCTTCCTCGCCGTCGCGGCATCGAGACCATGAAGCTGGCCGAGGAAGACGAGCTGGTCGAGCACGTTCATCTTCTTATACAGGCCGCGCTCCTCGGGCAGGTAGCCGACCCGGATGAGGTTCTTCCGATCGAATGGCTGTCCGAAGAGAGTTACCGTGCCGGAATCGGGCACAGTGATGCCGATCATCATCCGGATCGACGACGTCTTTCCTGATCCATTGGGGCCAAGCAGGCCAAACATGCTGCCGGGCTCGATCTTGAAGGAGAGATTGTGGACGGCGATCTTGGTGTCATATGCCTTGCGGACATTGTGAAGTTCAACTATTGACATGAGGTCTCTTGGGAGTAGGGTTCTAGGCGAGTTTAGCAGGGCGGACGCGCGGAACACTCCCTGAGGTACGCGCAGGCGAGGAGGATAAGTTCCTGCTTCATCGGACAGAAGAGCTCTTCCGGAGCGACGGACTCCAGGAGGCGGCGGCTGACTCCCGCCATGGCGCTGGTGAGCATCGCGGCAACCAGGTGCGAATCGGGAACGAGCCGTTCGGGAGAACTCTCGAGCATGGCCGCGATGGCGTCGCCGGAATGAAGGCCGGTCTGCCGCGCGATCATCGCGCCGTCCAGGTCGGAGCTCACGGCGTACATTGCCACGCTGGTCTTCGAGCTTCGCATCTTGGCGTCGAGGAAGGCCGTAACGACCGCCGTCACCATCTGTTCCAGACCCTTGCCGTGCTGCTGAAGACAAGCGTCTTCGACAACGCTGGTGATCTCTTCAAGATGACGCCGAAGAGCGGCCTGCAGCAGGGCCCGCTTGTTGGGGAAATACTGGTACAGCGTGCCGACGGAGACCCCGGCGCGATGGGCCACGCGGGTCGTAGTAAGACGCTCCTTGCCCACGGCGAGCAAAACCTGAACGGTGGCCTCGAGAATCGCCTCGACGCTGGCGGTGGAACGCGCCTGAACCGGCGATTTACGGGGCTCTGAGAGCGTTGCGGATGGCGGAGGCAAATGCGAACTCCTAACCTGAAGCTTTCTTCATCAAATCACATGTGAGAGTGGTTGCTAACGACTTTCAGGAGATGAGCGATGACGAAGCAGATGGATTTTACGTTCCCCGGCACCTCGATGACGGTGAACCGCATGGGGTATGGCGCAATGCAGCTCGCGGGGCCGCACGTATTCGGTCCTCCCAAGGATCGCAACGCCTCAGTTGCCGTGCTGCGTGAAGCAGTCGAGAGCGGCGTGAACCACATCGATACCAGCGATTTCTATGGGCCGCATGTGACGAACCAGATCATCAAGGAGGCGCTGCATCCCTACAAGGATGGCCTGGTGATCGTGACCAAGCTGGGCGCAACGCGAGGCCCGGACGGCTCCTGGATTCAGAGTCTGTCGCGGCAGACTCTGATCGATGGCGTCCACGATAATCTGCGCAACCTTGGGCTGGATGCACTCGACATCGTAAATCTGCGCAACCTCGGCCGCGATGAGCCAGCGGAAGGATCGCTGGAAGAGCCGCTGAGCGTTCTTGCCGAGCTGCAGCAGCAAGGCGTGATCCGGCATATCGGGCTCAGCCATGTGACCGCGAAACAGTTTGCCGAGGCGGAGAAGATCGTGCCGATCGTCTGCGTGCAAAACTTCTACAACCTGGCAAAGCGCGGCGACGACGCCTTCGTGGACACACTGGCGAAGAAGGGGGTGCCCTATGTTCCGTACTTCCCGCTCGGCGGATTCACGCCGCTGCAGTCGTCCGAGCTCGACGAGGTAGCGGCATCGCTGCAAGCTACCCCGATGCAGGTTGCCCTCGCATGGCTGCTGCAACGCTCAGAGAACGTGCTGTTGATTCCCGGGACGTCTTCGGTGGCGCACCTTCGCGAAAACCTGGCAGCGGCGAAGCTGGAACTTCCGGCTGATGCAATCGAGACGCTCGACGCCATCGGCCTTGCAGCGAAGTAATTCGCCGGCCAGCGCATCACCCTGACGATGTCCGGATAGATCTGGATAGATCCGGGTAGTGCGATGGCGCGGCACGCCTCAGCTTCGAGATTCCCGGGCCTTCGCCCGCGTCTGGCGGAGAAAGCCCGAAGGCCAGTCTCGGTCGCCACGGCCGGCCGTAACGATCTCGTCGAGCTGATGCTGCAGCAAATCGGCCAGCGGGGTGGGCGCGGAGCCAGCACTCGCGGCGTCGCGGAAGAGATGAGTGTCCTTCGCGCCGAGCTTGATGGTAGCGCCGGGGGCCACTGGCGGATCGAGCATGATCTTGCCGTAATTCGCAACGAAGGCCGATTGGAAGAGTGCGTTGTTGATCGTCTCGAGAAAGAGCGCGGGATCGACAGCCTGCGACTCGGCCATGGTGAAGGCCTCGGAGAGCGACGCGATCATTGAACCGATCATAAAGTTGCCGGCCAGCTTGACGGCGTTGGCCTGACTCGGCCGCCCGCCAACAACAGAGTGGCCGCGCGAAAAAGCTTCAAGGACCGGTTTTACTTCTGCGATGGCATCGCTGGCACCGGCGACGACGAGCCAAAGCTTGCCTTCGATGGCGACCGCGGGCCGGCCGAAGACCGGAACGCTGACGAAGCGCTGATTGTGCGCGTTGTGCGCGGTTTCAAGACGCTGTGCGAGAGCGACGGAGATGGTCGAGAGAGAGACATGAATTGCGTTCGCGGGAATCGCTTCGATTGTCTTCTGCGTAAGCAGAACGTCTTCGACGGCCTGGTCGTCGAAGAGCATGGTGAAGACGATATCGGCCGATCGAACAGCCTCGGTGGAGCTTACCCCGAGCTTCGCGCCGCGCTCAACAAGGGTCTCTGAGGCTGAAGCCGTGCGGTTCCAGACGGTGACATTGTGGCCCTTGTCGAGGAGCAACGTCGCGATGGCGCTGCCCATCTGGCCGAGCCCGAGAAAAGCTATTTGCATAAAAATCTCCTGCCAGTTCGATGTGTCTCCGTCCGCCTTTGATTCGGCCTTTGCTCTATGCCAGCCGACCGCGGATGCGCTCGAACTTAGGGCGTCAGATGCAGACCGATCGGTTGACGGCGCTCCAGCTTGATCGAGACAAACGCCAGCGACAAGGTGACGACAGTGACTGCTATTCCGGCGATAGGGAGGCTGCGGTAACCTAGTCCAGCGGTGATCAGCAGGCCGCCGAGCGTGGCGCCCATGGCGTTGCCAAGGTTGAAGGCCCCTTGATTGAGCGTTGCGGCGAGGTTGGGCGCCTCGGATGCGTGGTCGACGACACGGGACTGCAGAGGCGCGCCGGCTCCAAACTGGATCGCTCCCCAGACGAGGATCATCGCGATGCAGGGGATGGCGTAAGGCTCCGCCAGATACAGCACAGCCAGCGAGACAATGAGAGCGAGCAGCGAGCCGACGAGGAACCCAGTTGGCCGCCAGTCAGAGAGCGCGCCGCCGAGCAGGTTGCCGATGGTGATGCCGACCCCGAAGAGCAGCAGCGTGAGGGTGACTCCGTGCGGCGAGACCCGCGTGACGGCGAGCAGAGTGGGCGCAACGTAGGTGTAGACGCAGAAGAGCGACGCCGAGGTAAGGGTACTCATGATCATGCCAAGCATCACCTGCGGTCGGCGCAGGACGCGGAACTCGTGGAGCAGTTTGCTCTTGCCCGCGGCTTGAGGATGGACGAAAAAGAAGAGCGCGGTGGCCGCGGCAAAGCCAATGGGAACGATGGCCCAGAAGGCCGCACGCCATCCCAGTGCCTGACCGAGCGCCGTGCCGGCGGGAACTCCGAGGACGTTCGCCAGCGTCAGCCCGGAGAACATCAGCGCGATGGCCTGCGACCGCTGATTGCGCGGGACTAGATTGGCCGCAACGACCGAGCCGATGCCGAAGAACGCTCCGTGACAAAGGGCCGTGAGGACACGCGCGGCAAAGAGCAGTTCGTACGTGGGCGCGACGGCGCAGGAGAAATTCCCCAGAGTAAAGACGCCCATCAGCAGCAGCAGCGCTCGTTTGCGTTCGAGATGCGCGGTAGCAAGCGCAACCAGCGGAGCTCCAATGGTGACCGAGAGGGCATAGCCGGTTACGAGCGCACCCGCCTTGGGGATGGTGATGCGAAAGTCCGCCGCGAGGTTGGGCAGCAGACCCATGATGATGAACTCGGACGTGCCGATGCCGAATGCCGCAACGGCCAGCGCCATGAGAGGCGTGCGAGTGAGGATGTGCGGGGTCTTCGCAGTAAGGGAAGGCTCGGCCAGGGATGCGTCCATCTTTAGATTTTAGCTGGATCAACACCGCGAAGCTCTCTCCCGCGAAGGAGTGTTCTTAGCGAAATGGGCAGCCGGCGCGGTAGAGCGAGGTCTCGGTGACAGGGACTGTGTCCAACTTTCCTGGAAACCTGTTAGCGAAGTCCTTGCGGAAGAAGAGGGCGCGATCGAGATCCTTATACGGTGCGTTGCGGATGAAGACGTAATCCTGCTTGAACTCCGGGTTGTCGATCATCTCGTTCGACATCTGCGTGCGGGCGGCTTCATCGAGCGGGCATTCGCCGTGAAGGATGAGAAGTCCGCTGGAGTAGCCGTCGATGATCTCGGGCCGCTGCGAGAGCACATAGGCCATGTCCGACTTCGTATCGACGATGTTGCTGGTCAGCTGCACATGCCCGTGCTTCGCGATGTAACGGTCGTTAAGGCCAAGGTTGTCAATGTAGCGGCCGGGCACGTAGAAGGGCCATTGCCCCGCTAGACTGACGGCGGTTACGGTATCCGGCGATGAGAATTGCTGGAGCCAGAGGAAGTAAGGGCTCGGCGGCTCAATGTGGAACAGGCCGTAGCGGGCGAGCGTCCGCGACGGGTTCTTCCGCAGAAGATATGGGTTGTGCAGGACGATTGCTGCGTCGGTGACGAGAACCAGCGCGAGGGCGCAGAGCGTGGCCCGGCGCGTGTCTCGCAGGAAAGACGCGACCGTGAGGGCGGCAAAGAGTATCCACACCGGAGCGATCTGCTCGAATTGTCTGTAGAGCGGGAAAGCGCCGGCCGCATCGCCACCGACCTTCAGGATATACATCGCAAAAAACACAAACATGCCACACAAAAAGAGCGCGAAAGCGCGAGGAACTATCTTTCTTGCGACACCGGCGGTCCCCAATACTCCGAGGATAAAGACGACGGTAAATGGCGCGATGCCGGCGAAGAAGTGTCCATCGTAGCGCGCGCCGAGCGACAGGCGGTGCGCGAGTGTGCCACCGGTGGCCTTGGCGAAGTAGGTGTTGGGGACGATCTCGCCGAAGTGATGAAGGCGATAGGCGGTCATGACGGCAAGCGTGGTGAGAGCTGCCAACAGCGCGAAGATGGGCCAGTAGCTCTTCTTTCTGAATGCAAACAGCCAGTAGGCGTTGGCTGCGAGCGCGACGACAATGCCCTCCGGACGCGTGAAGACGAGCGCGGCCCCGAACACAGAAGACCAGAGGGCGCGGCTGTTGTCGCTTCGCAGCAGGAACGGCGCAAGCAATGCAGCCGCAACCTCGAAACCAAAAAACGTCGCCTCCATACCAGTCATGGAGTAGTAGATAAGCGGCACGAAGAGCGCGGAGATCAGCGCCGAGAGATAGAGCGGAAGCGAGCTCTCTTCGGGCAGAGAGTCATCCGCAAAGCGTCTTCTCGACGCGAAAAAGAAGAGCAGAGAGGTAAGCACGTAACCGAGATATCCAAAGGTCTTCGAGACGGCGAACGGCGACAGGCCAAGTTTTTCGCCGAAGCCAATCAGGAACATCCAGAGCGTGCTGCTGAATCCTTCCACCGGCTGCTGGCCGACGTTCCAGGTGCCGATTCCCTGCCCCGCGGCGAACGCATGTGCGTAATTGAATGTGATGAAGGCATCTTCGAGCGTCATCGGGTACAGGAAGACAGCGGCAAGTGAGCCGAGAGCCACGCAAGCGAGATAAAGGGGGAGAGGCGTCTCTGCTGGCTTGCGGGCGTCTTCCATTTCCAAGAGTGTAACCGATGCCCAAACGCCGGCCGGCCATCCATGGCGTGAGTCGCGACCTTGGTAGCATCGGGGAGTGCTTGAACTTTCTACGCCGGTAAAGTTTGTCAGACGCGTCGGCGAACGCATCGCGGTCGAACTGGCCAAGCGGGGCGTCGATACCGTCGAGGACCTGCTTTACCACCTGCCTTTCCGCTACGAGGACCGGCTGAATCCAGTGACAATCTCCGCCCTGCAGGCCGGGCAGATGGCCTCGATCATCGGCGAGGTGCGCGGATCGGCGCTGCTCCGCACGCGCCACATGCCGCTCTTCGAGATGACCGTTGGCCAGGGTCTCGATACGGTGAAGTGCATGTGGTTTCGCGGAACTTATCTGAAGGATAAGTTCCGTGCCGGGCAGATGGTGGCGCTCTATGGGAAGCTTGAAGCGTCGCGTTCCAGCGCGGGCAAGTTCAAGATGATCCAGCCGCAGTTTGAAATTCTGCCCACGGATGCAACGGGTGAGGATGCGGAGCTGGCGATGCTCGAGATCGGCAGAATTGTGCCAGTCTACGAGACGCTCGGCGGTACTACGGCCTGGGGAGCGAAGCTGGGTTCGAAATGGCTGCGGCGGGTACTGTGGACGGTGTTCGATGAGTTGGAAAGTTCCCGCGGCGGTGATCCCACCCATCGCGAAAGAGCCGCAATGGATGGGGCACCCGAGATTTCAGACAAGGAGGAAGAGACACTTCCTCAGGACATGCGGCGGCGGTTGAAACTGCCCTCGCGGCTCGCGGCGCTGAAGGCGGTCCACTTTCCCGAGGCGGGAACGCCGATGGTCGAGTTGATTGCCGCGACGACCCCGGGGCATCGGCGACTGATCTTCGAAGAGCTCTTCTATCTGGAACTGGGGCTTGAGCTGAAGCGGCGGCGGATGCGCGAACGCGCTGGAACTGCGTTTACGACGAGCGAGAGTGTCCGCGCTGCGATCAAGCAGGTACTTCCCTTTCATCCAACGGCCGCGCAGAAGCGGGTGCTCGGCGAGATCGTCAGCGACATGAAGAAGCCGCAGCCGATGCGGCGGCTTTTGCAGGGCGATGTCGGCTCCGGCAAGACAATCGTCGCGATGCAGGCAGCACTGGTGGCGATCGAGAATGGCTACCAGGCCGCGCTGATGGCTCCGACAGAGATCCTCGCCACGCAGCATTATCTTTCCGCAAGGAAGCTGCTGGCCGATGCGATCTCACCGAAGACGGGACGGCCTTACAAGGTGACGCTGTTGACTGGGTCGCTCGATGAGGCAACAAAGCGACTCGCGCGCGCCACGATCTATCGCGGCGAGACACATCTCGCAATCGGCACCCACGCGTTGATTGAAGACAAGGTGGACTTCGCGAATCTCGGGCTCGTCATCGTGGATGAACAGCATCGCTTCGGCGTGCAGCAGCGCTTCCGCTTGATGAAGAAGGACGACGCGCTGGATCCCGATGTGCTGGTAATGACGGCGACACCGATCCCGCGCACACTGGCGTTGACGCTGTATGGCGACCTCGATGTCAGCGTCATCGATGAGCTGCCGCCAGGTAGAACTCCGATCGTTACTCGAAGAACGACGGAGGAACGCGCCGGCGATGTGTGGGGCTTTCTGAAGAAGCAGGTCGCGCAGGGGCGGCAGGCTTACATCGTCTACCCCGTGATTGAAGGCGCGAAAGACGACCAGCCGGAGTTGGACTTTGCGCACGACGAAGAAGCAGGCAATAGGGACGAGGGAATAGGGAATAGAAGGGCGAAGGCCACGGCAAAAGCGGAGCTGTTTCCGAAGGCGAAGCTGCGCTCGGCGACGGAGATGTATGAGGAGCTGCGGCGTGGAACGCTTGCCGGGCTGCGGATCGGGCTGCTGCATGGCCGCATGAACGCGGATGACAAGGAGGTAACGATGGCGCGCTTCAAGCGCGGCGACCTCGACGTACTCATCGCGACCACGGTGATCGAAGTCGGCGTGGACGTGCCGAACGCGACCGCGATGGTGATCGAACACGCGGAGCGCTTTGGACTGGCGCAGATGCACCAGCTGCGCGGGCGCGTGGGGCGCGGATCCGCGAAGAGCTACTGCATCCTCATGACCGGCGGCAAGGTGAGCGAGCAAGCCGAGGCACGGCTGGATGCGATGGTACGAACGCAGGATGGCTTCGAGCTTGCTGAGCTTGACCTGCAACAACGAGGTCCAGGTGAATTCTTCGGAACGCGGCAGGCGGGAATGCCGGAGTTTCGCGTGGCGAATCTCATTCGCGACCGCGCGCAATTGGAGCTGGCAAAAGTGGAGGCGGCGCGTTTCGCAAAGGGGCCCGACCCGAAGGTGTCGCGCGAAGAGACCGATGCGGTATGGGCGAGACTGAAGCAGCAGTGGCAGCGGCGTTATGGTCTGGTAGAGGCCTAGCGTCAGGGTCGAAACACAGGACGGCGGCAACGAGTCTCCTATGGTTGGACCTGACTGTGCCATTACGCGAATGGCGGTTCGTGCTCGACTCCTCCGATGCAACTTGAATTGAGTTTCTGGGTTTGGCGGGTGTGTGCTCTTGCAGATGCTCTCCGATAGGCCCCTAGAACCGGAACGACGTTTCAATGTAAATCGTTCGATTCGAATCTGTGCCTGGGCCAAAGAAGTTATTCAGAGAGATGGACTTTCCGAAGAACGGTGAGCTGAGGACGCCTACCGGCGATCCAGCATTGACCCGGTTCAGGATGTTCGCTGCATCGACGCTGAAGCTGAGGTCGTAGGTCGGGTCGGGTTTGGGAATTGGACCCTTGGCCGGTGGGGTGCCCGGAGGTGGGGCTTCGGCGGCGGGACGTGGCCCAAACTTGAAGTCTTTTCCCAGACCGAATGCGGCAAAGACGAGGCCGGGCCCCTTGCCGTAGTTGTAAGGGATTGTGGCTTCGCCGGGCTGCGGGTTGGCATCGAAGTTTCCAAAGCGCGTGTTGTAGAGCACGGAGGACGGGCCAGGGTTGGTCGCGAAGGCTGGCCGGTCGTTGTACTGCGTGTCGCCGTTCAGGTCCGTGCCGGTCGTAATGTTGAAGCGCGCGCTGCTCTGAGTTGCCAGGAAGAGATTGCTACTGAAGCCATAGGGCAGTCTCAAATTGCCTCCCAGAAAGAGGCGTTGGCCGACAGCGCGGAAGCCCAATCCGGATGGCCCGTAGTCCGCCGAGACGTTATATGACTGCGAGGGAAAGCTGGCTGCGCCGAAGGTGTCGGACATCTGATGCCGGGCGACATAGAAGCCGAAGAGGAAGAGGCGCGGCAGCGGATGCAGGTTGCTGCTGACGTAAAAGGTCTGCGCCTTCTCGATGCCGCCGGACGCGAACTGATAGATGTTCTGTGTGCCTCCGAGCGGACGCACGCCACTTGTAGGATTGGCCGGGTCATAGGTTCCGGGAAGAGGCGCATTGATGTTCTGCGAGTTGTATTGGTGGACGCCGCGAATGGCGAGGTAGTTCGCCGTGACGCTGCCGATCTTGCCGATGGAACGTTCGACGGTGAAGCCGCCGATGATCTCGGATGAGACGTGCAGGTGAGGGCTGATCGTGTATGGCGTAGGCAGGGTGCTTGCGAACTGCGTCAGCGGCGGGATATTGGGATAAAAGGTGGGATTCGTCACGTAGTAAGACTGCTGGCTGGTGCCGTTCTGACGCACCGACGTGAGGATGTTTCCAGCGGCGAACCGATCGTAGAAGATTCCAGCATTGGAGCGGAACACAACCCACGGCTGGTGCTTGTCCGTCTGGCCGATAGCCCAGGAGACACCAGCGCGAGGCGCGGGATCGAAGTGGTCCGGGATCGCGCTCTGGCTCTCAAGACGCAGCCCGTAGGTCACGGTAACGTTCTTGCGCGCCTTCCACTCATCCTCGGCGTAGGCTCCGAGATCGCCCGTCAGAATGACCGCGCTGGGTTGGCCGACGGTGAGGCTGAAGAGACTGGGCGTCTTCGCCTGGTAGGCCGCGAGATTTGGGAAGGTGAACTCGCCGCTGTAGTTTGCGGTGGAAAGGTTACTGTCGCGCAGCAGCCGGTACCGCGCGCCTGTGCGGATGAAGTGCTTCCCGAGCGAAAGCGAAAGATACTCCTGGAACTCATACTGATCTTGATTGTCGCGGAGCACCTGGCCAGGTGCTCCGCCGCCATTGAACGACCCCTGCACGATAATGCTGGGCGACGTATCGACTGGGTTCTGATCGACTCTTGTACGGAGATACTGGAAGCGAGTCTCGGAGACGAGCTTCGTGCCAATTACCTGTGTATTGCCCATCTGCAGCGTCTGCGTTGTGGTGGTGTTGTCGATGCCTTCAGAAGGAAGCACCAGCAGTCCGACACCGCTGTTCTTCTGGTTCGACTTGTTGAACTCATACCGGCCGATGAAGGTATTGTTTGTGGTGAGTTGTCTGTCCAGACGGAGACTGAACGTGGAGTTGTTCTGCGGATCTGGCACAGCCTCAGAGAGGCTGCTGCCGTCGGGATTGAAGGCGTTCACTACGGCGTTGTTCTGCTGGTCGCTGTATTCGCCGGAAGCGAAGAACGAGGTCTTCTTATCCACGGGACCGCTGAGGTCGCCCCTCGTGTACACCGAGTAATACGGCGGTTGCGCTCCGGTAAATGGATTGCGCGCGTTGAAGACGTCGTCGTTTCCGGAGGAGTAGAAGGAGCCATGAAACTTTTCGCTTCCCGGCTTGGTGAAGATCTCGACACGGCCGAAGCCAAGCCCTTCGAACTGAGGCGAAAAGGGATTTTGATTAATCCTCACCTCGCGGATGGAATCCTTCGGTGGCCAGCGGCTGCCGCTGAAACCATCGACATAGACCTGCGCGCCACCCTCACCACCACCGCCAGCGATGGACTGGATCTCCTGCTGAAAGGTCGAGTCGTCGTTCGAGAAGGAGTCAAGCTGGTCGCCTTTGAAGACGAGCGCGCTCTTGTTGTCTCCCGCGGACGTGCTTGCAGCGTTCTCCGCGGGGACATTGACCTGATCGGCGCTTGCGGCGATGGCGAGCTTGGCATCCAGCCGCACCATGCGCTCCGAAACTGTCACGATGCTTACGAATGCTTCAAACCCGGAAGAGGAGATGGTGACATCGTAGATACTTGGAGGCAGCTTGATGGTAAACCGTCCCGCATCGTCGGTCGTTGTCTCGCTCGCGGTGGCTGGGCTACTAGATGGAGCGTGAGGTTCAATGTGAACATCCGCATGTGCGATGACAGCGCCCGAGGGATCGGTCACGGTGCCACTGAGAACGCCTAAGCCTGAAACGACGTTCGAGGGAATCGATTGAGATTGCGCTGATCGAACGAACCCTTCAACACTGGCAGGGAGAGACAGCAATAGGACAGCGGAAGACAGGAGGCGGGCATACTTCGCCCGTCTGAAAATCGTCATCAGTACCTTCCAGAAGGTTTGAGAATTGGGCTGCGTTCGAGGTTGGACGGATGTAGCAAGCGGAAGTCGCGAAAAGATGGATCAAATTCCGAACGCACTACCGCGAGAGCCGGTGCGTCAACAAGCTCTCTGCTCCATTGCGCCCCAAAGGCGAACAGCTAACCGGGCTCTCCGCCCGCTTGTCGCAAAGAGTTATCAGCGCCAGTCGTCGCGCGTCTGGGCCTGGTCTTCGAAGATGGTGTCGAAGTTGTCGGTCTTTTTGATGAGGATGTCGCCGAGCTGCGTGGGCTGGTTCAGCAACACAGCCTGCAGCCGTACAAGCTCCAGCATGGCGAGGAACATGCAGATGAGCGCGCGCTCGGAGTGCGTCTGGTGCAGCAAGCGGCGTAGCGAGACCGGCTTCTCTTCCATCAGCAGGCGGCGCTTCACATAGTCGATCATCTGCGCGACGGTGACCGACTCTTCATCGACATTGAGCACGGGACGCTGCCGCAGGCGATTCAGGACATCCTGAAATACGCGGACC
>Ga0209208_10008433_pt1 | contig 13738 bp, 6 predicted proteins | sample S1TSphfallax_3_FD_187694 | JGI IMG/M metagenome (GOLD analysis project Ga0209208, IMG submission 187694) | Host-associated microbial communities from peat moss isolated from Minnesota, USA - S1T2_Fd - Sphagnum fallax MG (SPAdes) (version 2) | ecosystem: Host-associated > Plants > Peat moss >...
CCCCGAAAAAAAACAAGGCCCATCATGAGTGCATGCTAAGCCTTCTCATTGGTCGCATGAAATTTCTACTTCCAAAATTGTTGGTCACAACATTTGGCCTAAGCTAATGGCAAGGCTAAAATTTTCACCTCTCCTATTATTCATTATATTAATTAGATGGGGTTGCCCCTCAATGTTATTTCAATGACAAATCGAAAATGCATCACTCGTTTCAAGGTGGCTCGGCACAAGTTTCCACAAGCAGCGTGGGCCTTGGAACAAATCGACACGGAAACATGTCATGTTTCAATGGCGACTTGGCGCCAATTTTGGCCAATCGAAAATTGTGCACCTTTTTAAAATTATGAACCTCAAAACCTACCACCCACCGAAACATGTCAAGTTTCAACGAGCGGCCCAACATGCGTTTTAATGTTTGAATAGCCCAAGCCTTCAAAACATATCCCCATTGAAATGTGTAAAGTTTTGGGAGCTATGTTTCAACTCCATGTGCCCATCTTCCATGTTCCCCCATGCAATCCCCATCCATGGTGCTTTAGACCTTTTTCAACTTTTTGACACTTCGTCTAACTTTCATCGAACTACTCTATCAATACAATTAATGAAAGTCATGGAATAGGTTTTAAAGTTTAGGTAGGAATTGATTACAAGCAAGATGCATCGCATGTCAATCATCATAATGAACAAACATGCACACCTAGGTTTTGGTTCAATTAGGGTTTAGTTTATTTGTATCATTTATTGGTTTTCTTAAAACTGTGAGTTTTTTTCTTCTTCCAACTTTAGAATAAGGCAATCCACGCATAGCGCTCCTTTTTTCTAGTCTTCCATTGTTCTTAGCATTAGTAGAAGTTGAATCAGTCATGATAGAAGAGAGGAAACATGGAGAATGAAACAATGGACATGATAATAGAAAATGTGAAAATAGACAAAACAATTTTCATGGAGACTTACACTCGTGAAGAGTGGCTGTAATTATTTAAGGAGTGCCATAGTTATTGCTAAAAGGACAAGGAAATTATTTGTGTTTATTATCACTACAAGAAAAACTTGAAGATGAATATCAATGAGCACCATAAGAAGGGGTGTGACAAAGTTGTGGATTTCGAAGGGAATCCTCTCAAATTGAAGTTGTACCCACCATTAAGAAATGTAGTGGAAGGTGTGCATCTTGCAAAAGGTGGAAACATTTTGGAATATAAGGCAAAAGCAAAAGCATTATTGAAACCAAAGAAAAGTCACCCTTCAACTACATTAGATTTATAGGCATTACAAACGTTTGAACATAAGCACAATAACCCCACCCTTGGAGATTCGTGACGAAATTCAAGATGAATTTGTTGTTATCCATAAAAAATGTCTCACGAAACATGGAAGCCAAGCAATCAAACAAGTTTCAAAGCCATAGTGAATTTTCAAACACCTCATTTTGCTGAAGTTTATCACTTGGGAGAAATCACAAAACAATGGTATTGGATCACACCTTTTCTATTTGAATAAACAACATTATAATGTTTCCTTAAGTTTCGACAAGATTTAATTAACAATTGTAAAGCACTCATAAAGTATTAATCTAATTTCTAATGTTCAATTGAAAAGTAACTTGAATCAATTCATGTGAAACATGTTTCAATATAATGAATTTTTTTATGTCCCCAAAATTCCAAAAGTTTCATACTTTTCCAATAAAAATATCATATTTCAATCATCATTCCAAATTAAATCAGATTCCATGTTCCAACATTCTAACAGTTCCAAATAAACATGTTACAATACTAATAGGTAAGTTTATGTTTTAGTGGCAAATTACATAACTCAACAACTATCATGTTTTGAAACACATCTACAAAATTTTCATCATTTATTCATAAACATGATCATGTTTCAACTTTCATAGTTGGCAAACCTAAAGTAAAAGTTAGCGATTTTTAATAGCCATGTTTCAATGGTGTTCATCGCCATGTTTTAACATGTTTTCATTGGCGTGCTTTTGTGGTATAATATGTTTCATCTCCGAACATATTTACTTGCCAAGGTTTCTACATTCAAATCGCATTCTAAAAAATGAAGGGTTGAAATAGACGAATGTTTCGAATAAAACTTCACATCAAGAAATTTGGGCACCAATACAAAGGAGTTACATACCCTAACATCAACTCCCAAAAAAACAAAAGGAGACAGTGGGGACAGAAAGAAGAATTAAAGCTTGATAGGGTGCTCTACAAGAATAAGGCCTGGCAAAAGGCTGATATTGTGTTTTGAAAACTTTTGAAACAAAAACCAATGTTTATTAAAAAAATCATAGAAACACTAAGCATTTGGCATCTACTGCAATGCAATCTTTGTTGCAACCCTAGCCTTGGGCTTGCGACCAAGGCAAGGGCTTGTGAAGGTGTGGGCCAAGAGTGAAGCCCGAGAGTCACATTTCATGCTCTCGAGAGTGTGAGAAAGTGTGAAGGGATGAACCGCCCAAATCTTCAAAAAACGATTGCAGGGGACAAAACCCATTGGAATGAAGAGTTATTTATATCATTGGAAGATCTTGAAACATAGATGTTTAAAATGGGCTTGCATGACCCATTTAGGCACTTAAAAGCATAAGTTATAACCAAAAGAAAGGTTAGGAGTCAAATTGTCAATTTGATTCCCGACCGCTAAAAGTTGAGAATCGTGTGGCCACATGTTGTTATGAAAGATGACAAGCTCAACATCAAATGCATTCAAAACATCAAAAAATCAATAACATGTCCAACCTTAGCTTCCAAAGTCAACATCAAATGGATACATGTATTAAGAACATCAGATAGTAGCCAATGCCCTTGTGATTGGTTCATCACATAAGTACTGACAACTTTGTTCAAAACAGATGTGAGTGCTTTTATAATTGCCCATACCTCAACCTTAGGAACCTTTTGTTGTAAAACAATTATTTTTTATTGCCCATAACACAAAAGAAGTGCCTTTTTGAATTCCAATACCTCTTTCACCATGGTCACCTTACTAGCAAATCTTGTATTCATTGGGGTTTTCAATTTCCAAAATCGTAACCCCCTCTCAACACATGCTAATTCCCATTCATGCCTTTCCTTATTTGACTTTTTTGTCCATGTGATTGTCTTTTGTAAGTTGCTTCAAGCAACTTTCACATTGATATGTTTCAAACTTGCAATCACCTTTTCATCATTAGTAGCATACTAGCAAATTTTAGACATAATGTGACCAAAACATGTACCTTCATAAACCCGCTAAAGTTTCAAAGGGCAACAATTGACAATGGGACATAGTGAACAATTTTGCCATAGATATCAAGTTGTTACCTTCATCTTTCACAAAGGCAATCATAGAATGGATTAAATCATACTTTTCAAGTAATGACATAGCCGACCAACCATGGAAAGCTTTATGATTTCATGAACCTCAAATAAACCAACGGTAACATGTTGGGGCATCCAAGATTCACTCAAGTAATTGAATACCAAGGAAAAGGTGTCCACGTTGCCTTTGGACATCTAGAGATCAAAACTAGTTGACAATGTTGTTACCTTAGCAAGTCCTAGCAACACATGTAATTGCATGGTTTTTACGACCATTACAAGCAACATTTCTTATAAAAAAGTAACACGAAAAGGAAAAACAACAAACAAACAAAGGAAGTATACAAGACCTGGTCTTTAAGAAACTGCTATTGTGCCTTATTAGATTTTTTGTAAGGATTTTTAGCACTAAAATATGATGTGTTTACACACCCAAATGGCCAAGACCACTTCTTTCCAAGCTATTGATGATGACTTGCAATAGTAGTAACAAGTTCCTCGACAATGGCCAACTTTATGTAAACAACCAACTTTGGATGCGCAAATTCAACATGGGTCATCATGGGAGTGATCCCATTAATCTTACCATATTTGATAAGGCCTTTTCATAAAGTAGATCATTGGCACAAAACAAAAGCACTAACTTGCTTTGTTTTACAAATAATATATTGCAACATTTGTGACTTTTCAAGATCCACAAGTTATCATTTACAACAAAAAAAACCCCAACAAATTGAAGTTCAATTGCGTGGTTTCCAAGCTATAGCTTACACTTATATAACTGCAAGCTGTTACATTTCAACCTTAGTAGAATTTGAGGCAACATTAGCATAATTTGAAATAACAAAAACAACAATAGGATCTAAGGTAACATGAGTAGAACTAACACCAACATAGCCATGTATATGCATGTTTTGAACATTTGATGTTGGTGGTGTTCCATTAATACCACCAATGGACCCAACCAGTTACACATCATCATCTTTAGCCATTGTTCAAGGTTGTAGAACAAAAATTACAACCTAACCCAAAAAAACCAACAAAAGTGCAACAAAAAAAATAATTCATGGCAAGGTGTGGAAGTTCACAATTCAGTTGTAAAAGATTCATGGACACGTGCAAAACATAGTAGAAAATGTAAAGCAAAAAAATCCAAAACACATGAAATTTAGGAGAGGAGCTTGAACACTTACCTTATCAATGGTTGACTTAAAAGTGTTGTTGTCAACCAAATTGCTAGAATCTCCATCGAGGCTATAGACGCTCCAATTTTAAAAACATTTCAATGAATGTAACAACCATCAACAGTAACCATTGATAGCAACAATGTCATGAACACCAAAACTTTGAAGGAGCAAAAATACCGTAAGGCCACATTTAGAAAACTTAAACAACTCACACCTTAAACTTCCAACCTCACACATTCACATTCACAATGCCACATAAACCTTCATAGTGTTTCATAAACCTTCACAAACTTTCATAGACCTCACAAAAAATTCTAAACATTCAAACCTCAAATTTTACAAAAAGTGATGAATACTTGGACTTCAAACTTCACAAAGACCAATGAGGATTCAGACCTCAAACCTCACAAAGAACGCTTAGATGTTAAACCTTAGAGAGAACATTTTAACTTAAATTTTAAACTTCACAAAGAGAGCAATCAAAGCTCAAAGCTCCAACTTTGTTAGACTTTGACCTCTAACCTTGCACAAAAATACCTCCAACTTTAAACCCCCAATCTCAAACAAAGAGCTTGACATTTCAAACCATTGACCTCAAACCTCAAACTTGACATAGAGACCTTAGACCTTCAACCTTAGACCTCCAACCTCCAACTTGACATGGAGACCTTTGACCTCAAACCTCTAATTTCACAAAAAGATCTCTGACTTCACATGCTCACACTTCATAAAGAACACTCATATTTTCACCTCACAAGATACATTACGTGCACGATGCGTTGCCGAAGAGCTACACTTGAAGCAAGGAGGAGAAAAGACAAGAAGATGACACAAAGAAGACATAAAAAAAAAAATTTGCACTCAAATTTTGCTACAAAAAATCACAAGGAACATGAAGTTTACAAATCACAAGGAAACACTAAGTTGATAGAGGATGTGTAGTTTGCATATTGCACTTAGAGCTTTGTCGGCAAAACTTTTACACTTTGCACTCCACAAATGTTAAACACTAAACACTAAACCACATGACCTCCATCTCCATCTCTATCCAACCCTAAACCTTAAACCCTAACCGATTATACACTGGAATGCACCAATTATGTGCCGGATATGCATATTCCTATTCGGGCATATCCATCCATGAATGCTCGGATGTGCATACCGGTATGAACAATTATCACCTAGATATGCATGAATACCAATAATTGCATGAGCACTTTATGCCAAATATGTAGAAAGACAAATATTTGAAAAAAACCAAATTCCAAATATGACTACATGCATATTTGGGTACTATCCGGGTTCATATCCATAATTTTTGATATATCTGGGCAACTGGATTAAACCTTGGGCAACCCTTCTCACACATGGTAAAATGATTAAATTATATATTATTATTTTTGGACAAAACACCACTTAATTCTACATGAATGTGCTCAGTTAGTATACCATTGGAAAGATTTTTTTCTTGTGGATCCAACCATTAATTAATTAATTAAAAAACATGTAAACATGTGTGATTGAAACCGTATGTGTCCTTATAAAGTTATATGGGTTAAGATTCTTTTGAGGTTTGAAATATCCATCTGAAAAAGATGAGAGATAGACCGATTCTCCAGCATAAGTAATTATTACAATTTATTTTGGCATGGGTTAGACCCCATGAATTGGGTAAGTACTCCACAATCAACAGTCTCAGAGGGATCTTGTAAAGTCTGTAAGGTCTTATGCACAATTATGCAATATATGTCACTAAATACAACTTGATTTCGACTGAAAGCAACTAAAACTAAATTTGAAGGCGTGGAAATGAATGTATTATGTATCAAATATTTTAAAACCTGCTCCAAAATTTTCAGTGTAATTGGAGGGCATATTACCCAGTGATTTTTTTTCATCTGAGCATTCCATTTTCTGAAACAACCCCCAATTTTGTCATTCAATGTTGATACCTGACAAGCAGTGTTTTTTTTTCATATTTGTGATGTCAAAATTTTAGCAAATTTTGCCCCCTAGATAGCAAAATTGGTCAAAATTACACTAGAAAAACACATCTTTCCAGAATTTCCCAGATTTGTTTGGTAAAAAAAGCAAAAATTCGCTCAAAAGAAGAACACTGCTGATAAGTACCATGAGGGAAAAAAAAGGAAACGAAAATTGGAGCAGGTCTTTAGTATTTCAGCTTGGTAAATCCCGCAGCCTTGGGCTTTACCCTACACAGATATTCAACAAATGGAGGCCTTGCTCAAGAAGGTGAAGGCACTGGTGCCAAGTGTAGGTGCTGGTTTACCCTGGTTGAAGTCTTCATGGAACCAAAGAAGGTTCCTAAGCTGGTTCACCCTGGTCCCAAGTCTCCATGAAACCACAGAAAGTTCCTAAGCTGTTTCTTTTATCATTGTAGTGGGAAAGGATGACACCCGAAGCCAAACTTTTATCTTTCCGAAAAGAATCACAAAAGCAGGCTGTTGTTCCAATGACTCCTAAAAGTTTTGGTTAGTTGAACAAACCATCTTTTTTGGGAAAGAAAAAAAAGGGCTGAACCTATGGAAATTCTCAATCATAAGTTCATCCATGAGTAGGAAGAAGTTGTGGTGGAACAATGACAAAAGGTTCCATCTCAATTGTGTGTTGTGCTCTAAGTGTATTCCTCACATATCTAGGCCAGTTGGTTCAATAACAACTTTGTAGTGTTTATGTTCGTTAGTTATCGACTTTGGACAAGGAGAAGCCATAGCATGCCAAAATAAAATTGTGACCACAAACCAAATCTGTTTTGTGCTCCAAAGTGATAATTGTGGGACTCAAGCTTTGCATGGCAATGCCAAGTGTAGTTGAGCAACTTAGCATGCTTCCCAGCCATTGGTTTTAGTTGAGTGAATTCAATTATCAGATCCTGGCTGATCACTCTGGCTACACAGAAGCAAGAGGAGAAAAGTGATGAAAACCTGCCAATCATCAATAAAACAAGGGGTGTGTCACACTTTGACCTTGCCATTTACATTGAAAAGTATCTTAAGGCAAAAGAAGAATTATCAAAACTCAATAATTTTACTATGCAAAAATATAATCTTCAAAAAGTCTTCTAAAAAAAACCAAAATCCTTCAAGATATTATAATTCTGGAACTAATCTCAAGTTTCAACACAAGCCAAAATTTTATCTTTGAAAAATCCTCATATAAAAATAGACCTATTACCTAAGGGCCAAAATCCCTTAAGCTACTACCCTATACTCTATAATGAATCTAAACACCATATCCTTGCCTTGGTAGACAAGGCCAACAAAGCATGCACCCAACAAAGGGGGAGACAAAGGTACAAGATGGAAGGACCCAAGACCCAGCAAACAAAGAAAAGGCATTAGCAATAACAGGAAAGATTTCATATGACCAGTTAAAAGCCATATGCTGGAATTCATATGCATCTGAGACCAGACTTACTCCCTCAAATACATGTATCTAGGTGTATGTTTTCAAGCTATAATAGGTTGATATCTAACTTGACATGCATGCATGTTTAACAACACTTCAGAAATTTGAGAATACTATGGATTGAAAATACAAAAAATGTGATTTAAAAAACACAAGCCATGGTTATTATATATGATTGAAACACCATTGGTTTGGAATAAGTTGAAATATCACACAACATTGGGATGTGAAAGATTACCTTAGAAGAAACAAATTCAATGGCAAAAGTTGGGAATGGTGATGAATAGTTCGCACACTTTATTTTTATCTGAGCATTGTGTTTTTGTTTTGTTTTGATTCAACCTTTGAAATCTAACCTTTTCACATGTGAGTGTGAACATGGGTTAAACACATCTTGCACGCATCTAGCATGTTATCCATTCAAAGGTCAACGAATAATTACACATGATGCCATTAGAAACGTCATGTATGCTTTTGCTCGAAAAAGTGGACATGTTGTATGGAGAGAGCAATGAAATGTCTTTTTATCAAAACTTTCATTACAAGCCGATTTTTACATGACTTGTGAGGATTAGGTTTTTGTTGCCAATGTGGTGGTTATTGACTGGACACAAGAGACAATGGTTACGAGTGTCATTAGTCGACCAACAAGTGTAATTGTGAAACTTAGCACTATTGTTAAAATTTGCAAGTGTAGAGGGCTTCATGAGGGGTATCATTTTATTCCGATAGCAATGGAGGTGCACAACACACCTGAACATGATATGAATCGTTTCATTAAAAAATGTGCTCATCTTTTCCACAATAGACAATTGAGAAGTCATCTATCATTATCTTTTTGCATTCAATTTTTAAAGAAATGTGTCAGTACTATGCTTTAACATGCTTTAATCTTTGCTATAAAGAGGAAGGTTGCATTGGTAAGAGATGTTTGTTCTAGTCCTCTTATTTTATTGAATCTCCCAATTTACATGTAGGTGACATTAGAGGGGCTATGGGTAAGATAGCCTCCTACTATGAGAGGGACTAGCTTTCTCCCTTTATTGGTTCTTGCAGGTTGCTTGTTTTTTGGCCTTCCCTTTTGTATTTCGTGTGATGGTTCCAACCATCAGTTTTTATTGAATTTTTGTCTGATTGTTTGTATAACCTATTATATTTATATTTTTATTTTTTTGAATGATATTTCTTTTTTGGATAAGAAAACAAGTCACAAGATAAAATGCATGTCCTTTATCCTTCATGGACCTTTGATAGTAGAACTAGAACAACAACTATTATTAGTTGCTAGGAATAAACGGATGTTTTCTTCTCTTGATAGCTGCTAGGTATCAAAGGAAAAATGAAATATAAAAATTCAGAACAAAGACAAAAAGACATCATACCATATTCATAGAATACTCCATTATCTATATATTAGTTTGCACATTAAATTAAGTATTGAAAAATAAATGGGCATCAAAATGAATTTAGAAATCAAAATAGTTAAAGCATGTGGATGTGATAAAAAGCAATTGTAACATCATAATTCAAACTTGATTGGCTATAGACTATATAAATCACAAGATTGCAATATATTGTTTAATTTGGAGTTGGATGGTAATATGGAGATACTATTGTGACCATTTTAACCAAAATGAAGTTTTCAATTTTAGTTTTCCATTTTTCACAGAATTCTCAATGATTTTGACATTCCCATGGTGTTAGTTTGTGCCTAGAACTTAGAAGGATATTTCAAAGGTTCAGGAAAATCAATACAAACTAATAATAATTTAACAAAAACATTTAAGTGTAAAATTTGAATCGGATACATCCAGAAAATGATATTCTAACTTCATTTCAACTAAATGTATTTTGATAAACAAATATATCCATGAGTCTCCTTTGCAATGTGCATTAGCTAACCAACTACTCCTTGCAAAAAAAACCCAACTGGAACAATGTCCTTACGTGTTCAATTCAGTACTAGCAATGAACCCAGAAATAATGTAACCTGGTGACCTGACACCCATGCTCTCTCTGTCTTCCAAAGAAACCTTGCAGTTCTGGCTATCCAAACCAACTGTCAGATGCCCACCATATGAAGTTGTGGACTCCATCACCACTCATGATAATTCCATAAACATAGCTTATACATTAATGTCTTCCTTTTGTGAGGGTTTTTTTTTTGTGGGTTTAGTTTCCCCGATTTTGGGGAAGTCAAAACCAGTATGGCACGGGTACCTGTTTTGACAAGAACTAAGAACCATTGGTCCCAGTTACTATCAATCAAATCCGAAGTACGTCTGATTTTCAAAGTTGAATCAGATTTTTTAACCAATCACACCCAGTACCAGGTTCTCAGTTCTCTTTATTTATTTATGAAACCTGCACTGGGATATTAGAGTTATCTGTAAAGTCACCCTGTCTTCACACACTCTTTTGGGCATGATTTCGCCCCCTATCCCCTCTTTCAGTGGTATCCACAAAATAAAGAAATTTTATCAAATCTGAGTATTTTTTTATTAAATTTGAGTATGAAATTGCTGAAACTCAGCTTTAATGCACAGGTTGAAGAATAATTATAGTAGTTGTACAGGTAGGCGTGGTGAGAATATATGTAGCAGCATTGGAGGCGCTCAGAAAAAAGGAAAGACAGGATGAAACTCAGTTTACGACCAAAATGGCTGGAAAAACTAGTCTAGGTCCCAGTTATTTCGTTTTGTAAAATTTTCATTCTCAGTTAATTGTTTGATGCCCAATTATGTTGAAACCTACGATTCTCACTCCCTAATTGTGAAACTTTATAGATAACTCTATTATTTTATTTTTTAAATGACTAGATCTGGAGATTAAGAGACAGTTAAACTACCAATTCTGCTCTGGGTTACTAAGAACCAAATTTGAAACAGGACTGATTTTCAAAACTGGAACCAGATTTTTTTTGAAGAATTGGACTAGAAACTGGATCTCAGTTCCATTTATGTGTGGAACCAAAACCGGGACAGTTCTAATTTATTTTTTGGAATTGAAACCAGGGATCTTCATAAAAGTAAAGAACTGCACAACAGTGGCCAAAACTTCCAAGAGGATCAAAATCCTTCTTCCCAATCGTTCTTATTATGTTCCTTGAATAAGACATATCCCTTAGTTCCTACTAGTGTGGCCTATGCCGTTGACCAGCGTGAACATCATCATGTAGCTGCTCCAAATGTGAGCAAGAGATCCTAATGATACAGTGTGGAATTTTTACATTAAAAATTTTAATTTCTGCAAAATTAGCCTAAATTTTAAATGACTCAAAATCCAATATCTCCCCCACCTTAGGTCTAAAAAATATGAAAGCATCTCCAAGAAATCCCAATCATCAAGGACTTTCTAGCATTACCAAGAGCTTGCCACAATTCCCCTAAAAAACTTAGTTATGATGCTATTGAAATTTCAATGACAAAATTGTTCAATGTTCAATAAAACTTGTGTCATAACTTTGAACATTACCAAACCACCTCCTAGTCATCAAGGTCTTTCCAATGGTACCAAGAGAGCAACGAGAGGCTTGGGAGACTAAGGCAAAAAAGTAAAATAAATAAATAACCTTTCTCAATATTAAATGGCTTTGCATGTTCTTGTCCAATGTCCAACTACTCCAACCAAAGCAATTGCAAGGAAAATGAATTTCCATTGGATGCGATAAGTAGTTTCATCATGAAGGTTACTATTATATTAGAATATATATACAATAGAGTTATTCTTAAAGTACTTCAAATTGGGGATATTTGGCCATATATTTGCTAAAATTGAAAATGAAATGAAAAGTCAACATGAAAACAATATAGAGGAAACAAAACATTAAAAAAAAACCAAATTAATGTTATTTTAAAAATTGGTCCTCACAAGAGTTTCACCCCAATTTCATATTCTCCCACTCTAACCTCTTCTTGTTGCACATTATATTTCTCATCATTGTGGTCTCTTCGTTGTGCTCCTATGTTACTCATTGTTCATAGTTTTCTTGTGGATTAGGTGCTCATCATTTAAATTTTCTCATGGTGTTCATCTCTTGCTCATCATCTTACTTTTCTCATGGTTATTTTATTTTACTCATCAAATGTCATGGTCTTTTCATGGTGCTCCTTTGTTACACATCCCCTTAATTTTTTCATGATGTTTTTAATATGCTACCCATCATCATGGTTTTCTTTAAGTGCCCCTTTCCTACTCATCACTAACGCACCCCCAAGCTCCTTGATGGACTCAACTATGAGTCCATAGGCGAAGATAGTGGAAAGAGAAAGAGTTGGGGCACACTCCCTGGCTTGCAACACTTCAGGGGTATAGGGGCGTGTTGGAGCTCCAAGATGGGACTAGGAAGATTGACAAGCAATTCAATTACTCACACAGACTTACACAAACCAAACAACAAGTTGATTAGTGCGTAGTTGGAGCACTTTGGTGCACGGATTAGCCACAAGCAAACACAGACTCACAAGATTCACCACAGTCTAGACTTGGGGGAAGCCACCACCTTCCCCCTTATAGTATATTTTATGCATGGCCATGGGACTAGCACCCAAATGTCATTTTGTCTTGGGACTCCCACTTGGGAGTCTCGAAATTCCCAAAATTGGGACTCCTGTGACTTTGGGGGCCCATAACTTTGTGTGCAGGGCTTCGATCGAGATGAGGTATAAAGAAAAGTTATAGCCTTTGTTGAGAGCTTTCCAACAATATGTCGCACGCCACTTGCACACAAGAAAATCGGGGCAATTCTTGATTTTTAATGATCGGGAGTCAAATTGTCAATTTGACTCCCGACCTTGCTTTTGGCCATAACTTGTGTTTTAAGTGTTCAAATGGGTCATGTAAGCCCATTTTAGACATCTACATTCTAATGATATTTTGAATGATATAAATAACTCATTAATCCAATGATTTTTGACCCATACAATCGTTCTTTGAAAATCTGGGAGTCCATCGGGTCTTTAACTCCCAAAATGGGAACTCACTTGAGAGTGTGAGGGTTCATTCCCTCACACTCTCCTCCACTCCTTGGAGCATGAGATGTGACTCCTAGGCTTCCCTCTTGGCCCACACCCTTGCAAGCCCTTGCCTTGATCATGAGCCCAAGGTTAAATTTGTGACAATCATTGTGATATGCTCATGTGTTATTCATTGCTTTCGTTTTCTCGCAATATTCCTCTACTGTTCAATATTGTAATCATTTTTTGTGGTTTTCCTTTACTAATAAACATCATCATGGTATTTTTAAGTGGTCATGTATTGCCCATCATTGTCATGTGATCCCTTGTTATTCATCATCATGTGGTCTACTTTAAAATATTTCTCTACATGCCACATCCCCCCAACCCCTTTTCACATTCATGTATCTTGGTAAAATGTTACAAATGTGTTGGTGTAACCTAAAAAGGAGGGTATGAAACCAAAACAATCACCTTGTCAACCTACTGGATCTACACAGAATCTAAGTTTCTGAGGTTCTGTAATAGACAACAACCCCTGATCTCTCCTTCTCATTCTTCGTACAAGAACTCACCTGCATATACTCACGACTCTTTTAGACATACACAGCTTGCTCTCATAGAGCATTAGCAGCTCTGGTCACAAAATTTAGAACTTAATCCTTCATTCACAAAACGTTCCGTGACTACATGCTTTTGGTCCCTAGCAGATTTATCATCGATCGGACATCTAACAAGGCATAGCCTTTCAAGTCAAAAACTTACAGAATGCAGCAAATGCAACCTCACATCACTCTTCTTGACTGGAGACTTATGAGATGTGATCTCGCAAGTCCAAATTCATACAGGAACC
>Ga0209208_10008434_pt1 | contig 13736 bp, 10 predicted proteins | sample S1TSphfallax_3_FD_187694 | JGI IMG/M metagenome (GOLD analysis project Ga0209208, IMG submission 187694) | Host-associated microbial communities from peat moss isolated from Minnesota, USA - S1T2_Fd - Sphagnum fallax MG (SPAdes) (version 2) | ecosystem: Host-associated > Plants > Peat moss >...
TAGAAATTTGGTGATTATTCGGCAGAAAATTAAAAAAATAAAACATTGAATCATAGCATACAATGGATGGACAGATGCATGTGCATAGGTGATGAAAAAAGTCGGCAGAATGAACAAGCAAACCGTCGCCACGTGCTTGCGACTCTTTGGTTGAATTGTTCATTTGTAATTTCAGTGTTTGGTATCTATTTTGAGACATGCTGTTGCTGTAGGTGACGGTTCTTCTAAGCTAGGCATCCTTTCAAAAGGTCCTCCCCCTTTTTTAGATAAGCTTCTTGTGATAGGAGGGGGTTTGGGAAGTTGATGTTCCTTATGTGGTTCGGCCTCTTTCATGGTTCTTTTGTCTTCTAAGACAAGGGTCCTTTCATTTTTCCCTTGTATTCACCCATTCTTTTTTTTTGTGTGCTCTGGTTTATTTATGATGAGCAGGGTTTCAACAATTGAATGGGCTAACCCAAATTGAAGGTCCTCAGTTTCAGCAGACAATTGGGAAGAAAAAAAAAATCATAATACCTTTATCATTTCGGCATAAATTAAATTATTTTTGGAGATGTCGTACTTTGTACATATGTTCCCAAATCCCTGACCCCGCCATTAGCCCAGACGAAAAATTGTGATGAAAAGTTTTGGAAAGAGAGATTTCATGCAGTCAATGGGAAGTCTCAGCATGCACTCATGATGGGACCTGGTTTTCTCTTTTGGGGGGGGGGGGAAGGGGACACTAGAAATTGATACTAATAAATGCTAGAAACTGATGTCAGGACATTAATAAATAAATGCTGAAACATTGGCCCCAAGGGTTGCAAATTGGCCTCCCAAATTTGATGGTCTCCTTTTTCCAGCCTTGAGACCAATACAAGGCCATAAAGTTCAGCATTTATTAGTTCTTGGGGCAGATTGAAAAGATTGTGTAGGGTAAAGCCCCAGGGCAGGATCATTCTCAAAATAAGGGGCCTAGGACAAGGCGATAGCCCAGTTTGGCCCTGCATTTTGGGAAACCCCCTCACCCATGGGCCTTACCTATTGTAAAGCACGAAAAAAATTTATCATGAACCAAACGTATATAGATCATGAGCCATATGAATGGGAGGGTTCTTATGCCTACTCCTTAATAATGGGAGGGTTTTACAGTTAGGGTTTTAGGATCTTATGCCTACTCCTTAATAATGGGGGGGTTTTAGGGTTTTAGGGTCTTATGCCTACCCTTATAAGTAGGTATGATTTCCCTCCCACCCTTAAGGAGTAGGCCTAATATCCCTCCCAATTTCGAGGAGGGAAAGTCATGGATTTAAGGTGCCCTCCACATAAACTACAAATTTTATCCCAGTGCTTTACGTTTCTATTTCAGCCTTGACTCAGTTTTGTTTGGTGGGGTCGCTGGCTCGCTGCTTTCTTTCTTTTGTCGTCGTTGCTTCTTCTGTGCCTCCTGTTTCCTTCCGAGAGAGCTTCCGGTTTCCTTCCGAGAGAGAGCTTCCTGTTTCCTTCTCAGGGAGCTTCCGTTTTCCTTCCGAGAGAGCTTCCTGTTTCCTTCTCAGAGAGCTTCCTGTTTCCTTCTCTCTCTCTCTCTCTCTCACTCTCTCTGAGGCTACTAGGCTCTAGCGACCAATATAGTCAAGGAGTTGCTTCTGTTATCCTCGGTCCTCTGAAAGAAAAAAAACGCAAAAACATTAGTACCACAAAAGAAAAAGCTACTAGGCTCTAGCGAGCAATATAGTCTAGCGGTTGTTTCTGTGGTCCTCAGTCCTCTGAAGAAAACACGCAAAAACACCAGTACCACCACAAACGGTAAAAGCTCCTTTCTCTCTACCGCTCCTCTTCAAAGAAAAATTTACAACATAGAAGACTTTTTTGGATGGACGGGCGGTCCCTACATGACAGGAATCTTTTTTTTTTAAATTCCTTAAAGCAATTGGGTTTGACTTCGTGTTACACTCTCGTGTTCATCAGTAGCTGGGACGATTGAACGTCAAATGAGGGAAATTTTGGGGGGTTCCAATTTGCTCCTCTCCTCTCCTCCTCCAGCAGTGGAGTACTGTCTGTGCATGTCCCGCAATTGAGTGCTTTGTTAGGGACCCAAAACCCTAGTAGCTCCTCATTAGTACCCATCTCTCTTTTTGGGGGATCCATTCCTCGGAAGAAGAAAGAAAGGTCCCGGGTAATACAAGCTTTTGATCCAAGTCTCCAAGTACACGCCATTCAGGATGAAAGTGATGAAGATAGGATTCGTGTACCCTTGAGCTTCCCACATGGACAGTTTCCTCTTTTCCGTTTTCTGAAATTGCAGCAGCAGCAGTAGTTGACATCTGCCGCTTGCTGGTGACAGCCAAACACCTTTGACAGTTGCAAGCGATGTTGCCGCACTGGCAGTAGCAGATTTGCATCGAAAAGCTCTCCACCAGAGCTGTATGTATCCGGCCTCCTTCTTATCAGGATTGCTCTCATGTAGGCTCTCCACCACCAGTTATCGCTCTATCGGCCGTTGTGGAGCCAGCTGATGGCAGAACATCAAGTCTCTCCTCTGTATGTGAAGTATGGCAAGCTTCCATCTTGTCCCATTGCTGGACCCCTAGTCCTGCTGCTTCTTCTCTTCCATCTTCTGGATGAGCTTTACCTGCTGCTGCTTCTTCAAAGCAATCTTTTACTCCTACATTGACAACGCACATGAATCTCTACAAGATGGAGATGAACTATTCTACGAAGTTCAAGCTCTTGGGTTTGAAACATATTATCTTAAATGATTTCTTTCCTGAGGAATCACAAACTATGACAAACTTCCCATTTTGTCCACTTGCTGTCACCACCCCTGCTGCTTCTGCTCTTCCATGTTTGGATGAGCTTAAGCTGTTAACATGCTGTTTCCAAGCAATCTTTTACTCCTGCACATGATTCTCCACCACATCGAGATGAATCACTCTGTGTGAAGTATGGGGTCTAGGGTTGGAATCAGATTGAGAGATGATCTGATAAATGTTGTAGAGATTTCAGATCCTAACAAACAGCAGAAAGGAAAGGAGAAATGGAAAAAGGAGTACAACAGCTGAAAACAAAGAAAAGACTGAGCAGTGATTTGAAGAAAAGCAACAGTAACATGCACACAGACCTTAAAGAGCTCAACAATTCTTGTATTGACAGGCTACCATAATTGACAGAACTAGAATGCATCACCTGGTGAACAATTCATGCCGAACAGCAAGTAGGTGGCTTATGAATACCTGTGAGAGGTGTAGCGCATTTTGGTTGCAATTGAAGTTGGGAGCAATTCACTCCATCAGTGCAGCAAAGCATCAAATTCCCTGTGACTCAATTTCCATCACAGAGAGGATTGGCAACAGCAGATTACTCATGCCCCTGTACTTTGCCATGGAAAGGTAAGGAAATGGTTGGGTCCAGCCTCAATAGAAGACAACACCATTGTCTTACTAACTAGACACCAACCCTGATTCTTTTGCATGACTAGAGGCACCCTTAAAGTTGAGGAACATGGTGATAACATCTGAGGAATTTGCTAAGAGAAGATGTAAGTTGACAACAAGAGTGACCTGCCATTGCAATCTGTATGTGCTCATTTCTTGACAAGAAGGGGATACTGCATAGACTATGTAGGTTATGAGTACAGGCTACTGAAGAACAACAAAAAATGTCATGCAATACAAAGCTGAGTTCTAGATGGAAACAGATTGCAGTGCTAATGATTTGGTGATGGAATCCACAAACAAACAAGCACTTGTCAGAAGCTCCCAATGCATCTGTGATGAGGGGAGACAGGTACATTCACAGTACAGGTGAATTGGTAACATGGGAAAAAGACCCAACAAGAAAGGATAAAGAAAATACCACACAGCAAAGCTCTTGCTCCATCAGTTGCTATATCAGTGCCCTTGGATCAATTGCTTCACCCGTAAGTGTCCAAATATGTAATCCACAACACAAACCACATTCAATTATCTCTCTCAGAAGAGAGAAGATGTTTCAGCAGTAACTAAGCATCAAGCACATTTCTTCTCTGCTCACAATGGTTTATAAAACCAGGGTGTATCTGAGTAGTTAGTGCAGACTTCATGTTTGTTGCTACTACATGTTTATGGGTATTGCCTATATTAAGAAGAGCATTCCAGGATCTGTCATGTACATCAGATCCAAACCCTGGAACTTTTGATATCTCTATGTGAACTTTTGTGATAGAAAAGCAGTGCACATGGAAAATCATTGCACAAGGTTATGGGTGCTGCTTACCTTCTTTAACCAGTTAATAAAGCAGACTTCAGAGCTCAACAGATTTGGACAATTGAGCATTTCTAAGTGAGGGATTAACATAATATCTAGAAAGATAATTGAGTGGACAGACCTCTTCGTGTCCAAGGGGGAGTTGGCCTTGCATATCCCCAAACCAATGCTGATGAATATTCTGGCATTATCACAGTGAAAGAGAGCTGTGAGATGTGACAGGGAAATGAAAGAAACTTGCAGGACCACAGGACATCTGCAAAGGCTTCACTGAGATTGGAAACATTAACTGCACAATAGAGCCGATCCACTCCAGAACTGCAAGATATACCATTCATAGGCCATTCTGAATCTGCATAAATGCCAAGAGGGACCCCAAAAAATTAGAATCCATAAGATTCCAACACAAATATGACCTGTGACATAGATTGTTCAACAAAGGACTGCAAGCATGGTGTAATATCTATGCATCTAAGCAGAAATCATGAACCATTAGAATGGAGAATCTTCAGAAGGTAATGCAATATTGGCAAAGAAAAAAGAGCTGGTGAGGGATTCAAGCAAAAGAATAGCACTCATACGCACAATGGTCCCTCCATTAGCCACTGCCTGTTCCTTTGCATCAACTATTGAGTTTCCCTTAAAGAATTTCTAGCGCCTTAGTAACAAATATTATTTCTACAGATGGCTTGGTGTGCCACTATGCAACTTGAATGAAAAGAAACATATCGAACTTTTTAAAGCGTTTTCTTGAGATGTGTAAATTGCAACATTTGAATGGAGAGCTATCCCAAGAGTATTTGACAGGAAACTGCACCACTAACCCCTAGAGGGTCCTGGACATCTATCACAAGGTACACATTGGCATCATCAGTTGACCTACATAAGCAACAGCGATCACCTATCCTGAGACATTTATTACAGTTCTTGAACTAGATATGTGAGAATTTAATAACTACTAGGAAGCCCTTGTTGAGAAGCCCATCCAGCAAGTATTTCAAAAAAAAATTGTTGTCATCTGATATGATGGCAGATGCTTCACACTTATGCAGCTACCAACAATTGTCATTTGCCAGTAAATCAATTGCTCATAAAATGCCTGAAAACCTCATGTGTTTGTCCTTGAATAATAGAAGAGGGTGCATTCACTTGTTCTTTCATGCAGGACAGATACCTCTTATCTCCAAACAAGGAAAGAGCAGAAATTGAAATGAAACTATGGTGAGAAATGGAAAAACAGAATTCATCTTGCTGCTATCCACATTGCTAGAATTGCATGAGGTTTCTATGTGGCAGGTGGCGAAGGAATTATAGTGGACAGGTTACCCATTGCTAGCCCCCACCCCCCTCATGAATGCGATCCAGAGTAGCCGATAACCTTCATGTACGCGAATGAAGATTTTCATAATCTTCTTATAAATGCATGAAAATTTTCATTGCCTTCTTGTAGATGGATTAAAAATAGGATTAAGGGGGAGAAGTTTTGCATCCTGAGAGACAACGCAAAGGCCAATCAGAAGCTTGAAAATGTCTAAACAGCAGTTATGTGTACAGGTTGCAGGCTACCGCACCTGGACTGCCCTGCTCTAAACAAATGAGAAATTGACACATCAGCAGTCTACCTCCAAGAATGGGCTATGGTTCTGAGAGTTCAACCCTAGCCAGGACTGTTATGAAATGTGTAAGCCATAGCCAATTAGTTGTGAAGACATTTCAGTTTGCTAACAATGCGCTATAGGAAGATAAACTGCAAGTGTCCCATGACAAAGGTATCATATACTTCTTATCAATCCGTCCAGTGGAAAACGAGCTTGACTGTTGTTGGCAATGATATGGATGGAAACAAAACAATTGCGTGTGAATGGACACCTGAGTGCAGCCATTACTATTTTGAAGATCATAGCACATCCACGACCCCAGAGCAAAATCGTAAGTGGAGGCAAAGACAGAAGAATAGCGGCATGTCTACTGGCAACCGTGATTGAGTAGCTCCTCGGCCTAGCCAGGAGATTCCCGAGCTGGACAACCCTGGCTAATTGGATGTTTGTTTTCCCCAAGAACTCAGAAACCCCTTAGTTCTCACACTTGGGGTGACTGGAGGCATTGATGCTTCAGCACCTTCATGGAAGCGGATGGCGAGGCATGCTGCGAAGAGTTGTTGATCCAGATTGTTGACGAAATCTGCATTGTCGATGGTCGCTCCTGGTTTGCCCTTTCACCTTCTCCCAGATCTCTCTGTCTCTCTCACTCAGAGATGAAATTAAAGCCAGTAATGATTATGAACCCCAAAATTAGCCTTTTTGGTCAATCATTTTGTTAATAAAATTTTAGCATAAAATTGCTCAAAAAAATGGTTATAGATTTCTCTTAGGATAGATGTAAGGTCAGGGAAAAAAGAAAAAAAAGACTCAAGTGGTGCATCGTTTACTCCTTCATGATGATTCGGGTCCTATTGTGGAAGTAGTAGATTAAAGCATTTAAACCTTCATTTAAAACTTAATATAGTTATCCATAAAGTCACCATGTCTTTGGGCCTCTTTTACCCGCTATCCCCTCTTTTGGTGACATTTGCAAAGTAATGAAATTTTACTAAATCTCAGTATGAAATGCTGAAACTCAGCATCTAATGCACAAAATTTGAAAGTAATTATGATAGTTTAACCCTCTTTGTTAAACAAAGCACCTAGCAAATGGGGAAAGGAAAAGATGCTGAGTTTTGCAAAGCTAGAAAAGCAAAACCCAAAGCCGGTCACAAAGGGGCAAAGGAACAAATTATGTTCCTAGTTTGTTGGCCCTGCATCAAGGCAGGGATATTGTGTTGAGAATCATTATAGAGTATAGTAGCTTCAGCGGACTTTGCCCCCTATCAACTAGGTCAGATGATTCATCTTAATTTGGTTGTAAAAAATTCACATTCATCTTTTGACATTTTGTTTTCTCTGCTAGTTCCTCGAATGTGCACCCAGCCCAACTGACTTTGTCACCAATCCATAACCACAAAACTAAATATGAAAATACTTTTTCCAAAAATGGTTATGGCACCCATCATACACAAAAAATTATGTAATTTTTTCAAAATGTGACAATGTGATTGAAACCATTCAAATACACATGCCATGAAGAGTTTTTTTTTTTTTTTTTTTTTTTTTTTTTTTTTTTTTTTTTTTTTTTTTTTTTTTTTTTTTTTTTTTTTTTTTTTTTTTTTTTTTTTGGGGTTTGAAATTTTGTACAAATGTGAAAAAAAAGTATGAAAAGAGAATAATGGTCACTTTTTTTTTTGAGAAAAAAATTCATTAGATTTGCAAAAAATTAAAAATCATGTTGTGACATTTCCTTATTGGTTTTGGTTGGGTAACAAATTTTTAAAAGGTTTAATAGGTTCCTAAAACATCATGTCATCATTTAATGTGAGATCCCTTTTGGGTTCTTCATAATTAATGTGATGTTAAAAAACTGAAAAGAAAATCATTAATTTTTTTTTACAACAACATGATGTACATTAAAATAGATTTATTTTTTATTTTTCCCCTAACTATGACCAATTTATCATAAATATCAATTGTTGATATTCAATTAATGGTAAGGCCATTGTGTATAACATACCTTTTTTTTGGATTATATTCATGAGATACATTGAACTGAAATGTCATGGGCACAAAAAACTACAAAAATAGGAATGAAACCAAAGTCACAACAAGGAAAACAAATCATAAGAAACACAAGCCTAAATTTAATCCAAGATCAGAAACATAAATAAATAAGGCAAAAATAGGGTATATGTTAGAAGATGATTTAAACAAAATTTTATTTTGATAACATATCAAAACAAAGGTTATGACAAAAAAAATACCCAAAACTAGTGTTGAACAAACTAAAGGTAGTGGGAGGTTGAACCCCTATTTATACCCCATTGGGGTCCTAACTCAAAAAAATTTCAATAAAAGCTTCCATGTGTGCAGTAACCAAAAAAGCTTCCTAACTAATAATGAACTAAAAGTCAATTAAAGCTTAACTAAAGGTTAATTGAAAGTTAATTGAAGGTTAACTCAAAATTAATTAAGGGTTAACTAAAAGTGAATTGGGAATTAACTAAAAGTTAATGATGATGCAAACGATGATGCAAGTGGCTATGTTGGTGCAAGCGATGATGGAAGTGATGAATGATGGTGGTGTTTGTGACATCATTTCTCCTTCTAGCAACAAGTTCCATAAAGAGTGGCTTGATGTTTGTTCAAGTATCGCATGTGAAAGTCCTTCACTTTTTCCATGGCATTTGATAAGTTTTTGATTAATTCCCATGTATGTTCACTAATGTCATAACCTTGCCAACGAACTAAATATTGCAACCGATAATGTGATTTCCTTAAATCTAAAATTTCCTTAACCTTGTATAAGAATTCACCATTAACTACACTTGGTGGAGGTGGTTAGGTGTTCTCCTTGGATTAGTAAAAGCATGGTAAAGTTCCAACAATGAAACATAACAAGTTGAATCTTCATGGAATCTAGAAGCTTGAATTGGAATGCCACCATGTTGATTTGTTTCACGATGGTCAACGGGCCAAGTCTTTGGTAATCCAATTTTTTCAACAGCCGAATTATCTTAATGTTTTCTCGTCAAAACCAAACTTGATCTCCGACCTTGAAATTTGGTTAATTTTTATTATGTTCATCAACATTTTCCTTGTATCACCTTTGAATTTTTTCAAAGTTAGATACAAATTGTGTTCAAATGTTTGCTAACCACGCGACTCAATCTTCAACTATAGGATTCACGACATTATTTACACCTTGGATATCAAACCTACGATATAAGCCATAGTTTGTAAAAAAAGGTTTTTGTTACATTGTTGAATGCATCGTGTTATTATAAAAAAACCTGCCACAGATAAAAGATCCAACTAATTATCTTGCTGATAATTAGTCTTACATCATAAATATTATTCCAAGATTTTGATTGACCTATTCTGTTTGCCCCCATTTATGTGGGGATGGAAAGTTGATGATAACTTCACCTTCACACATAATAGCTCGTAGAGCTGCTTCCAGAACTTGGATGCAAACTAAGGTTCGTGATAAAAAACATTATCTTTAGGAAATCCATTATAACAAAAAACATGATCAAGGAATAACTTAGTTGTTTTTTCACCAATTATTGATTTGTTACATGGAATAAATGAACCATCTTCGTGAAACAATCCACCACAACCAGAATGGAATCACATGAGTTAGATCGTGGAAGATCCATGATAAAATCCATGGAGTCGAAGACCATGGTGAAGCAAGGACCGATAATGGCTAAAGAAGGGTAATGACGATTTTTTTTTACACAAGCACAAATTGTCATAGACACCACCATCATTAATCATTTGCATCATCGTTTACAACAACATAGTCATCTACATCATCATTTACATCATCCCTTACACCAACATAGTCATTTGCATCATCGCTTACATTAACATAGTCATTTGCATCATCATTTACACTAACATAGTTGCTTACATCATTTGCATCATCGTTAACTATTAGTTAACTTGTAGTTAACTATTAGTTATGAATTTTTTTAAGAACCTTCCTTGGTCAGTGCACACATGGAAGCCTTTATGGAATTTTTTTTGAATTAAGTCCCTAATGGGGTATAAATAAGGGTAGGACCTCCCATTACCTTTAATTTGTTCAACACCAGTTTTGGGTATAAGTTTTTGTTTTAACTTTTCTTTTTCAATACGTCACTAGAATAAAGTTCCATTTGAATCATCTTCTAACATATACCATGTTCTTGCCTTGTGTCTTTATGCTTTTAATCTTGGATTAGATTTAGGCTTGCATTTTATTTTATTTTTCCTTGTTTGGTCATTGGTTTAATTCTTACTTTGTAATTCTTCATGCCCATGACAGTTTGAACAAATTCCCATCAAGCTTCTATTTATTTTTATTGTCATTATAATTATTTTGTTTTTTTTTGTGGGAGTTAGTGTCTTGTGATTATTGGTGGCCATAACTTTGGAAGTTTGTTAAGGAATTTGTGGGTTTTTGTGATGTTTGTGTCATGGGCACATCACAAGAAGTGACATGTCATGTTGAGCTCCCTCAAGTAGATGACACCATTCCTCAAAGGCATCCATGATGGCCAAAAAAAATTTGTGACAAATCTCATAGTTAATTTCGGTAAGAGAAAACTTATGAAAATAAAAACCAACTAGATGAAGAAGATTATATTTTTTAGGTTGTGAGAGTACGATGCCTAATGCAAAGTCAAAAGCGTCCATATCCAAAACAAAAGGCTTGGAAGGGTTTGCATGAATAAAAAATGAGGTATTTGTGAAGGAGGCCTTCAAAGTTTGAAAGACATTTTCAATTTCAATTCCTTAAGAAATAAGTTGATCCTTCCCAAGTTAAACAAGTAAGAGGGGTCATTATCGTGGAATAATGTGCAATGAATCGTTGATAAAAATTGGCAAACCCAACAAAACATTGAACATTAAACATAAATTGGGGTAAGCCATTCCACAATGGTTTGAACCTTACAAAGGTCCATGCAAATGTGATCTCCAAAAATAATATAACCCAAGAATTCCACTTCAAGTTAGTGGAATCCACACCTTTCCAAAACAAAACATACATGGCGCTCTTGGTCTACCATGTTCTTCGAAAAAATGAAGATATCATTGATGTAATAGACCACAAGATCATCCAAATACTCACAAAAGACATCATTCATCATATGTTGAAAAACACCAAGTGCATTGGTAACGCCAAAAGCCATCACAACATATTCAAAATGGTTGTAATGAATTCTAAACGTCGTCTTCCATTCATCACCTTCTCGAATGTGCACCAAGTTGTATGATCCACATAGATCAATCTTGGTGTACACTTTGGCATGACCGAGTTGGTTCAACAATCCTAATATCAAAAGCAAAGGGTACCGGTTCTTAATGGTGAGTCGATTTAGTCCATGATAATCAACACACATGCGTAGAGATCCATCCTTTTTCTAGCGCCTTGAGTTTTTACTTTACACTTGAGTTTCTACATGTGTTGATTAATGATTGTTGTGTCTTCACATGTAGAATCATGTTCAAAGTCCAATGTGCTTATTGGAAAAGCTTCGTATTTTGGTGTAGTTTCATTTATTGATTCAAAATAAAGAATCTTTGTCTTCCTATCCACTCAAAGATTATGCAAAATGAACCATGATAACTTAATGATGATAGGGTTTGTCAGAGATGAGATGACATTGAAAACAACTTTATTATTGTGTGACCCAATTGTTACTGTCAACGCCTTGGTCTCATGCGTTATAGGTCCTGAAGAAAGGTTCCAACAATCGATCACTTCGACCACCACTAGTGTTGTTTTTTCCAACAATGTTAAGTTATGTTATTGTACCAACTCCTTGTTGATGAAACATGCAAATGTCCCTTAAATCAAAAAGTACTTGGGTTCACACAATCATGGATTTACCACCTTTGATCGTGATGGGCAACAAAAAACAAGGTGTTGGTTTTGAAGACAAAAAAGGACCATTTTGAATGCATAATGCATCAAGGTTTAGTCTCACAATCTCTACTGAAACTGGATGTCTTCGTTTCTTTTCTCTTCCAACCCTTGGGTAGTGGTAGAAGTTGTGGTGTGTGCTACATGTTGAACACGTTTCTTTGGACAAGCACCAGTTATGTGGCATGGTTTTCCAAAGTACAAATAGAAATTGTTTACATGTCGACATTGTTTCTCCTATTTTGTGAGTGGTTTGAATCATGTTATGTTGATTTGCACGGGGTTGTCATTGAGTGCAAACACCATATGTTTGGGTTACAACACGAATGGCATGAATTGTTTCAATGTTGGTGACAATTCCCATCACTTCTCCTTTCGACATTCAAAAAGTCAATTATCACAACACTCAACTTACGTGATTGTTTGATTCAAGGTCGTGGGATTAGGCATGGTCAATAAAAGGTCCTTCATGTTTCCACGGAATCCAAACTAAAATTGGTTCATGAGTGCAACCTCGTCCCATGAAATGTCACATGTTAATTGCTTGAATTCAGAAGTGTACTTAAAAGTTAAGTGTGATCCTTAATGAAGAGTTCACAACTTGCTTGTTACTATACGTTCTTTGTCTAAATCGTCAAAAGAAGCACCAAATTCTTTAAAAAATGCTTCAAAGTCATTTAGAAAAGGAGATTAACATTCCAAAAGAGGTGCAAACCATGTTAAAGTTGTGCATTATAATAAGGTGCAAATGAATCCAACTTAGGTTCGATCATCTGGATACTGGTGTTCATGAAGTTAGATAATGAAACGTATTTGGTCAACATTCAAAAAGTCGATTATCATAACACACAATTTGCACTATTACCTTATTCAAGGTCATGGGATTAGGCATGGTCAACAAAAGGTCCTTCACATTTCCATGGAGTCTAAACTGAAATTGATTCATGAGCACAGCTTCATCCCATGAAATGTCAAGTGTTAGTCACCTAAATTTAGAAATGTACGCAGAAGTTGGGCATGATCTTTGGTGAAGAGCTTATAACTTGTTTGTTAATGTACGTTCTTTGTATGAATCGCCAAAAAAAACACCAAATTCTTCAAGAAATGTTTCAAAGTCATTTAAAAAAGGAGATTGAAATTCCAGAAAAGGTGCAAACCATGCTAAAGATGTGTTTGATAATAAAGTGTCAATGAGTCCAACTTGGGTCTGGTCATTTGAATAGTGGTGCTGATGAAATTAAATGATGGGACATACTTGGTTAATGAAACCTCGAAATTTTGAGTGTGTGCCATCAAACTTCTTTTGCAGGTTGATTCATGGGTCCTTTGGAAAGTTTCCAAATGTAGTCGATGTTTGGTTTCCTTATAAGTGTGTAATGGACTCACAAAGAGATTGATTTTCCTATTGCATATGCCTAAGGGCAACAATAACTTCTCCCATGGATGGAATTATTTATTCTTTTGAAATGGACATGGCCAAAAAAATATGTAAATCGAAACTTTGACAAGAGGTGGGTGGTCCACAATCTCAACAACACATTCAAAGAGTGGGTAATCCACAACCTTTTGAAAAAATTTACGTTTAAAGTAAAAGGGTAATCCACACTTGACTTCCACAAAAAAACAAACAAAACAACTATAATGACAACAAGAATAAACGTAGGCTTGATGGGAGTATATTCAAATTATCACAGGCACAAAAAACTACAAGAACAGGAACTAAACCAAAGTCACAACAAGGAAAACAAATCATAAGAAGTGCAAACCCCAGTCCAATCCAAGACTGAAAACACAAAGACACAAGGCAAAAATCCAATATATGCTAGAAGATGATTCAAACATAACTTTATTTTGATAACATATGAAAACAAAAGTTATGATAAGAAAATGTACCCAAAATTATTGTCAAACATATTGAAAAGAGTGGGAGGTCCTACCCTTATTTATACCCCATTGGGGACTTAGTTCAAATAAGCTTCCATAGACGCTTACATATGTGCACCAACCAA
>Ga0209208_10008435_pt1 | contig 13735 bp, 11 predicted proteins | sample S1TSphfallax_3_FD_187694 | JGI IMG/M metagenome (GOLD analysis project Ga0209208, IMG submission 187694) | Host-associated microbial communities from peat moss isolated from Minnesota, USA - S1T2_Fd - Sphagnum fallax MG (SPAdes) (version 2) | ecosystem: Host-associated > Plants > Peat moss >...
CTTTACCTCGGAGGCGAGTCCCCCGCTGTGCCGCGATCACCCTCGCCGGGATGCTCGCTCTCGCCGGGTGCAAAGTGGTGGGACCTAATTTCGTCGCACCCCGGGAAAAAGTGCCGGATCAATATGCCGGCGCCGCGACGGCCGACTCATCCGCCAAGACGACGGCGCCGGCCGTGAAATCCGCTGACGTCGATTCATTTTGGTGGCAGCAATTTCATGACCCCGAACTCGACAAACTCGAGCAAGAAGCGATCTCCGGAAATCTCGATCTAAAAGTCGCCTATTTACGAATCGTTGAATCCCGTCTGCAGGTCCAGGAAAGCAGGGCACAGGGTGTCCCCGGACTCCGTGCCGGCGTGCAGTACACGCGTGAACAGCTGGGTCTGGCCGGCATATTGAAATCGGAGAACCTCGGCACGACGTCGGCGAATACCCAGGCGCTGCTGTCCTCGATCGAACAGCCGATCAACCTGTTTCAGCTCGGATTCGACGCCTCCTGGGAGCTCGATCTGTTCGGCAAGGTGCGCCGCGATGTGGAAGCGGCCGAGGCACAGAGCGTGGAGAGCCTCGAGTCGCGCAATGATCTGGTGGTGACGCTGCGCGCCGAAATCGCCCAAACCTATTTGCAATTGCGGGCTGCCCAGGTGCTTCAACAGATCATCAAGGAGGAGATTGCCGCCCAGCGCGACTCGGTTGCTCTCACCAAGAGCCGGCAGACTCATGGACTCGCCGTGGAAGCCGACGTGCAATCGGCACAAGCGCAACTCTCGAGCCTGGAAGCGCAGCTGCCGCAGTACGACCAAAGCGTGGTGAGTTCGCGCCACTCTCTCGCCGTGTTGACCGGCCAGACACCCGAGTCCTTCGACACGGAATTCGGCGACACGGGCGCCTTGCCGGAGCTGCCCTCGACCATCGACGTCTCCATTCCATCGACCCTGGCGCGGCGCCGGCCCGACATACGCCAGGCCGAAGCGGCATTGCACGCCGCCACGGCGCAGATCGGCGTCTCGGTCGCGGCGCTCTATCCCGACATCACATTGAAGGGCACCTTCGGCTTACGCAACGTGGACACACACTACCTCTTCAACTGGGCGAGCAAGTACTACACCGTCGGCCCCGACATCTCGATACCGATCTTCCAGGGCGGCAACTTGCGAGCCCAAGTCAAAGTGTCACGTGCCGCCGCCGCGGAAGCCGCCTTCAACTACCGCAAGACGGTGCTCGGCGCTCTGCAGGAGGTCGAGGACGGCTTGAACAGTCTGCAAACCGACGCGACGCGCGCCGCGGCGCTGCGCGACTCCGTCGGCGCTGATGAGCGCGCATTGGAACTCAATCTGAATGCCTATCGGCGAGGTTTGGTCACTTATATCAGCGTCTTGACGGTGCAACTCCAAGTCGTTCAAGCGCGCCAGCAGCTCGCTGAGGCCCTGCTCTCGCAGAGCACCGATCTCGTGAAACTCTACAAGGCGCTCGGCGGCGGCTGGCAGGACACCGAAGCGACCAGCCCCCCGAGCACTTAGCAGCCACCTCACCCCAATCAACCGGTTACCGGGCGACGCGGTTACCCGGCGCTGACCAGCTTGGCGACAAAGTCGCTGACCGGCAGCGCCGCGAGTGCCGCATGATCGGCGAACAGCTTCTTGATCGACTCGGTCTGCTTGGCGCCAAAATGCGCCGCGACGCTGGCCTCGAACTTCTTGACCAACACCGGCGTCCCTTCGGAACGGCGTTTGCGGTGCCCGATGGGATAATCCACCGCCACCCGGGGGCTCGAAGAGCCATCCTTGAAGAACACCTGCACCGCGTTGCCAATGTAACGCTTGTCGGCAGCGTAATACTCCTCGGTGAACGTTTTGTTCTCCGTCACCTCGATCTTCCCGCGCAGCTCATCGACCCGCGGGTCAAGCGCCACCTCATCCTCGTAATCCTTGGCCTCGAGCCGGCCGAACAGCAAGGGAATGGCCACCATATATTGAATGCAATGATCGCGGTCCGCGGGATTGGCAAGGGGCCCGGTCTTGTCGATGATGCGCACACCGGGCTCCTGAGTCTCGATGAGCACCCGCTCGATGTCGGCCAGCTTGGCTTTGATCTGCGGATGCAGCGTCATGGCCGCCTCGACGGCCGTCTGCGCGTGGAACTCCGCCGGAAAGGAAATCTTGAACAGCACATTCTCCATCACGTAGCTGCCGAAAGGCTGCGGCAAAGCCAGGGCCTTTCCCTTGAACAACACATCCTGGAACCCCCAGGTCTTCGCCGACAATGCGGAGGGGTAGCCCATCTCGCCCTTGAGCGCGAACAGCGCATGGCGCACGGCGCGGCTGGTGGCGTCACCGGCCGCCCAACTCTTGCGCGAGCCCGTGTTGGGGGCATGCCGATAGGTGCGCAAGGCCCCGCCGTCGATCCATGCATTCGACACCGCATTGATGATCTGGTCGCGTGTGCCCCCCAACATCGCGGTCACCACGGCGGTCGATGCGACCCGGACCAGGAGCACGTGATCGAGACCGACCCGATTGAAGCTGTTTTCGAGGGCGAGCACCCCTTGAATTTCATGCGCCTTGATCATCGCCGTGAGCACGTCCCTGACCTTGACGCCCTTGCCGGTGCGCGACAGATAATCCGCCACCGCCAATATTCCGCCAAGATTATCGGACGGATGCCCCCATTCAGCGGCAAGCCAGGTGTCGTTGAAATCCAGCCACCGGATCATCGCCCCGATGTTGAATGCCGCGGTGATGGGGTCGAGTTCGTAGGACGTCCCCGGTACTCGCGCGCCGCCGGTGAGCGTGGCTCCCGGCACCACCGGACCCATCAGCTTGGTGCAGGCCGGATATTTCAGAGCCTGGAAACCGCAGGCCAGCGTGTCCATCAAACAGTAGCTCGCAGTCTCGTAGGCGAGCGAACTTGCGATCTCATGGCCAAGTACATAATCGGCAATGGCCGTGAGAATGGAATCGGGCGCGGGCCGTTCGGCGGATTTGACATCGTGTGACATGGGACGACTTCTGGTTTCCTGGGGTTGTTATCAGTCGGCGCGAAGGTGATCGACGCTCAAGGTCGTGATCCCAGGGGGACGAATTCAAGATCCTCGGGACCCGTGTAGTTGGCGCTGGGACGGATGATCTTGCCATCCACCCGCTGTTCCATGATGTGCGCGGCCCAGCCGGCCGTGCGGCTGATGACGAACAAGGGCGTGAACATCGCCGTCGGCACGCCCATCAGATGGTAGGACACCGCGGAGAACCAATCGAGGTTCGGAAACATTTTCTTGATTTCTTGCATCACCGTTTCAATCCGCTCGGCGACGGCGTAGCCGGAGAGGTCACCCGCTTCCACCGACAGCGACCGCGCCACTTCCTTGATGATGACATTGCGCGGATCCGCAATCGTGTAGACCGGGTGCCCGAAGCCGATGATGACTTCTTTCTCACTCACCCGGCGCCGCACGTCCGCCTCGGCCTCATCGGGAGTGGCATAACGGCTCTGAATCTCGAACGCCACTTCGTTCGCCCCGCCATGCTTCGGGCCGCGCAGCGCACCGATCGCGCCCGCGATGCAAGAATACATGTCCGACCCCGTCCCGGCGATCACGCGGGCGGTGAACGTGGAGGCATTGAATTCATGTTCTGCGTACAAGTTCAGGGACGTATGCATGGCCCGCACCCAGGAAGCGGACGGCGGGCGCCCATGCAGCAAATGCAGAAAGTGCGCACCGATCGAGTCGTCATCCGTTTGCATATCGATGCGACGTTGCTCCTTCGAATAATGGTGCCAGTAGCACAACATCGAGCCCAGTGAGGCAAGCAATCGGTCGGCAATATCGCGCGCGCCCGACGGGCCATGATCGTTGGCCTCGGGATCCAAGCAACCCAGCGCGGAAGCGCCGGTGCGGAGCACATCCATGGGATGGCTGGTGGCCGGCAGCTGTTCCAGGACACGGAGCACGGCAGGCGGCGGCACGCGCAGCGACCTGAGCCTGGCCTTGTATTCCGCAAGTTCTCGTCGATTGGGCAGCTTCTCATGGACCAGCAGGTGAGCGATCTCCTCGAATTCGCACTGAGTCGCGATATCGAGGATGTCATAACCCCGGTAGTGAAGGTCGTTACCCGTCTTCCCCACGGTACACAGTGCGGTGTTCCCGGCGGGCACACCGGACAAAGCCACCGATTTTTTCGGTTTGAAAGCGACGGTCTCGGCTTGCGTCATTTTTCCTTCCCCTCGGCGAACAGCTGATCCAATTTGCCCTCATAGGCGTGATAGTCGAGAAATTTGTAGAGGTCGGCGCGGGTCTGCATCCGATCGACGACGTTTTTCTGCGTGCCATCGCGGCGGATGGCCTCGTACGTGGCGAGCGCCGCCGCGTTCATGGCGCGATACGCGGAGCAGCAATGCAACACGATGTCGACGCCCACGGTCCCGAGTTCATCGCGCGTGTAGAGCGGGGTGTGGCCGAATTCAGTGATGTTGGCCAGGATCGGCACCTTGACCGCGTCCTTGAAACGCCGGTACATCGCGAGTTCCGTCACAGCCTCGGGAAATATCATGTCGGCTCCGGCCTCGACACAGGCAACCGCGCGTTCGATGGCCTTGTCGATCCCCTCCACCGCAAGCGCATCGGTACGCGCCATGATGACGAACCCAGGGTCGATGCGGGCGTCGACCGCCGCCTTCACCCGGTCCACCATCTCCTGCTTCGAGACCACCTCTTTCCCCGGTCGGTGGCCGCAACGCTTGCTCTGCACCTGATCCTCGATGTGGAGGCCCGCCGCCCCAAATTTGACAAAAGATCGCACCGTACGCGCAATGTTGAATGCGCCGCCCCATCCCGTATCCGCGTCGACCAAGAGCGGCAGCGCGCACGCGTCGGTGATGCGTCGGATATCCGTCAACACATCGTCCATGCTGCTGATGCCCAGATCCGGAACCCCGAGGGAATTGGCGGCGACCCCGCCGCCCGACAGATAAAGGGCCCGGAAGCCGCAGGCCGCCGCCATGCGCGCGGTGTAGGCATTGATGGCGCCGACGACTTGCAGGGGCTTTTCAACGTCGAGAGCCGCGCGCAAGCGCGCTCCGGCAGATGCGGGTACGGCATTGCTCATCGGATGGCCTCGTTCGCAAAACAAAACTATAGTCACATGCCGGCGAAGGGCGGATGACCAAAGCAATCAATTTGGCTGAAAGAAAATGCCACATCCGTAAAGTGGGTTCATGTCAAGGCTCGCGCGGCACGCGCCGCCGCGCCCGTGAAAATCGCACCGCTCACGTCGCTCGGCGACAGACCGCGGTCGACGTCGAGTCCGGTCAAACGCCAGTCGTGGACTGCCAGAGAAAACGGGCGCCGCAGCTGTTCATGGAATCGGGTCGGCCAGATCAGTCCGTGACGCTCGAGCGGATCGAGGGTATCGACTTCGGCGATCGCACCCTGCGTCGACTCAAGGCCATTCAACGTGAAGCGCACGCGACGCATCAGGCGGGTTTCGCGATCGATGTAGAGCGCGAGTTGATCGCCGTCAGAAAACCCCAGCCCCGGGGTGATGGACACGGACAGGACGTCACACATCGTCGAGCGACCATCCTGGATCACCGGCGAAGACCCCGCGGCTTCGAGCACCGCCGACCGCTCTGTGAGCCATGAGTGCTCGAGCAGCGCCGGCCCCAGCAGAAAAAGACTGTAGCCGTCAACCACCAAGGCGGCAGCCGCCCGCTGCTCGGCATCGGCCGACTCCACCCCATTGAACCAAACCCTCACTTCGCCGTGGGCCCCTCCGCTCGAGATGCGGGCCACTTGTTTTTCTCCCAGCGGGCCGCGATGCGCCTGACCCACGCACGCTGCGCCGCGGACGATCCGCTCCTGCGATCCGCCGCGAAAACCCCGATCTACCAACACCGGTTGCAGTTTGGCAACGAGCGGATGCCAATGACCGGCATAGCTGACATTGATGTCATTCAATCCCCCGAACACCCGGACGCCGTGGGCAGCCGCGCTGCTTGAGAGCAAGGCACGCGCCGCATCACTCGTGGTGTGCGACTTCATTGCAGGAAGCGGCCGCGCGCAGGACGTTGCTGCCAGTACCGGCAGTCCCAGCGAGCCGGTCAGGAGACGGCGGCGCAACCGGTCGGGGGGTCCCGCCGGCCGCCTCACGACTGCAGGCCGCGGCGAAATTCGCCCGGCGAGGCACCCGTCCATTTTCGGAACGCCCGATGGAAGGCGCTGCGCTCGGAGAAACCCAATTCCAGCGCGATGTCCATGACGTTCCGGTCGGAATGGCTCAGGTAACTGATCGCCATGTCGCGCCGCAGCTGGTCCTTGATGCCTTGATAGGACGCGCCCTCCTCGTGTAAGCGGCGCCGCAGAGTCGCGGTGGTCATGTTGAGCTCAGCGGCCAGTTCATCAAAGTCCGGGACGTCGCCTGGCAGCAACTGGCGCAGCCGGCGGCGGATGCGAGCGGTCAGACTGCTGCCGTTCTTGTACTTGACCAGGATGCTCTCCGGAGCAGTGCGCAGAAAGTCCTTGACCGACCGCTCGTCCTGCACGATCGGCAGGGCGAGAAACTCCGCGCCGAAGACGATGGCGGTCTGCCGGTGGTCATAGCTCAATTGCGTGCAGTACATGAGCCGGTATTCGGCACTGTGCGGCGGCTCCGAATAGCCGAACTGGGCGCGGAGGATGGGAATGCGCCTGCCGACCAGCCAGCAGGCCACGCCGTGCAGCAGGATGAGCAGCACCTCGTGGCCGAACACCCGCGGCGCAGCACCTTCACGGATTCCCGCGGAACGCTCGTCGAGAACGATGACGGCTTCCGAACCCTCCCGCCTCAATGCAACGGCGAAGTCATCGAGGATGAGGCGATAAAAGCGCAGACTGCGCTCCAGAGCGGCACCCAGATTCTTGCAGCCGAGAACGGCATGCACCAGCATCGCGAAGCTGCCCGACTTCATGCGGCGCGAATCCTGGCCGAAAAACTCATCGTCCAGGGTCAGCGCCACGAGGCGCCATAATTCTCCATAGTGCTTGACGGACACCCGCGCCTGCGGAACCTGCAGCAAACCGGGCGATAAACCCACCTGAACCAAAAGCCGCAGCGGGTCCAGTCCGCGGGCACGGACCGCCTCCAATGCCGCCGCCACAAAGCAAATCGCCACCGTACCCGGTTCGGCGCGACCTACCGGGAGCACGTTGCCCGACCCTAGCGCGGCCGGCGAGTGTTGCATTTTCGATCACGCATTTTGACTGGTTTGGGCACCAATGGATGGCGGCCAAGCCCTATAGTTTACGCGATACCGGCGAGGCGGGCGTGGGCTATATGGCGGCTGACTTTTACACCGAGGAACAACTCATGATTCGGGAGTCTGCCCGGGAATTCGCCCGGACGGAACTTAAGTCAAGGGCCGCCGATTTCGATCATGACGGTTGGATCGCCGACGATACGGTGGCCAAACTGGGCGAGCTGGGCTTGCTTGGCATGATGGTGCCGGAGGAATGGGGCGGCACCTATTCCGATTACGTTGCCTATGCCCTGGCGGTCGAGGAAATTGCTGCCGGTTGCGCCGCCACCTCCACCTTGATGAGCGTGCACAGCTCGGTGGGTTGCGGGCCGATCCTGAAATTCGGACGCGAGGACCAGAAGCGCCGCTATCTGCCCGACATGGCCCGAGGGGCGCTGATTGGCTGCTTTTGTCTCACCGAGCCCCATGCCGGTTCCGAAGCCCATGCGCTGCGCACCCGGGCGGTCTTGGAGGACGGCGCGTGGGTCTTGAACGGCGCCAAGCAATTCGTCACCAACGGCAAGCGCGCCAAAGTGGCCATCGTCTTCGCGGTAACCGATCCTGAGCTTGGCAAGAAGGGCCTTTCTGCCTTCGTCGTTCCCACCGATGTTGCCGGCTTTCTGGTGAGCCCGCCCGAGCACAAGCTCGGCATTCGAGGGTCGGACACCTGTGCCATCACACTGGATGACTGTCGCATCCCCGAAGATGCCCTCTTGGGGACGCGCGGCAAGGGACTCTCCATCGCCCTGTCCAATCTGGAGGGCGGTCGAATCGGCATCGCCGCTCAGGCGATCGGCATCGCGCGTGCCGCGTTCGAAGCAGCGTTGAGTTATTCGAGGTCCCGCCGTCAATTCGGTCAACCCATTGCTGAATTCGGCAGCATCGGCGCGATGCTGGCGGACATGCACACGAGCATCAATGCGGCCCGTATGCTCACCCATCACGCCGCCCGGCTGCGCAGCGCCGCAATACCCTGCCTCTCGGAGGCCTGTCAGGCTAAACTCTACGCCTCGGAGATGGCTGAGAAGGTGTGCTCCCAGGCCATCCAAATTCACGGCGGCTACGGTTATCTCGAAGACTATCGGGTGGAGCGCTACTACCGCGACGCGCGGATCACCCAGATCTACGAAGGCACCAGCGAAATTCAGAGGCTGCTGATCGCCCGAACGTTAACGACACAAGAGGATTTCTCATGACTACCCAACCCGCAACGCTCGCCGCCGAAGCGCAGGCAGCCCACGCGCCGACCGTCAAGATTCTGGTCGACGGCAAGTTCATCGAGTCGCAAACCAGCGAATGGCATGATGTCGTCAATCCGGCGACGCAGGAGGTGCTGTCACAGGTGCCGTTTGCCACGGATGGCGAGATCAATGCGGCGATCGCCGCCGCCAAGCATGCCTTCAAGACGTGGAAGGTCACGCCGCTTGCCGCGCGCGCCCGCATCATGCTCAAGTATCAAGCACTGATCCGCGAGCACATGACGCGGATCGCGCAGACGCTCTCCGCCGAGCAGGGCAAGACCCTGGCGGATGCCGAAGGGGACGTTTTTCGCGGCCTCGAAGTGGTCGAACATGCCTGTTCCATCGGCAGCCTTCAGCTCGGCGAATTTGCCGAGAACGTGGCCGGCGGCGTCGATACGTATACGCTGCGCCAGCCCATCGGCGTCTGTGCCGGCATCACCCCGTTCAATTTTCCGGCGATGTGCCCCTTGTGGATGTTCCCGATGGCGATCGTCTGCGGCAACACGTTCGTCTTGAAGCCCTCGGAACAAGATCCCATGACACCGATGCTGCTGGCGGAGCTTGCCATCCAGGCGGGTGTACCACCCGGCGTGCTCAATGTCATTCACGGCGGCAAGCGCGCGGTGGATGCGCTGTGCTCCCACCCGGACATCGTCGCCGTCTCCTTCGTGGGTTCCACGCATGTCGGCACGCATGTCTACAACCTATCCTCGCAAAACGGCAAGCGCGTGCAGTGCATGATGGGGGCGAAGAATCACGCGGTGGTGCTCCCGGACGCGAACAAGGACAAATCGTTGGATGCGCTGGTCGGCGCCACCTTCGGCGCGGCAGGTCAACGGTGCATGGCCACCTCGGTGACGGTGCTGGTGGGCGAGGCGCGGAAATGGATTCCGGAGATCGTCGCGAAGGCGAAGACACTCAAGGTCAACGCCGGCTGCGAAAAGGGCACCGATGTCGGACCCGTGGTGTCGAAGAATGCCAAGAACCGCATCCTCGGGTTGGTGGAAGAAGGCATCAAGGCGGGCGCGACGCTCGAACTCGATGGCCGCAACATCAAGGTATCGGGCTATGAGAAGGGGAATTTCATCGGTCCGACGATCTTCTCGGGAGTCAAACCCGAGATGTCGATCTACAACACCGAGATCTTTGGGCCGGTCATGGTCATCTTGGGCGTTGATACCTTGGATGAGGCCATCGCGCTCATCAACAAGAACCCTTTCGGCAACGGCACCGGCATCTTCACTCAGAGCGGCGCCGCCGCCCGGAAATTTCAGAGCGAAATCGACGTGGGCCAGGTCGGCATCAACGTGCCGATTCCGGTGCCCGTGCCGTTCTTCAGCTTCACCGGCTCGCGCGGCTCGAAACTCGGCGATCTGGGGCCTTATGGGAAGCAGGCGATCCAGTTTTATACCCAGACCAAGACCGTCACGTCGCGCTGGTTCGACGACAGCACGGTATCCTCAGGCGTCAACACGACCATCAGCCTGAAATGAAAATCGCGTTCCTCGGCCTCGGCAACATGGGGGCGCCGATGGCGCGCAATCTCATCAAGGCCGGTCATTCTCTGGTGGTGTTCGATGTCGTTGAGCGCAACGTCGAAGCGCTGCAGGCGGCGGGCGCCGCGGCAGCGACGTCGGTCAAAGCGGCGGCCGCCGACGTCGAGCTGGTCATGACCATGCTGCCCTCCTCTCCCCACGTAAAAAATGTGTACTTGGGCCCCGACGGAGTGCTGGCGGCGGTAGCCGCCGGCACTCCGCTGATCGACTCGAGCACCATCGACCCGCACTCCGCGCGCGAAGTCGCCGCGGCGGCGGCGGCGCATGGCAATCCCATGGCCGATGCGCCGGTATCGGGGGGCACCGGTGGCGCGGAGAACGGGACCTTGACCTTCATGGTGGGTGCCGAACCGGCCTTGTTCGACACCATCAAACCGACCCTCGCACACATGGGCAAGAACATCGTCCATTGCGGCGCAGCGGGCACCGGCCAGGTCGCAAAAATCTGCAACAATATGCTGCTCGGCATCTCCATGATCGGCGTCGCGGAAGCGATGAATCTGGGGGTGTCGCTCGGCATCGACGCCAAGGTTCTGGCCGGCATCATCAACACCTCGAGCGGACGGTGCTGGAGTTCGGACACCTACAACCCCTTCCCCGGCGTGCTTGAAAACGCACCCGCCGCGCGCGGCTACACCGGCGGCTTCGGCACCGATCTCATGCTCAAGGATCTTGGACTCGCCGTGGATGCGGCCAAGCAGTCCCGGCAGCCGGTCACTCTGGGGGCGGCGGCACAACAAATTTACCAGCTCTGGAGTTCACACGGCGCCGGTGGGCAGGACTTCTCCTCCATCATCAACCTGCTCAAGAAGCCGAGTCCAACCACCTAAGCGGAGTCTGCGATGATCGACTGCAAGATCGACGGTCACGTGGCCGTCCTAACCCTCAATAATCCTGCTGCCAACACCTTCACCGCCGACGGCCTGGGCGAATTCAAACAGTGGATCGGCGATCTGAATGGCAACCTCGACGTGTATGCGGCCGTCATCACCGGTCAGGGCGAAAAATTTTTCAGTGCCGGCGCCGATCTGAAAAGCTTTGCCGACGGCGACAAGGCCGGAGCGCGGCGCATGGCACAGCTCTTCGGTTCGGCGTTCGAGGCGCTGCAAGAAGCGCGCTTCGTGACCATCGCCGCCATCAATGGCTACGCCATGGGCGGCGGCCTGGAGTGCGCCTTGTCCTGCGACCTGCGGATCGCCGAGGAACATGCGCAAATGGCGCTGCCCGAGCCGTCGGTCGGCTTGCTACCCGCCGGCTGCGGTACCCAGACGCTCCCCTGGTTGGTGGGCGAAGGTTGGGCCAAGCGCATGATCTTGACCAACGAGCGGGTCGCTGCGTCGAAAGCCCTGTCGATCGGCCTGGTGGAGGAAGTGGTGCCCCGTGGTGAAGGGTTGGCGGCCGCCATGGAACTCGCGAAGCGCGTCAGCACCTTGAGTCCGCGCGCCGTCAATTTCAGCAAACAACTGGTCCACCAAGCCCGTCAGGGGACTCCGCGCAATGCCGCGCTGGCGCTCGAGCGCGAACGATTCATGGACTTGTTCGATGGAGCGGACCAACTCGAGGGCGTCAATGCCTTCTTGGAAAAGCGCAAGCCGGTGTGGAAGAACGCGTGAGCAGCACCGGCGCAGGACGGACCGACGTTCTCTGCGAGACGCGCAACCATGTGGCGTTCATCACGCTGAACCGACCGTCGGCGCTCAACGCTCTTTCGCTCGAGATGATCATTGAGTTGCGCAGGGTGTTGGAGCGCTGCGCTGATGATCCGGAGGTAAGAGCCGTTCTGATGCGGGGCGCCGGCGAGAAGGCTTTTTGCGCCGGCGGCGACATCCGTTCCATCTACCAAAGCTTCAAGGAGTCGGGTTCGCTGCACCGCAAGTTTTTTCTGAACGAATATCCCCTCGACTATTCCCTGTATTCCTACCGCAAGCCTTTCATCGCACTCTTGGATGGGATCACCATGGGCGGGGGTATGGGGCTCGCTCAAGCCTCCACGTTGCGCATCGTCGGCGAACGCACCCGCATCGCAATGCCCGAGGTCGGGATCGGCCTGTTCCCCGATGTGGGAGCGAGCTTTTTTCTGTCGAGGTTGGCCGGTTCCCTGGGGAAGTATCTCGCTCTGACCGGCTCGCAAATTCGCGGCGCCGATGCCATCTATGCGCGGCTTGCCGATGTCTTCCTTCCGCCGGATGCCATTGCGAGTTTGGAAAATGCCATCGAGGCACTCACGTGGACCCATGACCCGCTTGACGATATCAGGCGCGTGGTCCACGCGCGCGCCGCACAGGGTCTCACGGCGCCTTCTTTGAGCGTGCTCAGGCCTGCCATCGACGCACATTTTTCCCACGGCTCGATCTTGGCCATTCTCGCCTCGCTCGAGGCTGAGGATCGCACCGAGTACCGCGACTGGGCAGCCCAAACCGCCAAGCTCATACGCAGCCGATCGCCGATGATGCTGTCCGTGGTGCTGCGTCAACTGGAACGCGGTAGCACCCTGGAGCTCGCCGAGTGCTTTCGCATGGAACTCGGCATGGTGGAACACTGCTTCGAGCAAGGGGATTTCATCGAAGGCATCCGCGCGCTCATCATCGACAAGGACAATGCCCCGCGCTGGAATCCCGCCCGTTTGGAGGATGTCACCGACGAGGCGGTGGAGGAGTTTTTTCGCCGCCGCTGGCATGCCAATGGTCATCCCTTGAGCGATATGAATAGAAAACTGTATGAACTCCCAGGATAAAACATGAACTTGAAGAACGTTCTCGCCGTCATCACCGGCGGCGCCAGCGGCCTCGGCCGGGCGGTGGCCGAACACATCATCGGCGCGGGCGGCAAGGCGGCGATTCTTGATCTGCAGGAGGCGGGCAGGGAGGTCGCCGAACAAATCGGCGCTGCATTCTTCAAATGCGACGTGGCGGTGGAAGCACAGGTCAAAGCTGCGATCGGTGCCGCGGTTCAAGCGCTGGGCGGCATCAACCTGCTGGTCAACTGTGCCGGGATCGTCGGCGCCGGCAAGCTGGTCGGCAAGGACGGTCCCATGACGGGGGAGTACTTCGAGAAGGTGGTACGCATCAATCTGATTGGTACGTTTCTTTGCGACGCCACTGCGGCCGCCTTCATGCAGACGAACGTCCCCAATGAGGAAGGCGAACGGGGCGTCATTATTCATACCGCGTCCGTGGCGGCATTCGAGGGGCAGATCGGCCAGGTGGCCTACTCTGCCACCAAGGCCGGAATTGCCGGCATGACTCTGCCGATTGCGCGAGAACTCGCCAAGAGCGGCATTCGCTGCGTCGCCATCGCGCCCGGCATCTTCATGACACCCATGCTGGCCAGCCTGCCGCAGGAGGTTCAGAATTCGCTGGGGGCTCAGGTCCCTTTTCCGCCGCGCCTCGGCCACCCGAAGGAATTTGCCCAACTGGTTGAGTCCATCGTCGCAATCCCGACGTTGAATGGCGAGACCATCCGCTTGGACGGCGCGATCCGGATGGCGCCCCGCTAGGCCGGCGCCCCCGGTCCGGGTCGCATTTCGATCAAGTTGATGCTGCGACACGTAAAGACCACTTCGTCGCGCTCGTTGACGAGGGTGTACTCGCATTCAACGACGCCCTGAGCAGGCGCAGAGCGGCTGGGCCGCTTGTTCAAAGCCACCGCTCTGGCGCGCAAGGTATCGCC